>OATU01002174.1_pt1 | contig 10108 bp, 7 predicted proteins | sample 1516711 | NCBI WGS metagenome assembly OATU01 (sample SAMEA2579971, study PRJEB22360) | human gut metagenome | biome: human gut; feature: human-associated habitat; material: faeces | place: Denmark | collected 2008/2010 | reverse complement strand
TATAAAGACTGCTCATTTATGGGCAGTCTTTTTTGATAATAGAATTCATAATGCTTTTAGGTGGATATAAAAATATTCAGATAACACCATTGTTAATGGGCATAAATCTATATATGCTAATTCTCAATAAATAAAACAATACCATTGCAGTATTGTTTTATTTCGATTATACTAGATTTAGTAATACGTTTGTCCGAGTGCACGAGAAAGGAGACCTTATGAAGTTAAATCAGGCCACGGATTATGCATTTCGCATGGTCTTACATATGGCGCTCTTACCTTCGGGAACGAAGCTAACGGGTTCTGTATTGGCTGAGCAAGAATTGATTCCAGAACGATTTTTGCTCAAGATTATGCGTAGTCTCATTGCAGCTGGGATTATGAAATCCTTTCGTGGTGTAGATGGTGGGTTTGCCCTCAATCGAGACCCTCAAGAGATTTCATTGCTCGATGTAATTAGAGCGGTAGAAGGGGATGCGTATTTACAACGGTGTTTATATGATGTAGGTTCTTGCTCTAAGTCTTGTATGGGACATTGTGCTATCAATGAAGCGATGGGAACAATTCAGGACCAATTAATCAATCAGTTGGAGATGGTTAACTTTAAAACTCTTGCCCAACGTGAACAGTTGATTGAGTCTGAAGCATTGCCATATTCACAAGCGCAATGATACAAGGTTTTTAGTGAAAGCTCATCAAGTGATGTAGGTATTTTATTCTAAGGAGGAAAACACATGTTTGAAGCTGTAGATTTAGCTCGATTACAATTTGCGCTAACATCTATCTATCACTGGTTGTTTGTGCCGTTCACACTAGGCATGACAGTGACTGTAGCTATCTTGGAGTGGACATATGTGTCTACTGGTAAAGAAGTATACAAAAAAATGGCAAAATTCTGGGGCAAATTGTTCCTAATTAACTTTGCTATGGGTGTGGTAACTGGTATTGTTCAGGAATTCCATTTCGGTATGAACTGGGCAGAATATTCTCGTTTTATGGGTGACATTTTCGGCGCTCCATTGGCCCTTGAAGCATTAATGGCATTTTTCTTGGAATCTACATTCATGGGTGTATGGATCTTCGGTTGGGACCGTTTGAATAAAACTGTTCACGCTCTTGTAGCTACGTTGGTGGCATTAGGTACAAACCTATCCGCATTCTGGATTCTCGTAGCAAACTCCTTCATGCAACATCCTGTAGGTTATGTAATCCGTAATGGCCGTGCAGAAATGGATAATTTCTTAACAATTGTTCAAAATGGTTATGTACCAGGCCAATTCTTCCATATCGTGTTAAATGGTTTATTAACAGCAGGCGTAATTATCATGGCCATCAGTGCTTGGCACTTATTGCGCAACAATGCGACAGACTTCTACCGTCGTTCTGCTAAATGGGGCATGGTTATTGCTCTTGTATTCGGTACTTTAGGCGCTTTGGCAGGTCATCATCAAGGTCAATACATTACAAAAGTACAACCTATGAAAATGGCTGCTATGGAAGCATTGTGGGAAACACAAGATCCTGCTCCATTCTCTTTGGTAGCTAACATTGATACTAAAGCTCAAAAGAATACGGGCGCACTTGAAATCCCTGGTGGTTTGTCCTTCTTAACTCAAAACTCCTTTACTTCTGGTAAAGTAGAAGGTATTAAAGATCTTCAAGCCAAATCCGAGGCTCAATACGGTCCTGGTAACTATATTCCAGATGTTCCAGCAATCTTCTGGACATTCCGTGTCATGGTTGCAGCTGGTTCCATTATGTTGCTTGTTGCATTCGTAGGTCTTATCCTTAATGCAAAAGACAAATTGGTTGGAAATCGCACATTCTTAAAAATTATGTTCTGGACATTGCCATTGCCATTCATTGCTCATTCCACAGGTTGGTTTGTAGCAGAAGCAGGTCGTCAACCATGGCTTGTAAATGGCTTGCAATTAACTGTAGACGGTGCTTCTAAATCCGTTACAGCTCCAGAAATTATGACTACTATCATCGGCTTCACAGTTGTGTATATCGTAGCAGCTATTGCAGCTCTCTACCTTGCTGTAGAACACATCAAAAAAGGTCCAGATGGCAATCCATCTCACGATGTAGTTGAAAAAGAGGAGGCGAGATTATGGAATTAATTTTTAATAACCTTGAAGTGGTATGGTTTATTTTAATTACTGTACTATTCGCTGGCTTCTTCTTATTAGAAGGTTTTGACTATGGTACTGGTATTTTATTACCATTCATCGGTAAAACTGACGTTGAACGTCGTCAAATGATCAATGCCTTGGGTCCTGTTTGGGATGGTAACGAGGTATGGATGATCACTGCTGGTGGTGCATTATTTGCATCCTTCCCTCATGTATATGCTACGTTGTTTAGTGGTTTCTATTTAGCGTTATTCTTAATGCTTGCGGCTCTTATTATCCGTGGCGTATCTTTTGAATTCCGCTCCAAGAGCCCTAACTTGTTATGGCGTAAAACTTTTGACTACTGCATCTTCTTTGGTTCCTTGATTCCTGCATTGTTGTGGGGCGTTACAGTTGGTAACTTGATTCAAGGTACTCCAATTGATGCAAGCATGACATATGTAGGCACATTCTTTGATTTGTTAAGCCCATACACAGTACTTTGTGGCATTGCGTTTATCTTGGTATTCACATACCATGGTGGCTTGTTCACTTCTATCAAAACTGCTGGTGCTGTTTCTGAACGCGCTCGTGCAGCTTCCTTAGTAGTAGGTGTTCCTACAGCTATCGGTGCATTAGCATTGGTAGGTGCAACTTATGTATTTACAGATTTGTTTAACTCTGTATTAGCAATTATTTGCTTTGCGTTGGCAATCGTGTTCTTCCTCATTTCTTGGGGCGCAACACGTACTCGTAATACAAAATTGGGCTTTGTATTCAGCTCCTTATCCGTTATTTCTGTAACGGCTGCTTACTTTGCTGGTTTGTTCCCTCGCATCATGGTTTCTTCTTTGAATCCTGAGTGGAGCTTAACTATTGCAAATGCAAGTAACTCTACTTACACATTGACATTGATGACTTGTGTAGCCTTTGTATTTGTGCCAATTATCTTGGCTTACCAAATCTGGGTATACTGGACATTCCGTCATCGTGTATCTGAAAAAGACTTACACTATTAATAGAATAGCTTTATAACTCTGGTGAGTTGTAAAATTTAGGTCTCAATGTGAGGCGTGTCGTAGCGGCACGCCTCTTTTTTGTGGTAAGATGGATATGATATTGATAAATTTAGATTCACTTGGGCTAACTTAGATTATATTTAAATAAAATTTAATTTAGACTTAGTTAGGGGTAGTCTAATCGATTTAATTTTATATTCTTAATAGTTTTACCGTAGAGGATACTATGATACAGCGTACTGCTTTTAAAGCGCTGCTAGAACATAAAGGTCAGCTATTACTACTAGGATTAACCTGTTTAGTAGAGAGTTTGGCTATTGTTGGGCAAGCTTGGTTCTTTGGAACCTTAATTAATAATTTTATATTTTCAGAGAATACCTTACATGATGAAAGGTATTCTATTATCTATTTAGGAATTGCTATTATTGTAAGATTGCTTGCACATTATATACAAGAATCCGTAGCAAATCGATTAGGTAGTGCGGTAAAAGCAACCTTTAGAGAACGGGCCTTAGAGCATATGTTTAAACTTGGTGTGCAACATAAGGAACGCCATGGCGATGTGATACATATGCTTACTGATGGATTAGAGCAAGTAGATGCTTATGTAGCTCGTTATATTCCTCAAATTTTATATGCTATTATGATTCCTCTTATTATGGGTATTGCTATTGTAGATACATTACCTATTATTGGTATCATTCTAATTATCACCGTACCATTAATTCCATTCTTTATGATCTTAATTGGTAAGCAAGCGGATCGTCTTAATAAAGAACAGTGGGAGCGTATGAGCTTCTTATCTGGTCATTTTCTTGATGTATTGCAAGGTATTACAACATTAAAACTTTTTGGTCGTGCAAAGGATCAAATTAAGGTTATTGGTCGTTTATCTGAGGAGTTTAAAGACTCTACATTACGAGTATTGCGTGTGGCGTTTTTATCTGCTCTAGTTCTTGAGCTCGTAAGTACTATTAGTACAGCATTGATTGCGGTATACCTGGGCTTAACATTATTGGATGGTGAAATCTCATTCTTTTCAGCTTTCTTTATTTTGCTATTAGCGCCAGAGTTCTATACGCCATTTAGACAATTGGGGGCTGCCTTCCATACGGGTATGGCAGGTAAGACCTCGATTTTAAAATACGAAGAGTTTATGAATCGCCAGCCATCGTTGCCTATAGGTGGTCAATCTCAACTTAAAGGTAAGGTACAAGCAATTGAAATTAAGGACTTAACTTTTACCTATGAAGATAGTGAAAATGGTGTACAACATATTTCATTAGAGGCTAAACGTAATTCTCCGATCATGCTTGTTGGTGAAAGTGGAGCAGGGAAATCTACAATTGCCCATATTATTGGGGGATTTTTAACTGCTCCTAAAGGCAGTGTTACTATAGATGGTCTTGATCTATGTGACATCGATATTGAGTGGTGGCGCCAACAAATTACCTATGTATCTCAACATCCACATATTATGAAAGGAACTTTGCGTGACGTATTATCCTTTGGGATGAATGTAAGTGATGAAGAGATTATAGAAGCTTGTAAAGAGGTACAGCTACTAGATGTGATCAATAGACAACAAGATGGACTAGATACTGTTATTGGTGAAGGTGGCTTGGGTCTGAGTGGTGGCGAACGTCAACGGGTTGCCTTAGTACGTGCATTTTTACGAAAGGGCCAAGTGTTAATTCTCGATGAGGTGACGGCACATCTTGATGTAAAAACAGAAGCTATTATAAGTAGTGCTATCAAACGTTTGATGGATAATAAAATCGTCATTATCATTGGTCATCGTCTACAAACGATGCATTGGGCATCTACACTATACGTTTTGAAACATGGACGTATTATTCAACAAGGTTCTTATGCGAAGCTTCTCGCAGTAGATGGTTATTTTAAGGACCTTGTTACCTCTGGTTTAGGTGAATTTTCTTCAACTATCGAAGAACAATTAAAAACAGAAAAGTCATTTAGCTTAGAACATAGAGAAGAAATTGATAATTTAATTCGGGTAGATAATCAAGATGCTTACGTATTGGGGAAAGATACAATACAGACTCCTGAGGTTTCAACTTCTAAGCTGGGCATACAAGGATGGAAATTATTATTTACTGTGCTGAGCCCTGCAAAGTGGTCGTTAGTATTAGCTTTGATTTTTACATTCTTAACGGTATTTATGAATGTGGGCTTATTAACTGTATCTGCATGGTTATTGGCATCAGCTGCATTGCAACCGGGACTTACTTATTTGAGCCTTGCTATTGTGGGCGTCCGCTTCTTTGGTGTTAGTCGTGCTGTATGTCGTTATTTTGAACGGTATACATCTCATCGTATGGCGTTCCAAGGTCTGTATGGTTTGCGTGTATGGTTTTATGCTCATTTAGAACCATTGGCGCCGGCTATTCTTAAACGTTTTGGTGCAGGGGATATGCTAGGCCGCATTATGGGGGATATAGAGGTACTACAATTTTTCTACTTGCGTACGTTGATTCCGCCTGCAGCAGCCATTGCTTTAACTATTTTAGTTGCTTATGGTGTATCTACGATTGATAATAGTTTGGTTGCGCCTATAGTTTTAGCAGCCTTTATATTAGGTCTAGCTTTGCCTTTAGTTGTATATGCTCATAACAAACAATCGTTGACGGCAATTGGACCTCAACAAGGGGAATATAAATCCCTATTAAGTGATACCATGGATAGCTTGGAGGATGTCATTAGCTACGGCAATGAACAGTTAGTATACGATCGTATTCAACATATGATGAGTACTATAGATGCTAATAAAGGTATTATCGAGCGAGGCATGAACTTAGGCAATACGCTGTTCCTAGGTGGAGTCCAAATTACAGTTGTCATTGTAGCCATATTGGCAGCCAATGCGTTGACCGGAGCTTGGGCCAGTGTTATGGTAGCAGTTGCTGCTATTGGTACACAAGCTTGGTTTGAGGCCTTACAACCTATGATCGCTGCCGTTCATCATGGTGCTGAAAGTAAAGTGGCTACAAGTCGTCTCATAGCACTTGCACATGAGCCAATTCCAGTAGTGGAACCAAACGCACCAAAACCATTTAATGCTAATCGAGAGATTACATTTACTGATGTATCCTTTGGTTATGATGCGCATCGTCGTATTTATGAACATCTTAGATTAGACATTAAACAAGGTCAATCGATTGCTATTGTTGGCGCTAGTGGATCTGGTAAGACTACATTGTTTAATATGCTTGAGCGATTATATGACTACAGTGGCTCAATCCATGTTGGTGATGTAGAGTTAAAGGATATTTCTATCGATACATGGCGTAATGCTTTAGGGACGATAACGCAAGATACATATATTTTCCATGCGTCCTTTGAAGATAATATTCGACTAGCAAGACCGGATGCCTCAGAAGCTGATTTAGAGTATGCTATTGATCGTGCTTCGTTGCGCTCTGTAGTGGAACGCTTGCCAGATGGTATTCATACGATTGTTGGTAGTGGTGGTCATGGTCTAAGTGGTGGTGAACGACAACGGGTTGCTTTAGCTCGACTATTCTTGCGAAAACCTCAAGTTGTTTTGTTAGATGAACCATTAGAAGGTTTAGACCAAGTAACGAGGAAGGCTCTGCATCGTGATTTGATGGAATATGTACAGGATAAAACATGCTTATATATTACACATCAGTTAGAAGGATTAGAGCATATGGACCGTATCTTATTTATGGATAAAGGTCAAATTATAGAAGATGGAACTTACGAAGAATTAATTGCCCTTCGTGGTCACTTCTATGAATATTGTTATCTATCCATGGCAAGTATTCAATAAAAGTAAATATCAGTTAAACTATCTATTATAAATATTAAACTATAATAGGGTGAATGTTAAACTGCAGTAATAAAGCTCCTTTTACTATGTAAAAGGGGCTTTATGTATACCTATATTTAATAGTATATGTAGTAGTCTTTTATCGATAAATCATGCAATATATGGTATAATTTGTATATCAAAAGCTGTTTTTTACCCTTGGAGGGATTATGACTAAAATCTTCACCAAATTACGAGCATTGGTGGATGAAGCATTATCTGATAGTGATACGACGGTGAAAAAGGTAAGCCCTGTTCAACAAGTACCTTTAGAACAAGATTTATTTGATCATCGTTTGTTATCTATAGAAGAAGACGTGGTTAATCGCATGTTGCGTGCTGCTCTTCGGAATCATAAGTTCTTTTATTCTATAACTTTTGAGTTTGAACCAAATAATCAAATATTCCTATCTATTATTACTAAATGGGGGAATGTGATTACCGCTGAATTTACTTTAGAAGACTTATGGTTTGATGATTACTCATCATCCTTTGCAATTCGGCTCGATACAGAGAATTTAGATACGGGTGGATTTATTTTAAATTCCATCTTACACTTACTAGGTAACTGGTTCCTTAGTCTTTTTGGCATCTTTTTTAATCCTATTGCATTAGGCGAAAAGGGATCTACCGTACGCTTTGAAAAAAAAGGCATTATTCGCTTTGATTTAATACCCAATACGCAACTTAAAAAGTTTATACCTTTGCCAGAACGCTCCATAGGGAGTGTAGGCCCTGTACTTTTAGCTAATCCTCAAACTAGTCAATCGGTATTGCAAATAGATTATTATGCATTTCATGATCCAGTAGATACATTTACGGTGCCAGATGTTCCAATTCGTACTAGTTGGCTTCGATCCATTGATATTGCGGCAGTGCTCTTGATGCCGATCGGTGTATGGCTTACCTTTATCTTTGCGCATCATTACTTACCAACTGAAACACTAGAGTTTTCATTCTCTACATATTTCTTAATATCTTTGGGGATTTTTATTCTTTCTTTACTACTAATGAATACACCACGATATTTATATATGTATTTTGACTCTAGAAAACAGTGGCAAAGTGCGTTTGTTCATAACAATATCAAGATTCAAATGCGCAAGCTCCATCGGCGCATCTTCATGCAGCAAGCTACCTTGACCTCTGATAGCGGCGAGTGTAATGCCGCTGAAGGTCAAGAACGTATTAAACGTTTATTGTTGCAAATCCGGGATAAGCGCTTCCTAGAAAATAGACTTAAGATTTCTGATGATGATAGAGCGCGCAAACAAAAGGTTAAGTTTATCATTGCTTATATCCTTTGCACTATAATAGAGTTGATATTATTGACTTAAGTTTGTAAAGAATCAGGTTGAAACTCTTTTAAATTATTATGGTATAGTTATTAAGGTAATAAAGAACTATATATAATAAGACATGTGATAAATAAAAAACGTATCTCTTTATGAAGAGATACGTTTTTTATTTATTAATTTGTTATCGTTTTTTACGTCGTTTACGCACCGTTTTGCGGATTTCTTTTTCCCTATGAGATATGGACGGTTGCATTGACTCATAAGTTGGTCGATTTACAGGCATAAATGGTGGGTTACCATATTGATTCGGTTCTGGCTGACCAGGCAATACCCAAAATAGGAAGCCTATGAGCCATACGAAAAGTTCAAGCAAGTAATTGAATGGCGATACAGCAGAATAGGTATTGATGAAAATGATGATTACCGACCATAGAATCCCTGCCCAAGCATTAAAGCCGATATCATGAATACGACGGCCAAATAAGATGCAGGATAATGGGAATAAGGATGCTAATAAAATCCATATAACAACCCTTGTAAACCAATAGGCAGGTAAAGAAACAACAAAGTCCAAGAATACATCATCAATGTAGTGAACGATGTGGAATAAAATCATTAAAACAATGAAGCATATGATAAATTGTAGTCGATTTAACCGTCCCGTTAGATTAAAAATCGATAATCCCATACGTCGACCTTGGAATGCAATGAGCAAACCGACAGTACATATGAGTAGTGTTCGTAATACAACATAGAGTAAATCCATAAGTTCCCCTTTATTTATAGCTTATAGTTGAGTTAATTCTGGCAAGACTAGCTCAAAGGCTACACCTTGCTTCATTGATTTTACAGTATCCACTGTGGCTTGAATCGCCTTGGTAGTAAAATTCATTGCTAACTCTGCCGCATCATAAGGTGAATATCCCCTCATTACTGCACCGGATAATACAGCAGTAAAGATATCCCCAGTTCCTGTAGCTTTCACAGGGATAAGAGGAATATCATAAGTTTTTAAATAATCAGTTGGCCCATCATAGACCGCGATAACCGCATGCGTTTCAGATGGTACGCTGGTCATGATAACCATGTCAGGCCCCATTTGATGCAATCTTTTGCAACGATCGCGCAATTCATCATCGCTAATAGGATCTGTAGAAAATGGAATATCTAATAAGAAACAAGCCTCCGTGTAATTAGGCTTTACAATATGAGCCTTGGAAACAAGTTGGCGCATAGCTACTACCATATCTGGTGTATAGATAGAGTAGAGGCGACCATCATCCGCCATAGCTGGATCGACGATAATCATTTGTCCCTTATTACCGAAACGATCGATGGCTTCTTCCACGAGATGAATTTGTTCTGGGGATGCCAAGAAACCACTTACAATAGCGTGAAAGTCGATTTCATTTTTATCCCAGCAGTCCATAAAATCTCTCATATGTGCCGATAAATCTACAAACTCGTAGTGTGGATATTCTAAGTGATTACTCAATACAGCTGTTGCCAATGGAACCGCTTGGCAACGCATAGCGCTGATGATTGGAATCATAACGGTTAGGGCACAACGGCCGATGGAGCTCATGTCTTGAATTGTTAAGACTCTAGGTACTTCTGTCATAGACACCTCCAAAATACTATATATTTTATTGTACGTTATGTAGGGCGTTCTGTAAATGTAATGATGTTATTCATGAAATTAACTTCATAATGTAGTATAATAAAACAGATAGACTTTTTATGGAGGATAGTGACAATGACAAGGTATGTATTTCGACGCCTAGGTGGCGCAATCATAATCTTATGGGTCATCATTACCGTAAC
>OATU01002172.1_pt1 | contig 10132 bp, 8 predicted proteins | sample 1516711 | NCBI WGS metagenome assembly OATU01 (sample SAMEA2579971, study PRJEB22360) | human gut metagenome | biome: human gut; feature: human-associated habitat; material: faeces | place: Denmark | collected 2008/2010 | reverse complement strand
TTGACGAGCTGAGGGCAAAGCGGAAGCCACCATCCCGGCCAAAGCCGGTCGCAGCCGACCCCAATACCGCACCGGGAGGCACCCCCCACCAAGTCAAGCCTTCATTGGAAGAATTACTGACCGAGCCGGAGGGAGTGCCGGATTGGGGCGACGACACGCCTACCGCCGAGGCGCCCGCCATAACAATTGACGAGAAGTCCGTCAGCAACGCGGCAACCAACGATACGCCACGTAACGCAACGTCCTCACCCAATGCGGCACAATCGCCGGCAGCCGAACAAACTCCAGCTGCATCAACATCAACAGCAACAGCCGCCCCGACTCCCACGCAGCCGGCACAACCAGCCGCGACCACCCCAACGGCCACCCCCAGCGGCCTGACGGTTTCAGGTGCCTTGCGCTTCTCCCCCGCGCCGAAAACCAGCCCGTATTTTAACGGCCAGCCCATGCCCATCAGAGGCAGTATCGAGGTGCAGGGATACGTGGACGGCGACGGCAACTTGGTCATCACCAATGCGCCATTCACGCGACACTAACACTGAACCACACGAATACATACCGCAATCGGACACGATGTCACAAAATCGCTCATTCGCGTTAGGATAAGGAGTAAGGCTTCACGCCGTTAATCCATGCGGCGGAAGCAAGGATGGCAAAGGAGAAACCATGGATAAGGCACAGCAGGATGCGCTGAAGAAGGCGGCCGGCATCGAAGCCGCCAAGCTCATCGAAGATGGCATGATCGCCGGTCTCGGCACCGGTTCGACCGTTAAGTTCCTGGTAGATGAGCTCGGCCGCCGTCATCAGGAAGAAGGCCTCGAGTTCACCGGCGTGACTACTTCCCGCCGCACCCAGGCTCAAGCCGAAAGCTACGGCATCAAGATCGTGGACATCGATGACGTGGACCACATCGACGTGACCATTGACGGCGCTGACGAGGTCGACAAGAACTTCAACGGCATCAAGGGCGGCGGCGCTGCCCTGCTGTGGGAGAAGATCGTGGCCACCAACTCCAACCAGATCGTGTGGATCGTGGACGAGTCCAAGGTGGTGGACACCATCGGCAAGTTCCCGCTGCCGGTCGAGGTCATCCCGTTCGGCGCCGGCCATGTGATCAAGAAGTTCGAGGAGCGCGGTTACAAGCCGGTGCTGCGTCTTGACGCCGAAGGCAAGGAAGTGCGCACCGACGAGAACAACTTCGTGGTGGATCTGCACCTGGAGCGCATCGATCACCCGCAGGAGCTGGCCGAGGACCTCATCAACACGGTCGGCGTGGTGGAGCACGGCCTGTTCCTCAACATGGTAGACAAGGTCATCGTCGGCGACCCGAACGGCCCGCGCGTGATGACCAACGCCAATAAGTGATCGTTCGCATCACTCAAGCTTCTCAAGGCCGCATCTGCATCTCGCAGGTGCGGCTTTGTTGTATTGCACGAACCAACTTTCGTCTCGCCGCGTGACAGGAACGCACCGGTCTTGACGGCATCGAAGCAAAAGAGAAACCCCGTGACCGTAACGATCGCGGGGTTTCCAATGCCTTGAATGCAGGTAAGACTACTTGCGCTGGTGGCGGGTCTTACGCAGCAGTTTGCGGTGCTTCTTCTTGCTCATCCGCTTGCGGCGCTTCTTGATGACAGAACCCATCTGAAGCCTCCATTCCGATTAATCGTAAAAGTTGCAACTCGCCCAATAGTACACGTGTTGCCAGACAGAGGGAACACGCACGCACAATTGCGCAACCCACCGGCGGCGACAACGGCAATCACCGGCATATTTGCGCAATACGTTGCGCTTTACAGCGGGAACTTCTGGTAGAAACGCTCGACGGCGGCCTTGGCGCCGGTGGCCCGGAACACCACGGTATCGTTCTGCCAGATAGCCACGGCGTTCTTGTCGTCCAAGGCATCCACCTTAACCGTGTAGGAACCGGTGGTGCTGCCGGAGACCTTCACATTGCCGGCAGCCAATTCATCACCGGTCTGAGCCGAAGCAAGAGCATCATACTGGGTCTTGGCATTGTCGGAAGCGGACCACTGAGCAATAATCAGCGTCACATCCTTGGCCTTGTCTCCGGTGGAATATGTAAGCGTGTACTCTTCGAGCGGCGTGGCAGCGGTCCAAGTGGTGGAAGCCTCGGCCTTGGTGCGCGCATAGTTCAACACGCTATCCGGCATGGCCTTCAGCAGTTCAGTGGCATCATCCGGCAAAGCCGTGGCCTCGATGGTCGGCTTGGTGGGCTCGGCCGATGCGGCGGCCTGCTGCTTGCCCTGAACACTGGTTTCGTCCTTCTTAATGGCCCAACCCGGCCATACGAAAGCCGAAAGCACTGCAAGAATAATGACGACCGCAGCGGCGACCACTACTGCAATCAGCTTGCCATGGGACTGCGTAGATGAAGAGTTCTCAGTATTAGTCATGGCTTTGATTCTCTCACAGCCGCGTGACGCTGGCGACTATGTCGTTCCTGATTGAGGTGAATATATCGTGAATCGGTAGAAATCTACCGCTTTGTATATCACCGGCTACTGTTGAAGGTATGGCGAAATCAAGTGTGCAGTACGTGTGTTCCGAATGCGGATGGAACGGCCCGAAGTGGTATGGCCGTTGCCCTGAATGTGGGCAGTGGGGAACGGTCGAGGAGTTTCATGAAGCCCGTCCGGCTGCGGGTTCACACACCGCTGCGCCCGGGCGGACATCACGCACACGATCGGCGGCCGTGCCGGACACCGCGCGTGCCGCAGCCAAGCCGATTACCGAAATCGGTACAGAAACCGTGGAACGCTTGGGCACGGGGTTTTCCGAATTCGACCGTGTGCTGGGCGGCGGCGTAGTGCCGGGTTCGGTAACGTTGATTGCCGGTGAGCCCGGCATCGGCAAGTCAACACTGCTACTGCAGACGGCTGGTAATATCGCCAGGACAGTGGCTGAAGGCCAGACAATCAACGCTGCTGGGAGAGGCCAATCATCGCATCGGCCTTCCGGATTAGCCTCGACTCGCGCTCACACGGTGCTCTATATTTCCGGTGAGGAGTCACAGGCACAGGTGCGTCTACGCGCCACCCGCATTAATGCAGTGGAACCGAATCTACTGCTTGCCGCCACCACCGATCTGGCTACCGTATTGGGCTTAATAGAGCAGAACAAACCGGCACTGGCCATCGTCGATTCGGCACAGACCATTGTTTCGCAGGAAGTCGATGGCATCTCGGGCGGTTCCACACAGGTGCGAGAGGTGGCAAGCGCCCTGATCGACACCGCCAAAACTCTCGATATCCCCGTGTTTTTGGTGGGTCATGTGACCAAGGACGGCTCGATTGCCGGGCCTCGTACCCTCGAGCATTTGGTCGACGTGGTCTGCCAGTTTGAGGGAGACAGCGAAACGGCCCTCAGAATGCTCAGAGCAGCGAAAAACCGTTTCGGCCCGACCGATGAGGTGGGGTGCTTCGACATGAGCGGCGAAGGCATCGAAGAAGTCACCGACCCCGCCGGACTGTTCTTGTCCGGAGATGGCCCGGAATCAGCCAATGACGCTCCCGTGGAGGGCACATGCGTGACATTCACGCTGGATGGCCATCGCAGTCTGCCTATCGAAGTGCAAGCATTGGTCACCAATTCAGTGCTGCCTACGCCAAGGCGTGCCGTCAATGGCGTGGATCCCAGCCGCATTGCCATGTTGGTCGCCGTGCTGTACCGGCACAGCAAACTCAATCTGCTTTCCAACGATCTGTATATTTCCACCATTGCCGGAGGTCAGGCCAAGGAGCCCGGTTCGGATCTGGCCATTGTTGGAGCGCTGGCAAGCGCGGCCACATCGAAGCCGATTGCCCGCTCCACCTGTGCCATCGGAGAAATATCGTTGACCGGGCAGGTTCGTCCCGTACCGCGCATGGAATATCGTTTGCGCGAGGCAGCACGCCTCGGGTTCACTACGGCGGTCATTCCACCCTTGCGCAAACCGGTGCACGTTGATGGGCTGAAACTCGTCGAGGCGAGCACGCTTGCCGATGCGCTTCATGCATTAGGCGTACGGAAGTAATGGGCAGTGTCAAGCGGTAAGGCGCTTGGTTTCCTCCACATTGCGCTTGAGTTCCGCAACCAGCTGGTCCGGTCCATCGAACTTGACTTGGGGGCGCAGGAAACCCACGAATTCCACGCGGACATTATGCCCATACAGGTCGAGCCAGTCATCGGTGATGGCATATGCCTCGACCACACGCTCGTGAAGTCCGGTCTTCTCGCTGAAAGTAGGCTTGGTGCCGATGGAAATGGCGGCAGGCCAACGGTTGTCGCCATCCACCAGCCAGCCGGCATAGACGCCGTCCACAGGAATGTATCCCTGTGTTTCCGAGCCGAGATTGGCGGTGGGGAATCCGATGGTACGGCCTCGCTCCTCGCCGTGCACCACTTTGCCTTCGATGGCGTGCGGCACGCCCAAAATGGCGTTGGCGTCTTGAATGCGCCCGTGGGCAAGCAGATAGCGCACATTAGTGGAACTCCAGGCGCGCATGGCCTTGGCTTGATTCTTCTTGCTCCAGGCACGGCGCTCGGCCTTGGTGGCATTGGCCAGCGGGTCGGCAGGCTCGCCCCATTCGGTCGGGGCTTCGGGCCGGAAATCACGCGGAATACGCACTTCGCCAGGACCACGGTCATCAACCACATCAAGTTCAAAGACACCGGTGGCGGCGGCGAGGTTGGCGATATGCTTGACATCGCCTGCGCGTCCCTTGCCCATGGCGGCGTCCTGGCCAAGTACCAACGTGCGCATGCCGAGCTTGCCGGTCAGCTGGCCAAGGAAAAAGATGTAGGACTTATCCGCAAAAGCCAGCGTGTAATGAACCACCAATACATGATCCACGCCAAACTCTTCAAGACGACGCAGACGCTCGTCAATGCCGGTCAGCGCATCGGCATCCACATTGCTCTGTGTCGGTTCCTCACCGTTGTGCGCGCCGGCCCAACCGTGCACGAACGCAGGACGCGGATCAAACAGAATGACGATGGAAAACGCGTCATGCCGGTGAGCGAGTTCCACCACACGGTTGATCACGGCCTGATGACCCAAATGCATGCCATCAAATGCGCCCAGCGTCACCACGGCCTTCTTGTCGTTGCTGAACGAAGGCCAGGCAATCGAGCCTTCGGCGTCAGGAGTCAAGTGCGTGATTTCCATAAGTTGTGTGGTTCCTTTATTCGTGCATTCAATCAAGTCTCGCTGTACGCGAGTTTACGCGAGGGGGAATACGGTGATCGGCTTGGCCTGATGGCCATTCGCCCTCTCGATGATGGCCACCACATCATGGGTTTGCGGCACGATGGCGGCGGCAGGCTCATGAATCGTGCGCTCGATGCGACGCCCAAAACGCAGCTCCGCAGCTTCCTCCGGCGTGATGTCAAGAGCGGGCATGGCGCTGCGGGCGGCCTGTTCCATGGTCAATGAGCGACCAATCAGCCATGCGCATCGACCAGCGCCGTCAAGCCCTTCCGGGGTGTCGAGCACGCACTTATTGCGAGTGATGGTTTCGCCTTCGCGATTGGTAAACGTTTTCTGCTCGGTATGAGCCGTGACCGTATGGGTCTGCGTCTCGCTCACCGCATCAGGCGAAAGAAGCCCGCTGGTGTCGTCCGGCAGGGCGAAGTTGCCGACTCTGGTGCGGCGCAAACGGGTCAGATAACCACCGACACCCAACTTGTCGCCCAAGTCACGGGCCAATGCGCGAATATACGTACCCGACGAGCAGCTGACGCGTACATCGACGTCCAATACTGAAACCATTCCGCGCTCTTGCAACGCTTCATCAGACTGCTTCCCCGTCACGAATCCACTGCGAATAGCCAGCACAGTGAATTCGCTGATAGTGACCGGACGTGGCTTAAGCTCCACATCCTTGCCTTCGCGGGCCAAGTCATAAGCCCGCTGACCATTGATTTTGATGGCGGAAAAAGTGTTGGGAATTTGCTCGATATCGCCGGTGAAGTTGGCGGCGATAGTGCGAGTGAGTAGCTGCTGCCACGAGGAGGCTGGCAATGATGATGGTTCCTCGCTATGACCACCTTCAGTCAGCTGCGACGACAGCTCCAGCCAGCGGGAGCGGACTTCGTCATCGACAAGCACCTCGCCTTCGGCATCGTCGGTGGTGGTGCGCAAGCCGAGACGAATGGTGGCCTCATAGGTTTTATCATGTGCAACGATGGCATTGAGCAGACGCGTGGCATGGCCGAATGCGATGACCAACGCTCCGGTGGCCATCGGATCAAGTGTGCCGGCGTGACCGACTTTCTTGATATGCAACGCGCCGCGCACGGCGGCCACTGCATCGAAACTGGTCACGCCTTGCGGCTTGTCGATGACGAGCAGGCCGCTTGGAGTTGTTTGAGGCATATGCGGTGTTCCCTTTATCCATGCCTTCGGCATGGTCTCTCCCTCCGCCCCCCCCTGGGGCACCTCCCTCGTCAGAGGGAGGTTGCGGGGAAACTACTCTTCGTCGGAAGAGTATTCCTCATCGTTGAGGTCTTCATCTTCCGGCTCGTCGTCGTGCTTATAGGGGTCGGCGTCGCCGGCGTAGTGAGCGGTGGCGCGGGCGCGCGCAAGATCCTCATCGCGCTTCTTGGCCATAGCCAAAATATCTTCGATCTCGTGGGCCTCGCCGGGCACTTCATCGAACACAAACTGCAGTTGCGGGGTCAGGCGCAAGCCGGCCTTGTGGCCCACCAAAGTACGCAGATGTCCCTTGGCCTGATCGAGAGCCTGCTGGGCACGCTTACGTTCGCCATCCTCGTGGCCTTCATGACCAAGCTGGGTCCAGTAGATCTTGGCGATCTGCAAATCATTGGTCACACGCACTTCCGTGACGGTGATGCTGGACAGTCGCTTGTCGTGCAGCTCATGCTCGATGGACGAGGCGACCACACGCTGAATCAGAGCCGCAATACGCGCGGCACGTGGGTTGGTTCCTGCCATGGGAATTTCCTTTTCTGTCGTGTTTCTAGCTCCCCCTCCTAGGGGGATCTGTCGTCGTTAGACGACTGAGGGGCTGAGCCGTTAAGCGAACAGCCCAGTGGGCTGTTCGTAGGCGAAGTAGCGGCGATAGCCGCAAATCAAGTGAATACAAAAATAGAGGAGGCACCCAGCAAAAACCGGAGCCCCCTCAGTCTGCTTCGCAGCCGGCTCCCCCTAAAAGGGGGAGCCGGTAAAAGTGAGGGGCTCTCCTTGAGGAGAACCAGAATGACTACTTGCGCTCGACTTCCTGCATCTCGAAGGTCTCGATGATGTCGCCAAGCTCGATGTCGTTGAAGGTGCCGAGGTTGATACCAGCCTCGTAGCCTTCCTTGACGGACTGCACATCGTCCTTGAAACGACGCAGCGAAGAAATCTCGAGGTCGTTGACCGTGGCCACGCCATTGCGCAGAATACGGCACTTCGTACCACGCTTGACCTCACCGTCCTGCACCATAACGCCGGCGATGTTGCCGAACTTGGAGGAACGGAAGATCTCGCGGATCTCGGAGTGGGAGGTGACGACCTCTTCGTATTCCGGCTTGAGCATGCCCTTGAGGGATGCCTCGATGTCTTCGATTGCGCGGTAGATGACCGAGTAGTACTTGATCTCCACGCCTTCGCGCTCGGCGAGGTCCGCGACCTGACGGTTCGGACGCACGTTGAAGCCGATGATGACGGCCTTGTCGACCGTGGCAAGGTTGACATCGTTCTGGGTAATCGCGCCGACGCCGCGGTGGATGACCTGGATGCCGACCTCGTCGGACACCTCGATCTTCATCAAGGAATCCTCGAGCGCCTCGACCGAACCGGACGAATCGCCCTTGATGACGATGTTGAGCATATCGATCTCGGACTCGGCGAACTTCTTCTTGAAGTCCTCAAGGGAGACGACCTTGCGACGCTTGGCCAGCTGAGCAGCGCGCTCGGTAGCCTGACGCTTCTCAGCAATCTGGCGGGCGGCACGATCATCGGAAGCCACCAGGAACAAGTCGCCGGCGGTGGGCACGGAGGTCAGGCCCAGCACCTGGACAGGCGTGGACGGGCCAGCCGCATCCATGGCACGACCGTTTTCGTCCAACATGGCACGCACACGACCATACGAGGTGCCGGCCACGATGGCATCGCCCACGTGGAGCGTACCGGACTGCACCAGCACGGTGGCCACGGCACCACGGCCCTTGTCGAGTCGGGCTTCGACGGTGGCACCACGAGCGTCCATGTCGGGGTTGGCGCGCAGATCAAGCTCGGCATCGGCCGTGAGCAGCACGGCCTCGAGCAGCTTATCGACATTGGTGCCCTGCTTGGCGGAGATATCGACGAACATGGTGTCGCCGCCATACTCCTCAGGAACCAGACCGAACTCGGTGAGCTGGCCACGGACCTTCTCCGGGTTGGCACCGGGCACATCGATCTTGTTGACGGCCACGACGATCGGCACCTTGGCTGCCTGAGCATGGTTGATGGCCTCAACGGTCTGAGGCATCACACCATCGTCAGCTGCGACCACAAGGATTGCGACGTCGGTGAGCTCGGCACCACGGGCACGCATAGCGGTGAACGCCTCATGGCCAGGGGTATCAAGGAAGGTGATTTTGCGAGGTTCGCCCTCGAGATCCACCGTGACCTGGTATGCACCGATACGCTGGGTGATGCCGCCGGCCTCACGTGCGATGACGTTGGTCTTGCGGATGGTATCCAGCAGTCGGGTCTTACCATGATCGACATGGCCCATGACGGTGACGACCGGCGGACGAGGCTTCAGATCCTCATCATCCTGCAGCTCTTCCTCGTCAAGGTTGATGTCGAACTGCTGCAGCAGCTCCTTGTCTTCCTCCTCGGCGGAAACGAGCTGGATGTTCCAGCCGATTTCCTCACCCAGGATCTGGAAGGTCTCTTCGTCCAGGGACTGGGTGGCGGTAGCCATCTGGCCCAGGTGGAAGAGCACGGTGACCAGTGCGGCCTGGTTGACGTTAATCTTCTCCGCCAGATCAGCCAAGGAAGCACCCTGACGCAGGCGAATGGTCTGGCCGTTGCCGTTGGGGATGCGAACGCCGCCGATGGTCGGTGCTTTCAGCTCCTCATACTCATGACGCTTTGCCAGACGGTTCTTACGGGCCTTCGAGGACTTGCCGCCCTGACGGCCGCCAGATGGCTCAGCCCCGCCGCGACCACCGCGGCCACCGCCGCGTGCGGGACCATTGCTCGGGGCTCCGCCGCCCTGGAAGTTGCTGCCGCCGCCTTGGCCGCCACGGAATCCACCGCGAGCGCCGCCGCCTTGTGCGGCACCGCCCTGACCCGGACGGTTATGACCCCATTGGCCGGGACGAGGACCGCCCTGACCGCCTTGGCCCGGACGACCACCGCGGAATCCACCACGGCCTTGACCCTGGCCCTGGCCTGGACGACCGGGACGGCCACCACGACCACCTTCAGTGGTCGGACGAGCCATCGGATGCGGGCGCGGAATATCGCCCGGAGTCGGAGAGTGCATGCCCTGCTTACGGGAGAACGGGTTATTGCCCGGACGCGGACCCTGCGCATGCGGGCGCGGAATCGCGTTGGAAGCGTTGCCTCCAGCAGTCGGACGAGAACCGCCCTGGCCACCACGGTTGTTCTGGTGCTGACCGGGCTGGCCACCGTTCGGACGCCCCTGGCCCTGACGATTACCGTTCGGACGGCCTTGACCCTGACGGCTCGGACGACCGCCATTATCGTGCTGATTATTGTGACGTGCGGGGGCCGGAGCCGCAGGACGTTCCGCCTGCGGGCGCGGGCCCGGAGTTGCTGCAGCCGGTGCGGCACCCTGATGTGTTGCAGCGGCAGCCGGCTTGTGCTGTGCCGGCTTGGCCGCAGGCTTCTGTGCAGAAGCCGCGGGCTTGGCATCGCCCTTATCGTCCTTGTCGAACGCGGCCTTCAGACGACGCGCCACCGGCGGTTCAATCGTAGAGGAAGCGGACTTAACGAATTCACCCATGTCCTTGAGCTTCTCAAGAACGGTCTTGCTATCGACGTTCAAGTCCTTAGCCAGTTCGTATACGCGTGGTTTCGCCACTAATTACTCCTATCTGTGACCACGCGTACATGGGCGTGGTCAGTTGGTGATGACGGCAAGCCTACCCTGTCTCATCGTGCGAC
>OATU01002170.1_pt1 | contig 10135 bp, 8 predicted proteins | sample 1516711 | NCBI WGS metagenome assembly OATU01 (sample SAMEA2579971, study PRJEB22360) | human gut metagenome | biome: human gut; feature: human-associated habitat; material: faeces | place: Denmark | collected 2008/2010 | reverse complement strand
TTTCCGGAATGGAGGACATGCTGGCCATATATATAACCATGTAGTAGCCGATTGCCTGCCATACCAGTGCAAAGATGATGGAATACAATATGATACCAGAATCTCCCATCCACTGCTTCTGCAGCATACCGAGTCCGATCATTTCAAGGAAGCTGTTCAGCAGTCCGTTATCCGGTGCATAAATTGCCGAGAAGATACCGGCAATAACAACAATACTTAAAATATTAGGAATGTAGAAGATGACACGGAAGAAGTTTTTCCCTTTGAATTCTTCTCTTGTCAGCAAGGTCGCAAACAGAACAGCAAGTACAACGGTAAACAGCGTCACCATCACAATGATCAGAATCATGTTCTGCATGGATTCAATAAAACGTGAATCGGTAAATAAAATTTTAAAGTTGTTCAATCCTACAAACGGGGCATCGCCGACGATTCCCGTTTTCCCGTACAGAGAGTAACGGAATACGTTGAAGGTAGGAATCACCATAAAGAGAATCACAAGAATAACGGCCGGTGCCAGACAGGCAAAGACAAATCTTCTCTGTGCTTTCTTTTTATTCATTACTTAACCCTCCTTTTCTAAAAAGCAGTGAGCGATTCGCTCACTGCTAGTTCAATAAATCATGCTCACAAATTTATTTTACTGGATGCTCACTAATCGTTTTCCAAGTTTTCACTAATTCACTGTTCCACTTTTCAGCAGTAGTCTTACCAGTATTGATATCATCAGCTGTGAAACATAATACCTTCTTCATGTCTACATCAGGGATAGCCGCAGAGTCAAATGGTGCAAATGCGCCGATAACTGCAGTAACATTCTCGTCATTGTATACATTGTACAGTTCTTTGTTAACGCCTGTCAGCTTATCAGTAATACCGTTAACAGGTACAACACAGTTGTATTTCAGCATGATGTTTGCGCCTTCCTCAGAATAGATAAATTTCAGGAATGCTTTTGCGTCGTCTTTGTTCTTAGCTTCGGAAGGGATCCAGCACTGCTCTGTAAAGGTCGTGATGGCTTTCTTTCCGTCTTTTGTCAGTGCAGGCACTGCGCTTACACCCCATTTGAAATCCTTTGGAGTTGTAGCTTCCATTTCACCAACTACCCAGCTTCCGTTTGGCATGAACAGAGCCTTACCGTCGATAACAGCTTGCTGGTTCTTTGTGAATCCGTCTTTTACGTTAGCATTTGCAACCGTATTCGGTTCCATGTAATCTTTTACAAGACGTCCGATGGTATCGGTAACTGTCTTACCTTCTTTTGTTTTCCAAGCCTCAGAATCGTAGTTCAGCAGCTTGCTCAGCAGATCCTGTCCGCCGGCTTCCTGAATAACAGAAAGGATTGTGTTATCCAGATATCCTGCTGTTGCATACGTGAACAGAGAAACCTTGCCTTCTTCTTTCAGCTGGTCACCAAGCTTGAACATATCATCCCAGGTCTGAGGAATTTCATATTTCTTTCCTTCGCCAACCAGGTTTGCATTGTAATATAAACCACCAGGTGTATACATGATTGGTGCCAGATAGTTTTTGCCGTCACCATAGAACTGAGATACCGGGTTGTTTACGAAATCCGGATTGATGTTTTTCTTAACATTTTCATCTGCGAATACATCAGAGATGTCTTCCACCTTCTTGCTGTTCAGCTGAGTTTCTGTAAACTGGCTCTGCTGTCCCAGGTTGTAATAAACGATATCGGAATATTCCCCTTTGCTGTTTTCCTTGTTCAGAACTGCTGGTAAGTCCTTCTCAAAACGAAGCTCAATCTTGACATCTTTATTTTTTGCTTCGAATGCCTTCGCCATTTCCTTCCAAACTTCTTCACCGTTTCCTCCAGAGAACGCATCAAATTTAACGATACGTTTTTCGCCGTCACTGCCAGAAGATGCATCATCCTTCTTGCTGCTGCAGCCTGTAACAACGCTTGCGGCCATTAACCCTACACAAGCAAGTGCTACCATTTTTTTCATAATGAATTTCCTCCTTCATCTGGATATGTTTTCCATACCTAAATATTACTGAATGTAAGCGTTTTATGCAATGCATATATTGTTCTGTTTTTTATAGATATTGCTTTTCAAACAATAAAATGCAAGAAACTGTAAATCTTTTCAGAAATCACATTTTTTACATTTCTTTACATTCAAAGACAACCATCATTATATAAGATAAATCGAAGAAAATAAATAGTATTCATACAGTTATTCTTCGATACAAACAAAAATACAAGAAATTTTAACAAGAAATACCAATTTACAAGAACTACATATAAATTAAATTCCTTTTTATTGACGCTGTACATGATGAAAGAGCAGGCTGGCAACAATCAGAAATCAGGTGACAAATTGTTTGTCAGAAAACATACAGTCAGCAGGTTGCACAGAAGCATAGCCGCTTTTCTGCACGACATTCCACACCCTCCGGTTTCCATTTTTTCCATTTTTTATTTTTGTGTCAAAATCGTGCTATAAAATCTGCTATACTATAGATAGAGAGGAGGGATTTTCATGAAGTACGCCAGCTATCTCTATTATCTTCTATATCCGTATCTGATGCTGTTATCTCAATATCCTATTCATACCGCCTATAAGAACATGATGCAAACATATGATTTCACCGAGTACTATCTCGTCTTCTGCAGTATTTTTCTTCTGACTGGTATCTCCGTATTCCTCCTGTATCACTGTTATCAAGCGATACAGCCCCGTATACGCTATGGAATCGAGCTTGTAAACCTCATTCTTCTCGGCTCGTACGTTTACAGCTTTTTCAGCGGAAAACAGCTTCTCCCGGTATTCTCCATCCTTCTGGTCAGTGACTTTGCTCGGAGATTGACCATGGTGTACGCCGGCTTTACTCTCTGTGATGTTATCAAAGGCGCCATTTCAAAAATTCATCCTGTTTCATAGTATTATCATACGGTATCCGCAGAGGATACCTTTTTCAACCTGCAGGTTTCTTGTCCAGTTTTTTCATATAATTGCCACAAAGAACGTTACACATTTCCTTTTTCCACTCTTTCCTATATAATGAACGTTAGAAGGTGAAATTATGAAACAGAATGTGAACGTACTATTGATTGTCTGTGATCAGTTTCGGGGGGATGCTTTATCCTTTGCGAACCATCCGGATGTTAAAACCCCTTATCTGGATTCCCTGGCTGCGGATGGTGTCTTTTTCTCCCATGCTTATTCAGCCACGCCAAGCTGTATCCCCGCACGGGCCGCCCTGATGACGGGAAGAAGTCAAAAGCGGCATGGACGCGTCGGTTATCTTGACGAGGTGGAGTGGCGTTATCAGCATTATATGGCTGAGGAATTTTCAAACAGCGGCTATCAGACGCAGTGCATAGGCAAGATGCATGTACATCCTCCAAGACTGACCTGCGGCTTTCAGAATCTGCAGCTCCACGACGGTTATCTGGGCTGTTATCGCAGCCTGAATATCCCGCACTGGATGCATCAGGATGTCAGTGATGATTATTTACAGGATCTGCGCAATGTGCTGGGAGAAGATGCAGACATCAACACCAGCGGAGCGGAATGCAATTCCTGGGTAACGCATCCCTGGATTTATGAAGAGCGCCTGCATCCGACCAACTGGGTTGCAGATAAAAGTATTCGCTTTTTAAAAACGCGGGATCGCACCCGGCCGTTTTTCCTCATGTCCTCCTTTGTTCGTCCGCATCAGCCCTTAGATCCTCCTAAAGCATATTTTGATATGTATAAGGATAAAGAGCTGCGCTCACCGGCTAGCGGTGACTGGGATCCGCAAAACGGAGCAGGTGCGGCTGGCAGAATTTCAGACTCCATATACGGCTGCTGTGATGCTGCTATGCGAAAGGATGCCATGGCCGGATACTATGCGGCAATCACCCATGTCGACCATCAGCTGGGCCGCATCCTGACAACGCTGAAGGAAGACGGCGTCTATGATGATACCATCATCCTGTTTACCAGTGATCACGGAGAGATGCTGTTTGACCATAATTTATGGCGCAAGGTCTTTCCATATGAAGGAAGCACCCATATTCCGTTCCTTGTGCATATCGGTAAGCATATAGCGGATATCGTACCACATACTGTCAATGGCATTACGGAGCTGCGCGATGTCATGCCGACGCTGCTGGATCTATGCGGGCTGCAAATCCCCCATACGGTGGATGGATGCTCTTTGAAAGATTGTATCCTGCAGGGAGCCGAATCTGTGCGAAGCTATCTGCACGGAGAACACAGCTTTCACGATAAGCTCTCCAATCATTATATCGTCACTCAACAGGATAAATTTATCTGGTATAGTGAAACAGGCGAGGAACAGTATTTTGACCTGAGCCGGGATCCGCAGGAAACACACAACGCCATCCTGGATGAGGAGTATCAGTCACGTATAAGCGAGCTTCGTGGCATCCTCATTCAAACACTAGAGAATCGAGAGGAAGGTTTTAGCGACGGCACCAGACTGATCTGCCGCAAGGCACAGGACATTCTACAGAATGTGCATGATTACTAACCGCAGGAAACTGCGGTTTTTTTATGCCCTGGGCAACCTGCTGTTGATACATACAGCGGTATGATGGATAACGTGCTGCATATCTGTTTACCTTGAAGACCTCACTCTCATGATAAAGTCCAAGAGCCAAAGCAGCCACAATAAAAAAACAGGCGGCATGCATATGAATGGAAAGCACAGGCAGCCTCCTGTACAAAGCATGAGTAGACAAGAGGCGGGTATTCCATTGTACGGATAATATCCAAGAAGGTCTGCGCCGATATGGGTTCCTTCTTACTTTAGGTGTTGGAAAAGGGAGAATTCAACTTCTATTGATAATTACAATAGTGTTACATTCTCCCTGTTTTAAATTTACCCTCAATTGAGTAAGAACTTCGATATCATCACAGACATTTTCCATCTTTCCTACGCATGGAAACTGAAGCACATGGTATCCGAGCGTTTCTACCGTCCTTTTTTCACCGGATTTTTCGGCTTGTAAATACGGAAGATAACTCCCTCTGCCATATTCTCTCCGACAACCTCATAGCCATTGGCACTGACAACCTTTGCCACAATCGACAGACCCAGACCGAATTTTCCGCCCTTTCCCATCTCATACGGCTTAAACAGCACCTTCAGGCGATCCTCATCCATACAAGGTCCGTCATTGGAAATGGTCAGACCCTCTTCCTCACTCAGATGGATATCAATCGTTGTTTTCGCATACCGCAATGCATTTTCAATAATATTCTCCACGACTACGCGCCACGGCTCTGCCAGTCCGTCAAAGTAAACCTCCTCCAGATTTGTCAGGATCTGAATATCCGAGCGGATGAATCTGGTGTTCTGCACAACCGTTTCCACGATTTCCTCCATATTGGAGCCGATTCCCTCACAATCCTGAGAAATCAGATATTCCACGCGGTTCATGAACAGCAGGGAATGTACCTTCTGTTCCAGCCGGTCGGCATTTTCAATAATAACATCGACGCTTTTCTCCAGTGTATCATACGGATAAATACCGTCCTTGATACTTTCACCGTAGCTTTTGATCGTCGCAATCGGTGTTTTCAGGTCATGGGAAATATTGTGAATCATTTCTTCCTTCGTCTTTTCCTGCTTGCGCAGCTCTTCCCGCATGCTTACAAGTGCATCCGCCAGCTCGCCGATCTCATCCCGCCGGTTTACACGCAGGTCCGCATCCTTGCCAAGCTTGACACGTTCGATATAGTTTCGTATCTGATTCAGGGGGTGAATCAGCGTCAGTACCCACATCATCATAATGATGAAGAAGAAGCCGACAACTATCACCGTGATATAGACAACGCTGTTAATCAGTGAGTTCTCCAGCTTGCCCATATTGTCGCTGTACATCTTGCTAACAAGCAGCTGGTCATCTGCCACCTTGTAAATGCTGTAGTAGGAATCCCGATCTCCGCTGACCTTCTTCACGATTCCGTGATGAATCTTATCGCCTGCCGTATAACGGGCATTGATACTCAGAATGTCCTGTGCAATGGCTTTCCATTCGGAGCTGTTCAAATCCATATCCGAGGTGTTTTTACCCGCCAGCGTAACATGTGTGGCACCATCCAGCGTCTTATCCACCCGCACCATAAAGATATCGATACCGGCTGCGGAGTTGATCAGCTGGCGCTGTTCATCATTGGTACTATCACTCATAGCCCAGCTTTGCAGCGTCGAATCCAGAGTACCATACATCTGTTCACGTATCACAGTGGTCACATTGCCGTTGATGTAGACAAAGAAGAAGACCGCAAAAAATGTGACAAAGAAAAAGATTAGGGCAAACAGCTGCTGTGTCAGTGACAGCCGCTTGACAAATTCATTAAAACGCTTCATTATCCTAAACGGTATCCGTAACCGTAAATGGTATGAATGTTCAGATTCGGAAGCTTCTTACGCAGTCTTCGCAGCGTATCATCCACAACACGGTCACTTCCGAAATAATTTTCCTCCCATACACTGGTCAGAATCTTATCCCGGTTGAACGCCATTCCCTTGTTTTTGATAAACAGCATCAGCAGATCAAATTCCTTGGTTGTCAGATCGATTTCCACACCGTGATCAAACACCTTGCGCTGTTCCTCATCCAGCTCATAGCCGTCCACCATGATCCGGTTGTTGTCATCCTTATAGACGCGCTTGATGACATTGTTTACACGCAGCACCAGCTCCTTTGGGGAAAAGGGCTTCGTGATATAGTCATCGCTTCCTTTTTCCAAACCGATGATACGGTCAAATTCCTTATCTCTGGCAGACATGAAAATAACAGGGATATCCCTCCCCTGAAGGCGGATTTCCTCAATCAGATCAAAACCGCTCTTGTCATCCAGCATGATATCCAGAATCCATAAATGCACATCATCATCCATTACATGCGCACTTGCTTCTTCATATGTATAATAAGAACGTACTTCATAGCCTTCCTTTTTTAAATACTGATTCACCAGGTCGTTGATGGCCTTTTCATCCTCGACAACGCAGATTACTTTCTTCATTAACATCACCTCATACCCCTATTTTAGACTAAATTATGTGAAAAAAAAAGCTATTTTTCAAAGTAGCTGCTTTTCACATGGATTTCTCACATTTGCCGCTGTGTTTCCACTCAATTTCCGACATTTCTCGACATTTCCCGGGAAACGTAAAAAGACTCCCCCAAAGGGAAGAGCCTTTCACACAATATGTTATAGTCCTTTTTCTTTGATAAAGTCCACAATACGGTTTACATATTCCGCACACAGTGCATCGGTTTTGGCTTCCACCATAACGCGCACCAGCGGTTCTGTCCCACTAGGACGAACAAGGATTCTTCCCTCGTCACCAAGCTCCTGTGCTACTGCATCCACTGCCGCAAGCAGCTCCTTATCCTCCAGAGCGGCATGCTTGTCATGTACCGGCGTATTGATCAGCAGCTGCGGATAGATAAACAGATCTGCACACAGCTCCTTCAGGGATTTCTTTGTATCCACCATAATTTCCAGCAGCTTCATCGCAGTCAGAAGACCGTCTCCGGTATTCGCATGAGCATGAAAGATGATATGTCCGCTCTGCTCACCGCCGATGGAATAGTCATGCTCCTTCATACATTCAAACACATATTTGTCACCGACAGCCGTCTGCTCATATTTCAGACCCTTGGCCTTCAGTGCGTGATACAGACCAAGGTTGCTCATCACCGTGGTCACAACAACATCATCGTGCAGAATTCCCTTATCGTACATATAGCATCCGCAGATATACATCGTGTGGTCGCCATCAATCAGGTTTCCGTCCTCATCAACAGCAATTAGACGATCCGCATCTCCGTCAAAGGCAAAGCCGACATGGTAATTGCCTTCCTTCATCATACTCTGCAGCTCCTCGGGATGTGTGGAACCGCATTTGGTATTGATATTGATACCGTTTGGCGCAGAATGAATCACCTCAACGGTTGCCCCCAGCTCGCTTAAGGTTTCCGCAGCACAGCTCGTTGCACTTCCGTTGGCAAGGTCCAGCAGAATGTTCATGCCGGAAAGATCCATCGGAACAATTTCCTTCAGCCAGGATTCGTACAGCTCCAGACCTTCCTCCCATTCGATCACACTTCCGATTTTCTCATTGTGTGCAACTTCGATTGACACTTCGTTGTCGATATATTTCTCAACCTCCAGCTCAATCTCCGGATTCATTTTACAGCCGTCTCCATTAAACAGCTTAATACCGTTGTCATGGAATGGATTATGACTGGCGGAAACCATGATTCCACAGTCGAAATGCTCCTTCTGAATCAGATAGGAAACCGCAGGAGTCGGGCAGACTCCCAGCAGATATACACTTGCTCCGCAGGATGTGGCACCAGCTGCCAGACCCATTTCAAACATATCGCTCGAAAGCCGTGTATCCTTTCCAATCAGAATTTTCGCATGACGGTTTTTTCCATAGTACCATCCCAGGTATTGTCCGATTTTTACCGCCATATCCAGTGTCAGCGTATCATTGGCGCGTCCTCTGGCACCATCTGTTCCAAAATATTTTCCCATATGTGTTACTCATCCTTTCCTATTCGTCGGCTACACTGCCTGTCGCAGTCACCTTAACACTACCATTCTTCAATACGTAGGTTGCCAGCTTGTTCTTGCCCTCTACGATCAAAGGCTGTTCATACGTACCTGCTTTCTCAATCTTTGAAAGATCGACATACACCTGCAGCTCCTCTTTCTTGATTTTGCTGATGATATCCTTCGCTCCCTTGACCGTTACATCTACACTGGAGGAGCTTCCCTGCGCAACCGTGAAATTCAGTCCGTCAATGCTGTTTTTAAAGGCAATCGGCACATCCCTGATGACCCGCTCCTTCGTATCCGTCAGCTTGATGGAGATGTTGGCAATATTGCTGGAAATCTTCGTTACACCGTTCGGCATAATGATCGGCATGGAAATCTCACGATCGCTCGTCAGTGTAGAGGCCGGTATGGTAATCGGTATCTCGTTAATGTTATCGAGCACAGACTGCTTCGCATAGATTGTCACATGATCCTTATCCAGCTTATAGGATTCTATTGATTTATCATTTGGAATCACACCGGTTGGATTCAGTGTGATCGGTACGTCTTTGCTTGGTTTGGTTACCTTGACACTGGCTTTCAGTGTATCCGGTATAATGTCCACCTTCATAAGGTTTCCATCTGCATCATATGCAACGATGTTCGCTTTGGTTTCAAAATCTGTTTTCACATCCTTATCCACCTTGATCAGTGCTTTTACAAATGCAATTTTATCCAGGGTATCGCTATCGGAGCGAACCAGAACCTCACCCTGCTGCAGCTGCGGTTCCCCCAAGTCATATATGGAATCCATCTGCTGGCGGTTGACGAAGTCATAGCCGACGGTAAAACGCCGTATGGATTTCTTCTTTATCGTAACAACGACGGTGGAAGGCTCCAGCACAACCTCCACACGCGCAGGCATCGCCTCCGTTGTCAGCTTCACCTCATGCGTGCCCTCGGTCAGATCGGTCATATTCGCTATCACCTTGAAATTCTTCTGCTGTTTAACGCTCTTGATATCCGTCAGATCTCCGATGATGCGCACCTTGACCGTCTCCGGCAGACCGCTTACCTCATAGGCCTGATTCGATAAGACCTGAGATACCGGAAATTCGCCCAGATCCTCAGCACTCTTCACATTCTCGAGAAAGTTCGCCCCCTGGGAATTAAAGGTCACGTAAAACAAAATAGCCAGTATCAGCGCAACGACCTTGCCGTGCTTCTGATTAAACAGCAGCTTATCCAGCCATCCGCTGATCCAGCGAAAGAACTTGCCTACCTTGATTTCCACATTTGCATAGGTTCTGGCAAACGTCTGGCTCTTTTCGGCAATCGCCTTGGCCAGTTCGGTCTTACCTTCCGAGCTTAATTGTGTTTTCTTTTTTTTCTTTGCCATTAGGAATCTCTCCTTTCTGTAGCTTTCTCAGGAGTTTCTTCATCCTCATCCGCTTTCTCATAATGCAGAACGATCGCCTCAGGTTCAATAACATCATTAAACAGATCACTTGCCATATTCGTCATAATGGTTTTCCCTGTTTGCTCTTTCGGCGGCTCCTTCTTCGGTTCTGCTTTTTTCTTACGGGTCGTTGAAC
>OATU01002167.1_pt1 | contig 10138 bp, 10 predicted proteins | sample 1516711 | NCBI WGS metagenome assembly OATU01 (sample SAMEA2579971, study PRJEB22360) | human gut metagenome | biome: human gut; feature: human-associated habitat; material: faeces | place: Denmark | collected 2008/2010 | reverse complement strand
TCTCTCGAGTCGGTGGCGCCGCACAGACCAAGGCTCTGAAGAAGGTCTCCGGTACGCTGAAGATCTCCCTGGCACAGTACCGTTCGCTGGAATCCTTCGCCATGTTCGCCTCCGATCTGGATGCGGCTTCCAAGGCCCAGTTGACCCGTGGTGCCCACCTGACCGAGCTGTTGAAGCAGCCGCAGTTCCACCCGTACTCGCCGGAACAGGAAGTCGTGTCCGTATGGACCGGCACCCACGGCAAGCTCGACGACCTCGACCTGAAGGACGTCCTTCCGTTCGAGCAGGGACTGCTGGACTACATCGACCACAACACCGATATCCTCAAGACCATTCGCGAGACCGAGGAATTCACCGCCGACACCGAGGCTGCCCTCGATAAGGCCGTGGACGAGTTCCGTTCGACGTTCGTCTCTTCCGCCGGCAAGCCGCTGGTCGAGAAGAAGCCGGACGTTGACAAGGCCGCGCCGGTCGATCAGGAAAAGATCGTGGCGGGAGAAAAGTAAGCCATGGGCTCGCAACTCGCATTGAAATCACGCATCCGCTCCACCGAGTCGTTGGCGAAGATCTTCAACGCTCAGGAGATGATCGCGTCTTCGCATATCGCCAAGGCCCGTGATGTGGCCCTGAACGCGAAGCCGTACACCGATGCGATTTTCGATGCCGTGCAAGCGTTGGTGGCCCACACCCATATCACGCATCCGATCGCGGTGAAGGACGAGAAGAACCCGCGCGTGGCTGTTCTCGCCCTCACCTCGGATCGTGGTATGGCCGGCCCGTACACCTCTTCGATTATCCGTGAAACGGAGTCGCTGCTGTCCCGCCTCGATGCGGCAGGCAAGCAGCCGGAGCTGTTCGTGTACGGGCGTCGCGGTTCGACGTACTACAAGTACCGTAATCGTGACATCGCGGCGACGTGGGAAGGCGACACCGACCAGCCCGGCGTGGAAATTGCTGAAACGATCTCCAACACCTTGATGGACGCCTACATGAAGCCGGCTGAGAAGGGTGGAGTTTCCGAACTCTACATCGTCTACACCGAGTTCATCAACATGGTGGTGCAGAAGGTGCGCGTGCTGCGCATGCTGCCGGTCGAAATCGTGAAAAACGAGACCAAGGTGCCCGATCCTGATGAAGAGGCACCGGCTACTGCGGATGTCGCTCCGCTGTACACTTTCGAGCCCAGCCTCGAAAAGGTACTGGATGCGATTCTGCCGAAGTACATTCAGTCCCGTATCCACGAGTGCCTGCTGACCGCGGCCGCGTCGGAAACCGCAAGCCGCCAGAACGCCATGCACACGGCAACCGACAACGCACGAAACCTGATCGACGACCTTACGCGCAAGCTCAACGCTTCCCGTCAGGCCTCGATCACCCAGGAACTTACCGAAATCATCGGCAGCGCTGACGCGCTGACCAAGAAGGAAGAGTAGGAACGCATATGGCTGACAACCAGACCACTGCGGCCGAGCCTACCAACGGTCGCGTCACCCGCGTCCAGGGCTCGGTTATCGACGTTGAATTCCCGGTGGGTCATCTGCCCGACATCTACAACGCCCTGAAAGTAACGATCGTCAACACCAGCGCCAAGGAAGAAGGCGAGGCGAAGGAGACCGAGATCACCCTCGAGGTCGAACAGCACCTCGGTGATTCCACGGTCCGTTGCGTCGCTCTGAAGCCCACCGACGGCCTGGTTCGTGGTGCCTCCGTCTCCGACACCGGCGCCCCGATCTCCGTGCCGGTCGGCGACGTGACCAAGGGCCACGTCTTCGACGTGTCCGGTAACATCCTCAACAAGAAGCCGGATGAGACCATCACCGTCTCCGAGCGTTGGCCTATCCACCGCAACCCGCCGGCCTTCGATCAGCTGGAGTCCAAGACCCAGATGTTCGAGACGGGCATCAAGGTCATTGACCTGCTGACCCCGTACGTGCAGGGTGGCAAGATCGGTCTGTTCGGTGGTGCAGGTGTGGGCAAGACCGTGCTGATTCAGGAAATGATTCAGCGCGTGGCCCAGAACCACGGTGGTGTGTCCGTGTTCGCTGGCGTCGGCGAGCGTACCCGTGAGGGTAACGATCTGATCGGCGAAATGGCCGAGGCCGGCGTGCTTGAGAAGACCGCACTGGTCTTCGGCCAGATGGATGAGCAGCCGGGTACCCGTCTGCGCGTGCCGCTGACCGCACTGACCATGGCTGAGTACTTCCGTGACGTGCAGAACCAGGACGTGCTGCTGTTCATCGACAACATCTTCCGCTTCACCCAGGCTGGTTCTGAGGTGTCCACCCTGCTGGGTCGTATGCCTTCCGCCGTGGGATACCAGCCGAACCTGGCCGATGAGATGGGCTCCCTGCAGGAGCGCATCACCTCGACCCGTGGTCACTCGATTACCTCGCTGCAGGCCATCTACGTGCCTGCCGATGATTACACTGACCCGGCTCCGGCCACGACCTTCGCCCACTTGGATGCAACCACCGAGCTTTCTCGTGACATTGCCTCCAAGGGTATCTACCCGGCAGTGGACCCGCTGAGCTCCACTTCGCGAATCCTCGATCCGCGTTATGTGGGCCAGGCTCACTACGAGTGCGCCAACCGCGTCAAGGCGATTCTGCAGCGTAACAAGGAGCTGCAGGACATCATCGCCCTGATCGGTATCGACGAGCTCGGCGAAGAGGACAAGACCACCGTGAACCGTGCTCGTAAGATCGAGCAGTTCCTCGGCCAGAACTTCTACGTGGCTGAGAAGTTCACCGGTCGTCCTGGCTCCTACGTGCCGGCCGACGAGACCATCGAAGCCTTCACCCGCATTTGCGACGGCGTGTACGACGACGTTCCGGAGCAGGCATTCTCCGGCATCGGTGGCATCGACGACCTCGAAGAGAAGTGGCACAACATGCAGAAGGAACTGGGTGCGTGATGGCCGCGGAAAAAACCACGATGAAGGTCAACATCGTCGCTGCCGACCACCCCGTGTGGCATGGCGACGCGGCGAGCGTGACCATTCCCGCCTCCGAAGGTGGCATGGGCATCCTGCCCGACCATGAGCCTGTGCTCACGGTGATCAAGCAGGGTACGCTCACCGTGGTTGAGCCCGATGGCGATCGCCACATGTTCGAGGTGACCGACGGATTCATTTCCTTCGACTCGAACAAACTCACCGTGGCGGTCGAGCGCGGCCACGACGTCCAGTACTCCGGCACCGCCGAGTGACCTGAACCAACTCCTTAAGGGGCTCTCTGGTTTTCCAGAGAGCCCCTTTTGCTATGTATGCCATGTGTTGCGCTACAGTGGTGGCCTATGCGAGTTATTGTTGCCGACTGTTCGGCCGAGTATTCGGGCCGCCTCAACGCCTCACTGCCCCTGGCCAAGCGTGTATTGCTGATCAAGGCCGATTCCAGCCTGTTGATTTTCTCCGAATTGGGCTCCTACAAGCCGCTGAACTGGATGACCGCGCCCTGCACGATTCGTGAGATCGACCCAGCCGCCAAATCCGCGCAACATTCCCGGGAAAGTGTCGCTGGTGGGGCTGTGGATGGTGATTCTGTGACGCATTCCCCGGAAAGTGTCGCCGCTGGTGAGCCGGAAAAGGTGCTACGTGTCAGCGCCGACAAGGGTTCGGACATTCTTGAAGTGACGCTGCAACACATCTATTCCGACCAAACCTATGATCTGGGCGAAGATCCGGGTCTCATCAAGGATGGCGTGGAAGACCATCTGCAGCGCTATCTGGCCGAGCAAATCGAGCGTATCGGCAAGGGAGCCAAGCTGGTGCGTCGCGAATACCCGACCGCCATTGGCCCAGTAGATATTATGGCCGTGAATGCCGAGGGCGAGCATGTGGCTGTGGAAATCAAACGTCACGGCGGCATTGATGGCGTCGAGCAGCTGACTCGCTACTGCGAACTGCTCAATCGAGATCCGCTGCTGGCCCCGGTGCACGGCATCTTCGCCGCACAAACCATCACGCCGCAAGCCCAGGTCTTGGCCAAAGACCGCGGCTTCACCTGCCTCATCCTCGATTACGACGATATGACGACAGTCTCAGGCTGTTCTAGATATAGCAGGGGCTCCCTCATCAGAGGGAGCCCCTGCTATATCTTTTAGTACGCGGCGAGAATATCGATTACGAAGACCAACGTGGAGTTGGCGGGAATCGGACCTTGCTCCTTATCTCCATAGGCCTGATCCGGCGGAATCACCAGCAGAACCTGAGAGCCGACGGTCTGGCCGACCAGACCCTTCTGCCAGCCCTCGATAACCTGATGCTGGCCGCTGGAATCGCTGAACAGATCGGCGTCGATTGTGGAATCGCGATCCCAGGACGAATCGAACTGCTTGCCATTCGTAAGCCAACCGGTGTACTTGACCACCACGGTGTTCTTGTCGGTCAGCTTGGCGCCGTTACCCTTGATCAGCGTCTGCGAGATCAGCGAATCAACCGAACCCTGACCGTTCATGTCGATGGACGGCTCGCCGTTTTTGGCTCGCGTCACCTTCGGCAGATTGGCCGGCACATCCTTGACTTCCTCGCCAGTGGCCTTCTCCAAGTCCTTGGACTTGGACACAAACGTCATCGCCAGAATGTAAGAGTACCCGGACGAATCCTGAGCGTTGACGCCAAAGCCAATCGTGGTGTTGATCTTGGCACCCTTGATCTGGTTGTAGTAGGTCGAGGAGAGGGTCTTGGAATCCACCTTCAGCGAGCAATCCGGCGTGTTCTTGGTCCAGGTGTCCATGAGCTCGGTTCCGTCTTTAACGTTGAGCGCGATGCCTTGGGCGCAGACGCGGTCGCCCTCCTCGATCACGTCGCCATCGCCCTTCTGCAGCACCACATAAGAGCCGTCGGACACGGTCATCGGCGTATTAAAGGAGATGGTCGGCTTCTCGCCGAGCTTGCCCTTGGCGGTCACGCCGGCAATTTGGCCCTTCTTGTCAGAAGAGTCGGAAGATGAAGAGGAATCGGAAGAAGAGGATTTCGAGTCCGAGCTCGAACTGGAGCAGGCAGCCAGCGACACGCACATCGCCAGCGAGCAGGCAAGGGCAACGGCCTTGCCGAGGGGAGATAACATAGACTTAACAGACTTACGCATGACACATCACCCTACTGGTAAACCTTGATTTTCTGCGCTCCTAGGTAATAAACAGGTGAAGATTGTAGAATGGTTGAGTTATGAGTGCTGAAGAACAGACTACAAGACCGGATAAGGGCGCCAAGCGTCCATCCCGTCATGCCAAAATCATGCGTGGAGTGGTGACGCCTATCTTCGGACTATTGGCCGTGGCGGCTGTGGTGTTGGGGTACATGAATGCCACGATGTGGAAGCCCTCCACTGAAATCACCGCTTCCGCAACCATGAGCGGCTCCCGGTATGTCGTCACTGATCCGAATGTGCTGACCTTGTTGGATCAGAATGCCACGATAACCGTGGACTCGGGATCCTCTCAGGACGAGGCGTGCGTGGCGTTGGGTTCGTCCAAGGATGTTGCCGGATGGGTCGCGCCCGAGAAGTCCTATACCCGCATCACCGGATTGGCATCATGGAGCGAGCTGAGCACCCAGAAGGGAAGCAGCACGAGTCAGGGAGCGCCTACCAGTGCCGATGACGCGGTGTCGTTCAAGGATTCCGATATGTGGACTGCCGTGAAATGCGGCACTGGGTCCGTTTCGCTGAAGAGCAAGAAGACCGGCGCCTCGACGGTAGCCATTGTGGATTTGGGCGAAAATGTCACCAACGCCAAGGTGCAGCTGCACTGGGTGCGCTCCGAAGTGCCGGACTTTGCGATGCCGTTCTATCTGTCCGGCGGATTGCTGGCCGTGCTGGCCGTACTGTGCGCCTCCGTGTTCGCCATGCCGCCGCATAAGCGCCGCAAGCGCATGGTGGAAGGCATGGCAAGCGCCGTAATCGAGGAAGAGGCACCCGCCAGCATCGCAGTGTCCGGGAAGCCGGATGGTGCAAGTCGACGTAATCGTCGCCGTCACGCCACACATCGGCGTTCGGGCCGTGCGTCCTCGCAATCCTCGCAATCTGAAGCCACCGAAACACCGGTTATCATCGACCCAAGTTCGCGTAACCTGGTCGCCGACCAGCAGACCGGTGCCGAAAGCGGCGCTGAGCCCGGCCTCAGCGCCGGCGATAACGAATCGACTTCGGTAATCACCCCTGACGAACTGCAGGCCTACTTCTCCCGCTTGGCCCAAGAGGTCAATACCGGAGACGACTCGGCCGATGACGGACAGGAGGAAAGCTGATGAACAAGCGATGGAACAAACTGTGTGTGTCCGCCCTCGCCTGCATGGCGTTGGTCGTGCCGTTGACCGCCTGTGAAGGCCAACTGCCGACGCCGGCTGCTGATACCTCCACCAAGGTTGCGCCGGATTTGACCGAGGCGCAGGAGAAGAAGATTCGTCTGAAGATTCTCAAGACGATCGATGAAGCCGATCAGGCCAAGAATCCCGATGGGTATGCGACCGTTATGGGCGGGCCCCAGCTGGACATTCGCATCAGCCAGACCACGATCAATCAGCGTGGCGGCGGTATGTCCGAATATGCGACCATTCCCAAGGACATCGCCCAGACGGTGATTCCTACGGACGACGGATGGCCTCGCTCGGTGTTCACCATCACGACCACCACCGAAGATCAGCAGTCCAAGCGTTTGCTGGTCTTCGATCAGGAATCCGCCCAGCAGAATTACAAGCTGATGGCTATGGCTCGACTGTTTGAGGGCGCCAAGCTGCCGAAGTTCGAGATTCCGACTATTGGCTCGCAGATGGGCACCGCAAAGGATGAGAAGCTGGTGGCCGCTCCCGCCGATGCCTTGGCCCAATACGCCGATGTGCTGCAGAACGGCTCCAAGAGCCAATACGCTTCCAAGTTCGCAGACGATTTGCTGCGCCAGGAACTGGCCAATACCACGGCCAAGGTGCAGGAAGGTATGCAACGCAACAACGGTACGCAGGAGCAAAAATTCACCGCTGTGCCTGAACAGATGTGGGTGATGCGTGCTGCAGACGGTGCCGGTGATCTGGTGGTTGGCCGTATTAACGGCGAATGGACTCGCAAGGCAGGGGATGGCCGCGAATCGCAGCCGGCTTCCGACGACGAGAAGGCGCTGTTCAATAGCGACAAGTACACCAGCACCATGAAGGTCACGTATGTGAACGTGGTGGCCTTGTACATTCCGTTGGCAAGCTCCGGTGAGCAAATCACCGCCGTGGGTGCCGACCGTCAGCCGGTAAAGGTCGAAGCGCTGTAGTTGTTGCCGCCGCCCACCGCGCGGTTAACGCCCCACCACGATATGATTCATCCACCACGATGTCGGTAAGTTTTACCTTTCGCACAATGGTGCCGTTTTGAGTCACATCGTGGTGGGCGTTTTGCTACGTGGTGGGAATTTCACCGCGTAGTGGAAGAATCCCTACGTGGTGGGAATCGGCATTACAATCAATGTCAGCAAATGTGATTGTTGTTGTACGCGAATCGCGTGGAATCGGGAGGCATTATGGCAGAGCAGCAGTTCAATCCGGGAGTCTCATTGGCGGGCGCCGTCGATTTGGAGGCGCTGAAGCATCAGGTCAAGGCCAAGCCCGGCCAGGCGGGTGGCGCTCCTGCCGCTGGTGGGTACGTGATCGACACCACCGAAAACACCTTCCAGGCAATGGTGCAGACTTCTGCGACCTTCCCGATCCTGCTGCTCCTGTGGATACCGACCGATGACCGCCTGTTCCCGATGGCCCGTGCGTTGGGCGACGCGGTGAACGCCCTGAACGGCCAGATTCAGCTCTCCCGTATCGATATCTCGTCCAATCCTTCGATTGCCCAAGCGTTGCAGGTGCAGGGCGCGCCCGCACTGTTCGCGTTGATTGCCGGCCGTCCGATGCCACTGTTGCAGGGCCTTCCGGGTGACGACGAGCTCAAGCAACTTACCGACGAGGTGATTCCGAAGATCATTCAGGCCGCCGCGCAGTCTGGTGTGAACGGTACCGCGCCGTACTCGGGTGATCCTGATTCCGATGCCGCCAAGAGCGCTGGTGCCACCGGTGCCGGCGTGGGTGCTGAGCAGGTGCCGCCGGAGCATGCCGAAGCCCATCGTTTGGCCGAGGAGGGCGATTACGCCGGTGCCGCCGCCGAATACGAGCGCGTGCTCGAATCCGACCCGTCCGATGCACTGGCCGCCCGCGAACGTGCGAAGGCGCTGTTGCTGGCCCGCTCCGGGGCCGCTGATGTACGTGACGTACGTGCCGCTGCCGCCGCAGCGCCGGACGATGTGGAAGCGCAGTTGGCCGTGGCTGATATCGACATGATTGGTGGCCAGATTCAAGACGCTTTCGACCGTTTGCTGGACTTTTTGGCCGCCGGGCACAAGGCCGATATCGAGCAGGTTCGCAAGCGTCTGCTCGAATACTTCGCCATCCCCGAACCCACCGACCCGCGTCTGACCCGCGCCCGTCGTCGCCTAGCCACCCTCATGTACTAAGTGGTTTTGGCTCCCCTCTTTGAGAGGGGCTGTCGTCGTAGATGACTGAGGGGAGCTCACGAGCGTACTCGATTGCTCCCCCCTAAACCATCCGATTCTTCCCGAAATACTGCTGGAACCTTGGCCCCTCCAGCGCCAGCTCCTCCTTGAAATCATCCGCCCACTTACAGAACGGACGGTTGGCGAGACCATCGTTATTGAATCGCGCCTGATCGGTGATTTCGGTGATGCAGAATTTCGGAATCGTCAGATTGGTAACCGGCCCGGATCGTTCGGCCTCGGCTACGATGAGCGGCGCATTCGGCCCGCCGAACACATCCACGCTCCAGCCGTCTTCCTCAATCCACACGGAATACCGGTTCTTGATGATTACCGAGCCGCCGCGCTTGATGAGTTCGGCCGCGATACGCGTATCGATTTCGCGCTCGACTTCGTAGCGCGTGCCGCCCACGGACGGACCTTTGACGGTGACATATGCTTCCGAGAACCGGTCGCGGTATTCGTCCAGCACGGCCACCGGATTTACGTCGGGCGTCATGTCGACGTGAACCTTGCGCGAGACCAGCCGCACGCGCAAGGCGTAATTGTCGGCATGCACGTAGTAGCTCTGAATGATGAGGGTCGGGGCGTCGCCGTCGTCGTATTCCGCCGGCAGTTCGCGGCAGAAGAAGCGGCGTTCGTATTCGAAGTCATCTGTAGGTTCCGACATAACCCCATTGTAGAGCCGATAATGGCGATTTTCTCGTTATTTTGGCGACGTATGTGCCGCATGCAACGTGATGTGGTGTACAGTAAAGAAGTTGCTCGGGTTTGTAGCTCAGTGGATAGAGCGTCTGTCTCCGGAACAGAAGGTCGTGGGTTCGATCCCCATCAAGCCCACCAGCATGGCTTTCGGCTAACCGCCGGAAGCCTTTTGCATATTCGGCGCGTGCAAGGCTGGTGCTGGTGTCGGCAATGGCAAGGCCGGTGATGCCGGCTCGCTTGGGTCGTGGAAAAACCGTCCGGTTTGGCGAGAACGGTAGCCGAATCGTCTGGAATCGTCTGGAATCGTCTGGAATAGCAAGGAATAGTCTGTTGATGGCCGTATGCCGAGCATCATGCGCGCTAAACGCGACTTTGCTCAGTAGACTGCTACGTAATCGGCATTGCCAATCGTTGCTGATCGTGCGATTGGTCGTAGCCGGTGGTGATGTGTACCGGCGCCGGCCGCAGCAGGTGGGCGCCCCCAAGATGAGAAGGAGCACAATATGAGCGAAAAGATGGAAGCCGTAGCCACTTCCGAGGCGCCGGCCGCGCTGGGCGCATACAGTCAGGCGGTGAAGGCCAATGGCTTCGTGTTCGTATCCGGCCAGCTGGGCATTGATCCGGCCACCGGCGAACTGGCGGGCGAGACCGCTGGAGAGCAGGCTGCACAGGCGCTGAAGAATATTAAGCACATTCTCGACACTGCCGGTACCGGCATTGAGCATGTGTGCCGCGCCACCATCTACCTGAAGAACGTCGAGGACTTCAAGGAAGTGGACGCACGTTACGCTGAGGCGTTCATCGGCTCCGTCAAGCCCGCCCGCGTGGCCTTTGGCAACAACATGATTCCCAAGGGTGCGCTCGTGGAGATCGACGCCATCGCGGTGGAGTGATTCGAACGTTTCCCCGGCGGCCCGTC
>OATU01002161.1_pt1 | contig 10168 bp, 9 predicted proteins | sample 1516711 | NCBI WGS metagenome assembly OATU01 (sample SAMEA2579971, study PRJEB22360) | human gut metagenome | biome: human gut; feature: human-associated habitat; material: faeces | place: Denmark | collected 2008/2010 | reverse complement strand
TCCAGACTGTCCAGCAGATAGAGGTATCCCCCGCACTCTGCCAGAATGGGCATCACGGACGCGGCAGCCGCAACCACCGAATCCCGCATGGTCCTGTTCGCCGCCAGGGCCTCCCCGTGGTTTTCAGGATAACCGCCTCCTAAAATCAGCCCGTCCAGCCCATCCGGCAGTTTCTCCTGATGGAGCAGACTAAAGTACACAAGCCGGGCCCCGGCCTGTTCCATAGCCCTCAGGTTGTCCTCATAATAAAAACAGAATGCCTCATCCCTGGCAATCCCCAGGCGGAAATGCGGTATGTTTCCCGGCTCGTTTCCCAGCTTGTTTCCCGGCTTAATTCCCGCTACATTCCCCGTTTGCTGCCCGGCTCCTGCTTCTTCCCGGACCGGTACCTCCCTGTCCCGTCCGCCTGCCTCAGCAGCAATCTTCAATAGCGGTTCCCACTCCAAATTTTCATCCATCCGGTCCGCCAGCTGTTCCAGCTGCTCCCTGATTCCATCTATCTCATCCGGAAGCACCAGTCCCAGATGACGGCTTCCCACATGAAGGAAGTTCAGTTCAGGTAAATATCCAATGACCGGAATCCGAAACAGTTCCTCCACCATAGGTTTTATACGGTTATATATCATGGGGGACATGCGGTTGAAAAAGATTCCCCTTATGTTGTTATTTTTTTTATCCTTGCTCTCATGGCAGTCTGTGTTTCCGCAAACACACCCATGCAGTCCATTGGATGTGTGAGATTTTTTCTCGCGATAATTTTCCTCATTCTCTTTCCATCTTCTCTTCCTGCATTCTTCGTATTGCATGCCAGCCGCACATTCCGCATCACAGTCAGTTTTATCGTGAGTTTTTTCCTCGTCTTTTCCCTCCAGCATGGCATCATACTCCAAAAATCCCTGAATCAATGCCATCAGCGATAAGCTGGCTCCTCTTCCATCCACCACCAGAATGGCAGGCAGACCAAGAATACTTCCAATCTCAAAAGAACTCCCCTGAACAGACACGCCCCCAAGGCCGTCAAAATATCCCATGCCCCCTTCCGCCACTACAAAATGGCGTTCCATGCTCCGGGACAGCTTCTGTCTCATATGTGTCCCGGTCTCAAAAAAGCTGTCCAGGTTTCCATTTTCCACTCCCAGAACCCTGCGGTGGAACAGGCCGTCAATGTAGTCCGGTCCGCACTTAAACGCAGCCGGATTATATCCCTTCCTCTTAAGGAGGGTCAGCAGGCCGCAGGTTACCATCGTCTTCCCGCTGCCGCTTCCCGGAGCCGCTATCATAACTCCTGCCATTGTATCTCTCCCTCATCGTCTTTTGGGTCCTGCATAACCGCCACATACACCGGATTCTGTGCTTTTGGCATATGGTAGCTTCCCACCGTATCCACAGGAGCTGCCCATATCTGGGTTATCTCTCCTGTGGCGAATCCGAATTCCTTCATACACGCCAAAATTTCACCAACAGTCTCCAGTGTAATGGCATTAGCCACAATTCTCACATGGGGATGGCCGTCAAGGAGACCTGCCACGATTTCACGCATGTGACCTCCGCTTCCTCCGATGAATGCATGAGTGGGAGGTTCCAGCCCCTTCATAGCCTCAGGCGCCTCGCCTTCCACAATGTGAAATCCCATCCAGCTTCCGTGGAACTTCTGGCAGTTGGATTCAATCAGCTGCAGGGCTTCCCGGTTCCGCTCAATGGCATACACCTGGCCGCTGCCGCCCCACTTGCGTATCTCCATTCCCATCTCCACCGCCACAGAGCCGGTGCCGGCCCCGATATCATAACACACGGCCTGGGAGCCGATACACAGCTTATCCAGTGATATCCTCCGTACCTCCTTTTTGGTCATAGGCACCTGCCCCCTGATATAGTCCTCATCCTGGGGGCCGGGCTGCGGATAAAGCTGTCCTTCCGCTGCCTCTGTATTCTCCACCAAAACACAAGCCAGACTGCCAAAGGGAAGGCGCTCATCCTCCATCAGAAGCTCAGCAGGCGTCATCTGCCAGGCAATGCGTTCGTCCTCGTATGAAAAATTTTCTCCGGCCCATAAAGTCACACTGCTCATTCCGCTGCTGACCAGCTGACGGCACAAATCCGGCACGCTGCCGGCTCCGCCCAGCAGAATAAAACAGCTCTTGAAGCTGCGGATATAGGCCACCACATCACAATCCCTTCCATGGCTGCTGACCGGATGGACATTCTGCCAGCTCTTTCCCAACCTGGCGCAGAAATAGGACAGGCTGGATACACCCGGAACAAATTCCACATCCCATCCTTCCCGCAAAAATGCCTTGGCCGCCGCCTCAGCTCCGCTGTAAAAGCCCGTATCTCCTGACAGCACCAGGGCTGCCTCGTCCCACCGGAAGCTACCCAGCCACTGTACCATCTCACTGGGCTTATAGGCTGAAAATACCCGTTTCTTATCGGTGTACGCGCTGACGCTGTCCAGCATCCGGTCCGCCCCCATCACTACCTGGGCCGCCTCCAGGCAATCCATTGCCCGGCCCGTCAACTGGTCCTCGCCCCCCATTCCTATGCCCACCAGATATACAATTGGCCTTAAATCATCCATATATGCTTCCTTTCTTTTCATGGTCCATCCACTCCTTTAGCTGTCCCTTTATATCGTCCAGGGATATGCCTTCCCCGCTGCCCGGCCGGTCAATCACCACTGCCGCTGCCCCGGCCCTGTGGGCTGCCTTTATCTTTTCTGAAAAGCCTCCTGCTGCGCCCCCATCCTTGGTCACCAGATAAGCACATCCGTATTCCCTGAGCTGTACCAGATTCATTTCCTCTGAAAATGGTCCCTGCATGGCAATGATATGGCGGCCCTCAAAGCCCAGACTCCTGCACTGGGCCACGGCCTCCGCCGAGGGCAGGATCCTGGCATACACTCTCTGCTCATAATCCCTTATCCTTGTGTAGATAGCCAGCTCCTTGCTGCCTGTGGTCACCAGAATATTTCCCTCCACAGAGGACAGCCATGCAGCGGCTGCCTCCACATCCGGCATATGGATGACTCCCGGCCGGTTGTCCCCGGCCCCCGGTTCACGCAGGCACCTTAAAAGCCGCAGGCCCTTTCGTTTGGAACAGGCCATTTTTATGTTCTGGGTTACTGCCACCGCATATGGATGGGTGGCGTCAATGACCAGTTCCGGCCGCAGTTCATCAAACATACGTTCCATTTCCGTGACATCCAGGCGTCCCTGGCGTATCTCCATACATCCGTTCTCGTCCGGCCTGCTTATATCCTCCAGCAAATCCCTTCCATATCCGGTAGCCACGCAGATTATAAAGGGCTGGTTAAGCTCCTGAAGATATTCCGCCAGCAGCCTTCCCTCCGTGGTCCCGGCAAACAGTATGACACTCTTCTTAATTTCCTTCATACCTGTAACCTCTGGGCGTTACCATATAGGGGCCAATCTGCCTGGTATGGGAATTGCCGATATAAACCGTGGTAAACATGTCCACCCGGCGATCCTTCAGCTCCTCCAGGGTCAGGACCTCCATTTCTTCCCCTTCCCTGCCAATGTTCACAGCCAGCCCGCATACGGTATCCTCTGCCCTGTACTTTAGAATCCGGCTGCACGCCTGCCGGAAAAAATCAGGCCGTCCCTTGCTGGCCGGATTGTACAGGCATATGACAAAATCAGCCTGGGCCGCTGCCTCTACCCGGTTCCATATGTCTTCCAGGGGTGTGAGCCGGTCGCTTAAGCTGATGACAGCAAAATCGTGCATCAGCGGTGCTCCCAAAACAGCTGCCCCTGCGCAGGCAGCCGTAATTCCCGGCACAATCCTGACTCTGACGCCGGGGTACTGCTGAGCCAGCTCCAGTATAAGGCCCGCCATTCCATAGACCCCCGCGTCCCCGCTGCAAATCATGGCTGTATTCTTTCCCATCATGCAGCATTCAAACGCCTTCCGGCACCGTTCCTCTTCCCTGGTCATGGCGGTGGTCAGGAACTCCTTCTGGGGGAACAATCCCCTTACCAGGTCCACATAGACCGTATAACCAGCTATGACCTGGCACCGGCCCATCACTTCCAGCGCCTGTCCTGTCATCTGCTTTTTTTCTCCGGGTCCCATTCCCACCACATAGAGTGTTCCCGGCTCCAGTTTCCCCGGGACGATTTCCCGGCCCGCACGAAATCCGGTGGTAAAGGCGGGGTCGTAAAGCTTTGAGCGCTCATAACCTGTCTGGGCCACAGTATTCCCCACCACAATAAGGGCGGTCTTATGGATGCCCTCCCTGTCTGCTGTCTCCTCTAATGTAGCTACCGTACACCGGACAACCTTCTCATCCGGCCAGGTCGCCTTATATACAATGGCTGCGGGGGTATCTCCCGGATATCCGCCCTTTACCAGCTCCTCTGACAGCTCTCCCGTCATGCCTGCGCTCAGGAATATCACCATGGTGCTGCCGTGGGCAGCAAATTTCTCTATGGATTCACGCTCCGGCACCGGTGTTCTCCCGGCCATTCTGGTTATTACCACACTCTGGCTGATACCGGGCAGGGTATATTCCATTCCAAGGGCTGCGGCGGCTCCGCAGAAAGAACTGACCCCGGGACATATGTCATATTTTATCCCCCTGGCGTCCAGTCCGTCCATCTGTTCCCGTATGGCACCGTAGAGGCAGGGATCCCCGGTATGAAGGCGCACCGTTGTAAGACCGTCCCGTTCCGCCTGTTCCATCACTTCCATAACCTGCTCCAGGTCCATGGAGGCACTGTCATAAATCCTTGCATCCTGCCTGGCCCAGCCCAGAAGATCACGGCTGACCAGGGAACCCGCATAGATGACCACATCTGCCTCTGACAAAAGTTTCTGTCCGCGGACCGTAATCAAATCAACCGCCCCCGGACCTGCTCCTACTATATGTATCATCTTGCTCCGCCTTTCATCTATTTCTTAATCTGTTCGTAAAGTACAATAACATATCATCTGCGCCGGTGGTTGCCCCAAGTATCCCGCGCTCATTGGTAAATACAATAACCTCTGCCCTCAGACGTCCGCCGGCCCGCCGTTTCACATGCTGCTCCAGCCGCGCCATCACCCGCTTCATCACCTGCTCACGCAGGCCGTCCTCTGTCTCTAAAAGGCGCAGCCCCTCGTCCACGGTCACTGCTTCCATAATCTGTTCCACCAGCTCTCTTTTTGCGCCGCAGGCAGCTCCGTGGGCTGCCAGGATTTCCATTCTCCCGTCTGCCCAGGAGGAATGGGTATTCATAATACCGGCTGCCAGCTTGATTAGCTTTCCTCCATGGCCTATTAGCAGAATGGACTCAGCCCCTTCTTCCACCGCCATATCAATGGTACTGCCTATAAAATTACTGCATTTCACGGCCTGTCCAAGGCCCAGGCCAAGTACAGTGTCCACAAAGCTCTCACCGTAATTTCCCGGTGTCACCAGAAGGTTCTTCTCCCCTTTTCGGATCCTCTGTCTCAGTTCCAGCCGGATGGTATCAAGGAGGGCTGTCTCGCTCATGGGCTCCACCATTCCGCTGGTCCCCAGTATGGATATACCTCCCTGGATTCCCAAACGGCTGTTAAAGGTCTTATCCGCCACCTTCAGGGCTTCCGGCACACGGATTTCAATGGAAAGCACTCCCTTAAAGCCAGATTCCCGGCACACACCGGCCACCTGTTCAAATATCATCTGCCTGGGGACCGGGTTAATGGCAGCTTTTCCCACTTCGCAGCTCAAACCGCACTGGGTTACCCTTCCCACTCCCACTCCTCCGGATAAAATCAGCCGCAATCCGTCTTTCTCATACACATAATCCCCACAGTCATTTCTGTCATCTCCGGCCTCTGTGTTATCTCCGGCCTCTCTCGCATCTCCGGCCTCTCTCGCATCTCCGGCGCCGCCGCTGTCCGCATCCGGCAGCCGGACCTGTGAATACACCATAAGCCCGTCCGTCACATCCGGGTCGTCACCTGCATCCTTTCTGACACCGCAGCAGACACAGTTCTTCCCCGTCTCCATTTCCTCCACCTCCAGGTCCAGCCGGACTCCCTTTGGCGTTGTCAGGGACACCTGCTCCATTCTCCTGCCCCGCAACAACATAACGGCAGCTGCCAAGGAAGCCGCTGCCGCACAAGTACCTGTGGTGTATCCCCATCTCAATTTTTTCTGATTCTTATAGATGTACGAATCTCCCATAGTCTCACCTGCTGTCCAACATCTGACTTTTAAACTATGGAAAAGTATATCATATCCAACTGCATTTCTCAATGTCTAATTTCCCTGCAACCGGCTCTATGGCTGCCGCCACCGTCACCCCTTTTCCGGCCTGCTTATGTATTAAAAGTCTTCCTCCCCTGGCTGTACAGGACCTTTCGCAGACATTGCCCACGCCCACTGCGGATCTTACAAAATCAGATTCCTGAAACTCTCCTTCCACAGCCAGCAGCTCCCTGGATGTAAATGTACGCAGCTCCCACCCGTACCTGCGGGCCAGCCTGGTTACCGCCTCTTCCCCTGCCTTTATGTCTATGGTGGATAATGCCTTTACCGCCGCCGGGTCAATGCCTCCTCTTTCCAGCGCTTCCAGGACACAGCCTTCCAGGATATCCGGCGGGGTTCCCTTCCTGCATCCCACCCCTACCACTGCCACCTTTGGAACCAGGCGGAGAAAGACCGCTTCCCTGTCCGGAGAAAGGGAGGGCCTTTCACTGTTTCGGAATGTGATCCATATGTTATGCCTGCACACGCTGTTCATACATATATTATGCCTGCATATGCCCTCAGTACCATCCCCAACGTTCTCTGCTCCTCTGCCTGAACTCCCGTTTTTTGTGGTTCCGGCTCCAGACGCGCCCTCCGCCCTGCGGCACTCCGAATCGCAGAAAAATCCCACCTTCCCGCCATCCAGCAGCCAGGCAGAAATTTCTTTGGCCTTTTTTCTATCTGTTATACAAAGGCCCCTTCGGGCCGCAAAGACATCCACCGCAAAGATGCCATTGATATCCGTGGCAGTGGTTATGACCGGTATTCCCTGAAGCCAGCACGCCATTCTTTCAGCCAGCTCATTTGCGCCTCCCACATGTCCTGACAGCAGGGGGATGCAGAAATGCCCGGCTTCGTCAACCGCCACCACAGGGGGATCTGTCATCTTATCCCGGACAAAGGGCGCAATGGCCCTGACTGCAATGCCGGCCGCCCCGATAAACACCAGCGCCCTCTTCTGTCCAAACATGGATCCGGTCCATTCCGAAAGGGACTTGTCCTGAGGCTTGATTCCCTCCGCCTCCCATTCCGGCTTCCAGAAGCGCTGCGGCACATATCCCGTGCACTCTGTCCCTGTATCCCTGAACCGGCGGCACAGAAGGCGGCATATTGCAGTGCCTCTTGCCGTAAAACAAATCATACCTATCTTCATTCCCGTCTCCTTTGTATTATTCCTGATTACAGATATAAAACAGTATATCGGAAAATTATTCCTGCTGCAATGCCTCTTTCTTAAGTTCCCGTTTGCGCTTTGTGATAAGGCCTCCTATCTTGCCGCTTTCCTTGGCTGTCAGGCTCCTCCATCCTCCCTCTATGACCTTTGCGTCCAACCCCAGTTCCTGGGCAATCTCAAATTTAAGCTGGTCCTGCGCACTCAGATTATGAGGATCAAATGCCTCATTCTTCTTAGACTTTCCCATGTAGGTTCTTGCTCCTTTCTTGCTGATACAAATTAAGTACAAATGGATTATACCCAGGCAGGGGCCTGCCTATACCGCGCTTACAACTTATTCCAATTGCCCTTGCAATTTAATTTGTTGTATATTATACTGAACCTATATGGATTGTTTCATAACGTACCGTTACAGGATAATTTATAAACCTTTTGTTACCCTGTAACCATACATAAAGAAAGGAAGGGCACCGTGAACATTGCAGTCATCGACGACTCGATAGATGAGGCCCGTCAGTTAGCCGGCTTTATATCCACCTATTGCTCCGACACACATACCTGCCAGCAGACGACCATCTTCAATACCGCCGCCGACTTCCTTCGCTGCTGGCAAAGAGGCAGCTTTGACCTTATATTCATAGATATTTTTCTCCGGAATGAGACCTCCGGTATCAGAATCGCTGAAAGGGTCCGCAGGGATGATGATTCCTGTACCATCGTGTTCACCACCAGCAGCACCGATTTTGCCCTGAAGGGATATGAGGTCCGTGCGCTGGATTACATGGTAAAGCCTATCCGCTACGACAAGTTCAGCCAGACCATGGAGTATTTTTTGTCTGTATCCCGCAGGAAGCAGAGTCATTATATAGAGGTAAAGGAAAGCCGCATCATGCAGAAGATTCCCATTGACTCTATCCTTTACACCGATTATTCAAACCACTACATACAAATCCATCTTCCAGATAAGACGGTCCGCACTTACATGCGGTTTGAAGATTTTTCCGGTATGCTCCTTATATACTCCCAGTTCATATGCTGCTACCGGAATTGCATCATCAATATGGACAAGGTTTTTTCTATGGAGAAATCAGAGTTCATTTTGACAACCGGAGAGCATCTGCCTATTACCAGGACCATGCGGTCGCAGATTCACCAGCAGTATGCAGATTACCAGTTCTCCAAGTTAAACGGAGGCATCGGATGAGCTTTGCACAGATACAGCTGATAAGTGTGATTTTGGCCGAAATCATATTCATTATCGTTCCCTTTTTGGCGGTATTCCGAAGGGAATGGCGGTACTCTATGTCAAAAACTACAGGTATTCTTATGGGATACCTGTTTTTTGTATACTTTTTAGGCCTTACATGCTTCAGCCCTTTCCTGTCCCGGCCCTGGCTGGAGCTGGCGTGGTCCTGCACCACCATGACCACCAACATACTTGTCTGTAAATGGATGGTGCGCACAGACTGGCCTGTGAATATCTATTCCCTTTTCCTTTTTAAGAACTTCACGGATACCGCCGGATACTGCGCGGACCTGTCCAATGCCTCTGCTTCCCTTAATAAGAGCAGTTCCCTTATCACAGGAGACAAATTATTAAGCAATCTTATTTTTCTGTTTCTCATGGTCTGGGTGGCCTATTACATCCTGCACAAATATCTGACCAAAGCAGTGGAATACACACGGCTTCTTCCGGTCTGGAAATATCTGGCCGCCATCCCGGTGCTCTTTTTCATCATGTTCCGCCTGGCATCCCGTTCCCTGGCACCCGCACGTATGCTTCAGCATCATCCTGACATGATTTTTTTTGCTGTCTGCTGGTTTGCCTGTATCTACACGGTCCACTATGTGAGTCTGAGGATTCTGTCCCGGCTGTCTGAAAGCTATGCGGCCAAGGAGCAGTATCGGACTACCCGGCTGCTGGCCAGTGTCCAGAAATCCCAGATGGCCACGCTCCAGTATAATCTGGAACAATTCAAAAAAGCGCGCCACGATTACCGCCATCATCTCATCACGCTCAAGGGGCTTTTGGAGCAGAAGGAGACAGAGTTTGCCCTGGAATACATAAATGACTATCTGGGCACCTATGCAACCCTGGACACCACCCAGTACTGTCAGAATCCTTCCTCCAACGCGCTGCTCAATTACTACATACAAACAGCCCAGTCCCAGGGTATCGCAGTAAACTCCTCCATTTGCCTGCCTCAGAGCCTTCCTGTGCCGGAGATAGACTTCTGCACTATCCTGGGCAACCTTCTCTCCAATGCAGTGGAGGCATGCCAAAGGCAGACCCAGGGAACGCCCTCCATCACCATCAACATCGGACAGGCCGGCGAATCCATGATTGCCCTGTCCATACAGAACACCTATTCCCATCTCATACGTATGAAGGACGGACGTTTTCTTTCATCCAAACGGGAGGACATGGGCACCGGTACTACCTCTGTGCGTTATCTGGTGGAACGGTATCACGGCATACTGAAATTCGATTACAGCAACGGAATATTCGAGGCATCCCTGCTTCTGAACCCAGCCATGAAATAGACGCTCCGGCCTGCCAGACCAGCGCTTTTCTTTTTTGTTCCAGTATAGCACGGAACCATGCATCCTCACAAGCCGTTCTGGAGACAAACAGCATTTAAGCAAAAAGGTTCTATACTGAATGTTGGGGTGTGCTGAAAAGCACACTTCCAACATTCTTTTCGTTGTAATAAAATACATCTATAAGAAGCCTCCTAAACGCATTATCCCGACCAAAG
>OATU01002158.1_pt1 | contig 10180 bp, 11 predicted proteins | sample 1516711 | NCBI WGS metagenome assembly OATU01 (sample SAMEA2579971, study PRJEB22360) | human gut metagenome | biome: human gut; feature: human-associated habitat; material: faeces | place: Denmark | collected 2008/2010 | reverse complement strand
TTCCACAGCGCAGCCGCCCCGGCTGGCCATCCACCGTCGGACCTGTCCGGTATCCAGGTTCAGGCCGCCCAGCAGATCGCAGATGGTATCCAGGCTCCCTCGGGCGCCCCGGGCGTCCACCGCCACCAGGATGCCCGCAAGCGGGGTATCGACTCTGGCGCCGGTCAGGCCGGAGAGGTCTGTGAGGAGCAGCACCTGACGGGCGCCTAAGCGCAGGGCCGAACCGTCCCGCCGGGTCAGGGCCATCGTTCCGGACTGGCAGAACAAGGTCTCAAAATGCAGGTGATCCAGATGGAGAGGCAGATGGAGGGGAAAGGGGCTTTCTTCCAAAGAGAACAGACAGGCCCGTGCGCCAGGCATCACCTGTGCCCAGTCCCCCCGGTCCGCCAGAACTTCCGCCAGCATCTGCCCGCCTCCTCTCCATCACGCCGCATTTCCGCGTCTTACCGGCTGAACAGCCCTTTTTTCTCCCAAGGCTTCTGCCGGATCTCTCCCGCTTCATAGCCGGTGGCGGAGATGGCCGAGCGCAGGGCCTCCTCGTCCAATTCCGTCTCCGAGATCACCACGGTCTCCCGCTTGCTCCGGGACGAGGTGACCTTTTTCACCGGAAAGGATTTCCGTACCGCGTCGTTCACATGGCTCTCGCACATACCGCACATCATGCCCTCCACATGAATCGTGTACTTCCACATCTTCCATCCCTCCACTGCTCTTAAAATTCATTTTGCTGGTTCCAGCATATACGGCACACTACATCAAAAACATTCCAATGGTTGAAATAGTCAGTCAGATGTTGTACTCAGCCGCGCCATTTGCCGCTTTTTATGAGATACCACCCGGTTCTTTATCTTCAAAAAGGCTACTGTTTTCCCGCCTCGCCAACACGCAGAGCCAGTGCTTTTTCGCGTCCCGATTTACGATGACCTCAGAAAAACCTGTCTCGATGAGAAAACGGGCGAGTTGATCGCGATGGAAGATCTGCATTCCGTCAATGACAGAAAGCCACCTGTTGTCCCAAGGACCTTCTCCGTCTGCCTCATTGACGATCAGAAAGACGCCGCCCGGGCGCAAGGTGCGGTATACCTCCCGGAAACTCTCCACGGGTCCAGGCCAGAAATACACTGTTTCAAAGGCGGTCACCAGATCAAACATGCCATCTTCAAAGGGGAGGTGAGACACATCCCCCTGTATGATACGGCAACGGCCGGCCCGCAACTCTTTCTGATTGATGCTTCTCGCCTTTTCCACGGATATTTCCGAATAGTCCAGAGCGGTAACGGTCGAGGAAGGATATTTTTTCAGAAGCGCCCGGATGTTCCGGCCGCCGCCGCAACCCAGTTCCGCAATCTTGGCGGGACCTGTTTCCGGCAAATAGCCCAGTCCCCAGTCCGCCAGAGCGGCATGGGCATGATTCATGCCGACCACCATGTACTTGCCCAGCAAACCTTCCGGCTTGCGTGTGTTGCGGAGGAAACATCTCAAAAGTCCCATAGGCGCCCTCAAATTCAAAATTAGGTTAGCAATAACTAACCATCAAGCAGTATACACCCGCTTAACGCAAAAATCAAGCCCATTGACTTATTTTGAAACGGTTTTGCAGTACCTGTCATATCGAAACGCCCGGAACAAGGAACTTACGGTGCGCTGAATGGAACCCGAGTCGGGGTACACTTTGAGGGATTTCAAGTATTCGCTGCGGATGCTGTATCTTTTCCTGTGCCATATCTCAAAACTGACAACGGCGGGACGGCACATCGCCGCTGTTTTGACGCTCCCACCACGCCGGATAAGGCAGGTAGTGTCCATCCTCTGGCGAGACCCGTCCGGCCCTGTTCACCAGCCAGCACACCTCCCGCCAGCGTTGAAGATCACTGCCAGGATATCGCCTGCGCAGGTGCCCCAAAGCCGTCTTTCTCGCTTTGGTGACACCGTCCGGAGAGAGCATCTCCCGCAGGCCCAGCTCGTCGGCGGACAACTTCTCACAACCGTAGACGCCGAAGGTGTGGCCCAGGATGGAACGGTCCTTGGCACTCAGGGATCGGAACAACGGCTCCAAGAGTTCCAGACATACCTTCCGGTAGACGATCTGCTCGGCGGACGCTCCCTGCCGGCGGGACAGAAGCCGCTCCAGAGGGTCATCCTCTTTGTCTTTCCGCAAATCAGTCACAGAGAGAAAATGGGTGTTGTATCCCACCAACCGGGCGGCCGCAGTTTCGGAAATGCCCATTCTTGCGGCGATCTCCTCCACAGATTTGTCCTCCGTATGATAGAGCCGCTGGGCCAGCCGTACCCGCGCCATCTCGTCCTTGCTCAGGGCCATCACGCCCAGGTTGGTCTCCAGGTAACGGTACATCCGCCCCCGTAGGAAGGGGTAGAGCCAGGTGGTCAACTTCCCAGCTTCCTCGTCATAGCCGCCGACCTGTATCCGTTCCCACAACTCCAAATTCCCTTCCGCGCATAAATCCTCCAACAACGGTGTCGCTGCGGCGTCCGCACACCCGAAGCGTCTGGCCGCGTCCAGGGCGATGGCTTGCATGAAGTTCTCCATCTGGCCGTAGAGTTGTTCAAAAGCGGTGGACTCACCGCCTCGCACCCTCTGATACAGTTCCTCATTCGTCACAGACCACCGCCCCCTTTCTTCCTGCGGTGAAAATCAGTTTTTCTGTTTCGGTCTTCCCCTGGGCCTGCTCTTTCTCTCAACACCGCACAGCGGGTACAGCTTCTCTTTGGACAAAGATGTGTTGAATGACTCGTAGCTTGTCCCCGGTTTTGTCCGCGCTGTGTGGTAGAGCTCCTGGGCTTTCTCCCGCAGCAGCTCCCGTTCCTCCGCCGTAATGTTGTCCCGCGATTTGTCCTTGTCGATCCGTTGAAAACAGCGGTAAAGGGCCTGGGTCAGGGGGCTGTCCTCCGCCTCTTCCTTGACGCCCCGGAGCCGGTAACCCAGTTGAGCACAGGTGTACTTCGGGTTGGTAGGGTTGGGCAGGTCGCAGTATTTGGTGTGATACCCCTTCCGCAGGAGAAAATACCGGCCGCAGTTCTCACACCGGCGGATCAGGTGTCCGGCCTCCAGCGCCTTATAAAAGTCCAGCTTCAGCATGGTTTGGAGCCGGTCCGCCTCATAGTACTCATAGACCTTGAATACACCGGAGCCGGGAGAAGTCTCCCTGGGGATCAGATGGAGCCGCACATCGTCCATGCGGGTGTAGAACCCAGTTCCGTCCACAGGATTGGCGATCCACTTGTGCGCCCGTTCGTGGAACAAAAATCCGTGCAGCGCCGCCACATAGTTGTCCGGCGTCAGCCTGTCCAGATGGGAAAGCTCCATGCGGATGAAGGCCCGCAGGGTCTGGCAGACTGACGCGATATCCGTCAGGACCGCACTGTAGTTGAGGCAGTAATTTTTGTAAAACTCCCACTTTGCTTTCAACGGCCCCGGCTCGATCAGCAGGACCCTCGTCTTTTTTGGTGGCTCCGGCGGGATGGGCGGGAGACTCTCTCCGGGGGACTGCTCCCCGCCGTACCCCTCCGGATGGTCCAGATATGCCTTATACTCCGCGATGGAAAGCAGGATATCTTTATCCCGTTCTCCCAGCACAAAGTCCTCCTGCGGGAACAGGGAGTACTGCTCCGTGAGCGTCCGCGCCTCATAAAGCACCTCCGGTCTGTCCTGGATCAGCCGAAAGATCCGGTGACGGCACAGGGCGTCATGGAGCCGGATCATCTCCTCATTGGCATGGAACCAGTCCCGCATTTGATGCTCGTCCTCATAATGGTCGACGCTGTCCAGCGCCTTGTCCAGCATCTGTTGCAGTTTCTGATACTCCTCTGGGGAGATGTTCAAAACCTCCGCGGTCAGTTCCCCCAGAGGATACTCCCGGTCATTCAGGCCCAGTACCTTTTCTCCGATGTAGAAAGAGATGGATGTAAACAAGACGGGCACCTCTTTTTCGTCCGCAAGTGGTTTTAATTTGTCTGCCGTTTCTCTGAGTGTATCAAAAAAATCTCCACAATACAAGTAGAAGGGTGAGGACCGAGCGGCCGGCGGTCCCCGCCCTTACTTTTTTGAAGGGAGATTTTCTATGAAAAAGTTAGACACCATCGACGCGGATACCCTGCTGGGCATTCCCTACGAGCCGCTCTCGTTCCTTGTGGAGAGCCTGCTGCCCCAGGGCCTCCACCTGCTGGCGGGAGCACCGAAGACCGGCAAGTCCTGGCTTGCTCTGTGGCTGTGCCTCTGTGTGGCGAAGGGAGAACCGCTCTGGACCTTTGCCACCCAACCGTGTGAAGTCCTCTATCTCTGTCTGGAGGACAGCTTCCAGCGCATCCAAAACCGCCTGTTGGATCTCACCGAGGACGCTCCGCCGACCCTGCACTTCGCGGTCATGTCGGAGCAACTCCACAGCGGCTTGGTGGAGCAGATGGAGCAGTTTCTCCAGGTGCATCCAGCCACTGGCCTGGTGGTCGTCGACACACTCCAGCGCATCAGGGCGGCGGGAAATGAGGTCAACCCCTACGCCAGTGACTACCGGGACATCGGCGTTCTGAAATCGCTGGCGGACCGGCACCGCATCGCCGTCCTGCTGATCCACCATCTGCGGAAGATGAATGACGAGGACCCCATGAATATGATCTCCGGCACCACAGGACTCAGCGGTGCCACCGACTCCAACTTTGTGCTCCGCAGGAGCAAGCGCGGAGAGAGCACCGCCACCCTCTACTGTACCGGCCGGGACATCCCCTACCGGGAACTGTCTCTGGAGTTCGACAGCGAGAGTCACATTTGGAACCTGCTCTTCGATGACTGCGGAGAGGCGGATCAGCCCTGCGGACGGATACTTTTTCTTCTCTCTGCCTTGCTGCGGGAGCAACCAGAGATCTGCGCCCCTGCCAAGGCGTTGCTGGAAAAGATCGACCCTGACGGGATTGAAGGCCTGACGCCCAACAGCTTCTCCCACAAGCTCCGCAAAACTGTTGACACTCTAAGGCGGAACGGCATCGTGGTGACCTTCCGAAAGAGCAACGGGGAGCGGCTCATCTGCCTGAAAAGGGCCGATGGTGTCGATGAGTTCCCTGCCAGAAACACCGTCACCATCGTCCCTGTCAATTGAGTTGTGGAAGGAAATGCGACCAAGGCCGGGGATGCGGATTCCTCCCTTTTGGGAGGGCAAGCAGAGCGCCTGTCCGACTTTGTCGGTCTTGGCGCCGCCGGAGATCCGGCGGATTCCGGGCAGAAGCCCGGACCCACGTCGACAGTAGTTCCATATCATTCGCTTCCGGCTAAAGCCGAAAGCTCATTCATTACACACTGTCTCCTTTCCAAACGAGACCCGCTACGCTGGGCTCTCATTTGGTGAGAGACGAATAAATGGAGGTGGAGGTAGGAATGAAACAGAAGAAGGAAAAGCGGATCACACTCCGGCTGACGCCGGAGCAGTATGAGACCATCGCCGCAAAAGCGGAAACGGCCCAGATGCCGGTGGGCGCTTATGTGCGTGCCGCCGCCCTGCGGCACCGGGTGGTGGTGATCGATGGGCTGAAAGAACTTGCCCATGAACTCAAGGGCATTGGCCGCAATGTCAATCAACTGGTGGTGCTGGCCAACATGGGCAAAATCCAAGATGTGTACTTAGGTGAGACGATGGAGGCCCTGGGGCGGATCTATCGCCAGCTCCGGGAGCTGACGGAACAGGAGCGGCGCTGATGGCGACCGTGTCTTTCATCAAGTACCAAAAGCAATCTGCCGGGGCACTCCGGGGCGTAGCGCAATATGTGTCCCAGAACGGGAAAACAGTTGATGATAACGGCCGCCGCTTGGTCAGCGGCCAGAACTGCACACCCAGTCTGGCGGAACAGGAGTTTCAGGCCACGCGAGATATGCACCGCAAGGGCAGCCCAGTTTGGTTCTATCACTATGTCCAGTCCTTCTCCCCCCAAGAGGACATCACGGGGGAACGGGCCCATCAGTTGGCGAGAGAATTTGCGGCGCAGGCTTGGCTGGACAGTGAGGTGCTGATCGCCACCCACACCGACGCCGAGCACATCCACTCCCACTTCATCGTCAACGCGGTGTGCTGGGAGAGCGGGAAGATGCTGCGTCAGGGGCCGAACACCCTCCGCACCCTGCGGCAGCTTTCAGATGCACTGTGCGTGCAGCACGGGTTCTCTGTCCTGTCCAAAGAGCAGAAGAAGAAGAAACCGGTCCAGGGGATGTCCACACGGGAATACCGCTCCGCCGCCAAGGGCCAGAGCTGGAAGTTCCGGCTGATGAACACCATCGACCAGTGTATGGGGTACGCCGCCACCCGCGAGGAGTTCATTTCCCTGATGGAGAGCGAGGGCTATCAGGTGCGATGGACGGCCGGCCGAAAGAACATCACCTACACCACGCCCAACGGCATGAAGTGCCGGGACGACCGGCTCCACGATAGAAAGTACACTAAGGAGGTCATGGAATGTGAATTCAGAATTCGGACAGAAATTGTCCATGGAGGAGTTGAAGCAGCGCAACCAAGCACAGGCCCCGACCACACCGCCGGACGGCCCCACGAGGCAGGACTGGGAGGATCTGCAGGCGGCCCTCAGCGCCCTGTACCGGCTGGAGCGCACGAACAGCGACCGGCTGGAGCGGATGAAGGCCAGCGTCGGCGCACAGGTGGCCCTGCTGTAGCAGATCTCCACCCAGGCGGGGAGCTACCCCGCCCAGGAGCAGATAGAGGCGCTGGCGCGGGATGTGGCCCAAATGAGGGCGGAGCTGAAACAGGATGGGAAAAAGAGAGAGATTTCTATTTCGCCGCCCAGCTTGGAGACGGCCCTGTCGGTGCTGGTCTGGCTGGCCCTGCTCCTGCTTGGCACATTGGTGGGGATGGTGGTCCTGCGGACGATCTGGTCCGGCTTGGCCGCTCTTTGGAGCGCAGTCAATATTCTGATCCCGTGAGGGGCGGCACCTCCATGAACCACCACGCCGACCGCAAACTCCTGCGGAAAGAGCAGCAGAAGAAGATTGCCATGGGGCACAGGGAGGACGATCACGAGGAAGAACACAAATGGGAGCAATCCATGTGAATATTTTTCTTTTACCAAAGGAAAATATAGGAAAGGGGTTGATCAATGATTGCGCATGAATATCAACGAGCAGAGCAAGATCGTGGAACTCTGGCTCACCCGGGCGGAGCGGGACGATCCTGCCCTCCGTGAGTCGCTGAAACCGATCTACCGGCAATACAAAGATCAAAAATATCTGGTGGCCGTATTCCTCTCCGGGGAGGAGGAGCTGTACCAGCAGACCCGGGACCTACTGCGCTATAACCGGAGACGACAGGCAGAGAAGGAGGTCCAGTCCATGAAACAGGCAGAAATGAGCATGCGTTTATAAACAATGGTGGGGAGGCCGTTTTCACGGCCTCCCCATATTTTTTACTTTCCTCTTGCAATCTCTCGGCACATCAGATACAATGTTATCTGATAATATAAGTGCAAGAAAGAAAATCATTGTAGAAAGGAGCGCGCCATGGACAAGCATCCTGTCCCCCAGGGGGAGATCCTGCTCTACGATAACGGCGGTGAGAAGGAGTTCGTCAGCGTGGTCTTTCAGGACGAGACCTTCTGGCTGACCCAGAGCGGTATGGCGGAGCGGTTTGCCTGCTCCGCCGACAACATATCCCTGCATCTGAAAAACATCTACGCCGAGGAGGAGCTGGCCCCGGCGGCAACTACCGAGAAAATCTCGGTAGTTCGGCAGGAGGGCTCCCGGCAGGTGCGCCGTATCCTGGAACACTACAACCTGGACGCCATCATCGCCGTGGGCTACCGGGTGAACTCCAAAAAGGCCACCCGGTTCCGCCAGTGGGCCACCCGGACCTTGAAGGAATACATCCAGAAGGGCTTCGTCCTCAACGACGAGATGCTGAAAAACGGACGCCCCTTCGGCAAGGACTACTTCGACGAGTTGTTGGAGCGTATCCGGGAGATCCGGGCCAGCGAACGCCGAGCCTACCAGAAGATCGCGGATGTCTTCGAGCAGTGCAGCTACGACTACGATAAAAACAGCGAGACCACCCGGGCCTTCTACGCCTTCGTGCAGAACAAGCTCCACTTCGCCGTCACCGGCAGGACGGCGGCGGAGCTGATTTCCGAGCGGGCCACGCTGGACAGCCCCACCATGGGCCTGACGACCTGGAAGGGCGCGCCGGACGGAAAAATTCTGAAAAGCGACACTTTAGTAGCGAAGAACTACTTGAACGAAAAAGAGCTATCCCGCTTGAACCGGCTGGTGACTATGTTCATCGACTACGCCGAGCTGATGGCGGAGGATCAGGTACCCATGTCCATGAAGGACTGGCTCCGGGAGACGGACCAGTTTCTCACCAACAACCGCCGGAAGGTGCTGGAGGGCAAGGGGCACATCACCCGGGAGGCGGCGGAGAAGAAGGTGGGCGAAATCTACAGCGAGTTCCGCAAAAGGCAGGACGCGGACTACGTCTCCGAGTTTGACCGGGCCATGGAACGCTACCTGAAAGGCGGTGACAAGCCGTGACCGAAACCTTTGATATTGCCGGCTACACCCGCATCTCCGTGGACGACGAGCTGGACCGGGACAATGTGTCCATCGAAAACCAGAAGGCCATCATCCAGGACTTCGTCAAGCAGAAGTTCCCCGGCAGTACCCTCGCCTTCTACGAGGATCGGGACCGCTCCGGTTACACCTTCGAACAGCGGGAGGGCTACCAGGCCATGCGGAAGGGCCTGATGGCCCACCAGTACGATATCCTCATCGTCAAGGACTTCTCCCGCTTCTCCCGCCGCAACAGCCGGGGGCTGGTGGAGCTGGAGGACCTGCGGGACGCCGGGGTGCGCATCATCTCCATCGGGGACAACATCGACTTCCCCAACGACGACGACTGGCTGAAGATCCAGTTCCAGTTCCTCATCAACGAGATGCCCGTCACGGACACCAGCAAGAAGGTGAAGAATGTCATCCGCCAGCGGCAGGCGGACGGGAAGTGGATCTGCGCCGCCCCCTATGGCTATATCGTCAACAAGCGGCAGGAATTTGAGATGGTCCCCACCGAGGCGGACATCGTCCGCACTATCTTCCGCCTCTACAACGAGGAGGGCTGGGGCTACAAGAAGATCGCCAATTACCTCACCGGCCAGGGCATCCCCACCCCCCGCATGGCGGAGCGGGACCGGAAGGAGGCCGCCGGAGAGGACTACAACCGGGCGCCTGGGCCATCGTGACGGTGCAGGGTATCCTGGACAACGACTTCTACATCGGTACCCTGCGCCAGGGGAAGTACACCCGCAGGAAGATCAACGGCAAGGATGTTCTGCGGGATGTGGACGAACAGATCGTCATTGAAAACCACCACCAGCCCATCATCGACTACCGCACCTTCGCCACCACCCGTGCCCTGCGGGAGAAGCGTACCACCTCCCACTACCGGGGGGTGAAGAAGTACGACAATGTGTACTCCGGTTTCCTGGTGTGCGGGGACTGCGGGGCCCCCATGTTCGCCATGAGCCGCGGCGACCTGAAAAGCGCCTACACCTGCGGCACCTACCACCGCCGGGGCCGGGCAGGCTGCACCAGCCACCACATTCGGGTGGACAAGCTGGACGAGCTGCTCAAGAGCTATATCCGGCAGGTGATGGACCACTCGGCGGAGATGCTCCAGCGGCTCAATGAGGACCTGGCAAAGGAGCAGGAGGACGTGGCCGAGACAGAGCAGAGCGCCGACCATCTGGCGGAGGTGCTGGCCGACCTCCAGGAGGAGCTGAAGGTCACCAAGCGCCAGCGCATCCGGGACCTGATGAAGCACCCGGACCAGGAGGAGATCCTGGAGCAGACCTATGACGGGCTGGAGGCGGACCTCCAAAAGAAGATCGAGGGCATCGGCCATCAGATCGATATGCTCTCGGACAAGCGCAACACCATCATCCAGGTGAACCGGGCCGCCCGCACCGCTATGGAGGTCTTTGGGGACATCCTCCGCAAGGACAAGCTGGAGCGGCGGGACCTGGAGCTTATTATCCGACAGATCAAGGTGTATGAGGACCACTTAGAAATACAGCTCCAGGCAGATGTGGACAGCATCCTGCGGTCCGGGACCCTTGCGGAGTCGGAGGCCGTGGCTGCCATGGCTCCGACCGGGAAGGGGACCGCAAATTGTATGTTCAGAGT
>OATU01002146.1_pt1 | contig 10216 bp, 5 predicted proteins | sample 1516711 | NCBI WGS metagenome assembly OATU01 (sample SAMEA2579971, study PRJEB22360) | human gut metagenome | biome: human gut; feature: human-associated habitat; material: faeces | place: Denmark | collected 2008/2010 | reverse complement strand
GACGCCGCGATGCACAGCGGCAGGGTGGCGAGGTGAAGCCATCCGCGCAGTCGCGGCTTGCGATTGCCGAATGCATCCACGGGGACGATCTGGCGCTTGATCGCCTTCAGTGCGGCCTTGGCTTGGCGGTAGCGCGATTGCGCGGCCCTGTATCGGGCCGATGCACGGTCCAGTGCGGTGGGGTTGGCGCTTGCGCTGGATTTTTGACTCGCGGTTGCGGAAGGCGCAACTGTTGCGGCGGAAGCCATGGTTCGTCCAGATGGCGTGCTGATGGAAACGCTCATACTGATCACCTCGCTATGGCCGGCGACGCTCTCCCGACCACTAACCTACGCTACCGTAACCTAGTATAGGCCCGCGCAATAATCAAGGTTGATTTCGTAATGCTTACAGTTCTTCCGTGGTGTGGTATTCGGTGGTGCGGTTGCGGAATACATCGCCGAGTCTGTGAACTCGTATTATGCGTGTCTGCTGGGTCCGACTTGTGTCGGTTCCTGATTTCGGATTGCTGCGAATGATGCTCCCGACGCCGCCCCGCCAGTTGCCGGATTCGTACGGCTCGGCCGTTCGGCCGAGCTGGTCGTCGGTGACTCCAGATACTTCGTTGGTTTCGTCTCGGTTCATGATGTTATGTAATGCTAGTTTATGGCGGATGGAAAGTTGAGGAAAGTTAAATCTGCTTCATGGGCTTCTCTCTGATCTGTATTTGTCCCGGTTCATATGTCAATCGTTTGACCTGTCGACCGGGGCAGAATCCGCTGTCCCGGTCGGCGATTTCGGCTTGTTTTCGTGAACCGGGACACTCCGGTTTCCTCAACTCATATCGTCTGGCAGACGGAATCGGCGGAATAAGGCCGATTCTGGAATTGGCACGTTGTCCCGGTTTTCGCATAAATCGATTGACATTTATACCGGGGCAACAAAAATTGTCCCGGTTTGCAAAGATCGCCCGAAATCGCGAACCGGGACAGCGGATTCTGGCCTGGCTTGAACGTCAAACGATTGATGCAGGTACCGGGACATTTTCCGCCACGAAAGTTGGGCCATAAGTCTCAAGTCCTAAGCCCCCCTCAAGGCCATCGCAACTTGAAAAACGGCGCTTGCCCGGACAAAGCAAAAGGGCTGGAACCTTCCGATTCCAGCCCTTTAGTTGCTGGTGCGAGTGGGGGGAGTTGAACCCCCACGAGCATACACTCACTGCCACCTGAAGACAGCGCGTCTACCATTCCGCCACACTCGCAGACAATCGACTAACTTACACCCGGCTGGGTAATCATGCAATCTTCGGCGTGTCGCATGGGAGGCAGGGATATATCGCTTGTGGGTCTCCTGCGGGCGCCGTGATCTTTGAGGGTGGCGGCACTCCCCTCAGTCACTTCGTGACAGCTCGTCCGCAATTAAGGACGGGCCTTGCCTGCAACCTTGCTGGTTCGACTATCGTCTCACCTTCGACTACAAACAGCCCACTGGGCTGTTTGCTTAACGTCTCAGCCTCAGCGAGGGAGCAGAGAGAAGTTCGGCACAAGCCGCAACGAAGGAGAAAAACTCACAACCCTGGCCGGCGCTCGCCGTTGCCGTAGAAGTGGGCCAACGCTTCGTCGCGGAACTCATCAAAGTATCCGCCGTCGATCGAGGCGCGGATGTCGTCCAGCAGCTTCACGAAGAAATGCTCGTTATGGATCGTGGCCAACGTAAACCCGTTGAACTCGCGGGCGCGCAGCAGGTGGTCGACGTACGCGCGCGAATAATGCTGGCAAGTGTAGCAGTCGCACCCTTCCTCCAGCGGCCCGAAATCGAACTTGTGCTGGGCGCGCTTGATGTTGTACCGGCCGGCGCGCGTGTAGATCGCGCCGTTGCGGGCGCAGCGCGCGGGGGCCACGCAGTCGAAGGTGTCGCCGCCGTTCTCCACGCACGCGAAGATATCGTCCACGGAGGCGATGCCCAGCACATGGCGCGGGCGGTTCTCCGGCATCGCGTCGCAGATCCACGCGCAGGTGTCTCCAATGATGCGCTTCTCGATTGCGCCGCCGATTCCCACGCCGTCGAAGTCCAGCGAGGCGATCTGCGAGGCCGCGCGCCGGCGTAGATCCTCGTAATTCGCGCCCTGCACCACGCCATACAAGGCCTGATAGGGCTTGCCCAGCCGCTCAGCCGTCAGCCGCTGGTGCTCGTCCACGCATCGGCGGGCCCAGCGGAAGGTGCGCTCCACCGAGTCCTCCTGGTAGGAGCGGGTGTTCATCAGCGTGGTGAGTTCGTCGAACGCGAACATGATGTCTGCGCCGATTTTGTGCTGGATGCCCATCGAAATCTCAGCGGAGAAACGATGTGCGTCACCATTCAAAGGCGACTTGAACGTCACGCCGTCCTCATCCACCCAGGCCATGCGCTCCTTGCCCTTGGCGATGATGTCGTCCGACTTCATGCCGGTCACGTCCATTGCCAGCGTCTTCTTGAAGCCGACGCCCAGCGACATCACTTGGAAACCGCCAGAATCGGTGAACGTGGGCCCATCCCAGTTCATGAAACGCGCCAAGCCGCCGGCCGCGTCCAGCACGTCCTCGCCCGGGCGCTCGAACAGGTGGAAGGCGTTGGCCAGCAGGCACTGTGCGCCTAGATCCTTCATCTGCTCGGGCAACACGGCCTTCATCGCGGCTTGCGTGCCCACCGGCACGAAGGCAGGCGTGCGAATATCGCCGTGGGGCGTGTGAATGATGCCGGTGCGGCCGTATCGGGCACCGTCTCGCCCAAGCCCGCTGGCCGTGGATGGCAGGCGGGTGATCGTTTCGAAATGGAAGGCGCTGCGGTCGCCGGGCTGTCCGGGCTGTGCGCCCAACGGATGTTCAAGAAGGCTGATCGTCATATGTTCACTTTAGGCAGAAGGGCCAGAAAAGGGCCGGAAATTGTGAAGAACTCGGTTTCGAGGGGCGGATTTCGCCGCTCCCGAACGTCTACTTCCGCTTCAAGGGGCTCCCGGTCAAGTAGGCCGGCTGCAAAAATGGCGGAATGGCGTTAAATGAGGGCCCTTGATACTCGGAATTGACCGCGCGAACAGCCCCTTGAAGTGCAAGTAGATGTTCCCGAAACAGGAAATCAGCCCCTCGAAGCCGAGATGCCCATAAGACTCTGCGATGATTACGCATAGACTTTCAATCAACGTTCAGAAAACCTCCAGATTGACTGCCTTTACTACTGAGGTAGCACACGAGAAGTGGCAATGGGCAAGTGCCCGAATAGCCGCCGAACAGACGTGATAGGAATTTAGGAAAAGGAGCAGCAATGGCTGACGAATTTAACCCGCAGGGCGTCGACCAGACCCCGCGGAATAACGAAAACCCCAATAGTACTGCCGATACCGGCAACGCCGAGCCGAAGAACCCGTTTGTGGGTGGCGACTCGGTTGATGCCGGCAACGCCAGCGATTCCAGCGAGCAGCAAGCCCCGGTTTCCTCGGCCGCCCTCGCTGCCGATCAGCAGCCTACGCAAGCCGCTACCGACACTGCCGCCACCGAGCCCATCCCGGACTACGCCTCCGCCAAGGGCGAGAGCACGGTGGTCTCCTCCTCGCCGGCTTCTCCGGCAGCACCGGCCGCAGGCCAGACCTCGGCCACAACTCCGCTGTATCGTCCGGCCCCGGAATATGGCGCTTATGGTCCGACCCCGACTCAGGCACAGGGCCAGCAGGGCGGCCAGGCCGGCAGCAATGCCCAGCCCACGCAGCAATTCCCGTTCGGTCAGCCTGCACAGCAAACCCTACAGGGCCAGCAGGGCAACCGCAATCCCTACTACACCAATAACCCGCAGCCGCAGGGCAACGGCAATCCGTTCAATCCGCCCACGCAGCCGCAGCAGAACAACGGCAACCCGTTTGCCAGCCAGTCCGGTCAGAATGGCCAGAATGGCCAGCAGCCCCAGCAGGGCGGTCTGTTCGGTTTCGGCACTCCCGGTACCGGTACGCCGAACGGTCAAGGTCCGACCCAGCCGGGACAGCCCGGTCAGCCCGGCCCCGCCAAGCAGGGCATGTCCAAGACGGCGAGCAACATCCTCATCGCCGTGGTCGCCGCCGTTCTGGCTGCGGCCCTCTGCCTGGGCCTCGGTTACGGCGCCCTCACCAGCGGCCTGATCACCTTGCCGACCAGCAATTCGCTGTCCAACGTCAGCTCGAATAAGTCCGGCTCCGGGTCCGCCACCGCCAAGAGCGGCGAAGCCCCCGACTGGCAGACCGTCGCCAGCGATGTCTCCGGCTCCGTGGTCTCCATCCAGACCGCGTTGAGCAACGGCACCGCCAAGGGCTCCGGCGCCATCATCGACACCGAAGGCCACATCATCACCAACAACCACGTGATCTCCGGCGCCCAGCAGATTCAGGTGACGCTTGCCAACGGCAACATGTATTCCGCCACGCTCGTCGGCACCGACACCACCACCGATCTTGCGGTCATCAAGCTCGACAACCCGCCGAGCGACCTCAAGGCCGTGAAATTCGCCGATTCCGACAAGCTCGCCGTCGGCGAGAACGTGATGGCCATCGGCAACCCGCTCGGCTACGACGACACCGCCACCACCGGCATCGTCTCCGCCCTGAACCGCCCGGTGACCGTGACCGACGATAACAACAACGAGATCGTCACCAACGCCGTCCAGATCGACGCGGCCATCAACCCCGGCAACTCCGGCGGCCCGACCTTCAACGCGGCCGGCCAGGTGATCGGTATCAACTCGTCCATCGCCTCGACCGCCGCCTCATCCGACTCCGCCGGTTCGATCGGCATCGGCTTCGCCATCCCGTCCAACCTCGTCAAGCGTGTGGCCGACGAAATCATCAAGGACGGCAAGGTCAAGCACGTTGCCCTCGGCGTGGTCATCAAGTCCGACACGGTTGAAGCCGACGGCGTGACCCGCGGCGGCGCGACCATCACCAAGTCCAGCGCCACCGGCAGCGCGGTCGTCTCCGGCGGCCCGGCCGACAAGGCCGGCCTCAAGGAGGGCGACACCATCGTGGCCTTCAACGGCAACGCCGTGAACAACAACTACTCGCTGCTTGGTTACGTTCGTGCCGCGGCTTTGGGAGACAAGGTGACGCTGACCATCGTGCGCGACGGCAAGACCATGGATGTGGACGTGACGCTCGATCAGGAGGAGTCGTCGGTGAACGGTTCGTCCAGCTCAGATTCCAACGGCAACAGCCAGAATAACCAGAACAACCAGAACGGCAATGGCCAGAACGGTTATGGCAATGGCAATGGCAACAGCGATGGCGGCACCGGTGACGGCGGCGGCTTCTCCGACCCGTTCGGCCTGTGGTAAAGTCGACTCGACAACGTCACACGGTGTTGAGCGGTAACCGCTGAACACCGTGTCAGACAAGCAAAGGCCCGTGGCAGTGAGCAAACTCCTGCCACGGGCTTTTCGTATGCGCTATTGTGCCCTGCGCCCATGCCGCCAACGTAGTTTCGATATCCGGCATGTCGCGCAGCGCTCGCTGATAGGGTAGGCCAAGCACTGAGTTCGGGCGACGTTCCGAACACAGCGCATATTTCAATACAAAACTGAATACATTTCTTTACGCCGTGTATCGGAAGGTCGCGCGGGAGCCGAGCAAAGCGAAGCCCCAGGCAAAGCCGCCGGTGGGTTAACAAGGCGTGACCGCAGCGCCGATTGCGCGGGCCACGCTTGCCGTACCGCAATCGACTCCGTATACAAGCGTAAGGAGCAATGATGAGCAGACTCATCAGATTCTTCACCAAAATTCTCGACATCTGCAAGCTTGTGCCGATGCTTCCGGTCGTCGTCATCGCCGCAGTTCCGCTGGCTTTACTAGGCGATTGGCGTCCGTGGGGCAATGCGATGGCGATTCCGGTACTTGGCAATCCGGGCTTCGGCCAGTGGCTGGTTATCGCACTGGTGCTGATTATCGTGATTGACACTGTGCGCGGCATGATTGACGATTTGCGCCACGGGCAGGTCGGAGTCGATGTGCTGGCCGTGGTCGCGATCCTCTCCACCGTGGCCGTCGCCGAATACTGGGCAAGTTGGGCGGTGACGCTGATGATCACGTCCGGCGAGGCCATTGAGGAATACGCTCAAGCCAAGGCCGAGCGCAGTCTGACCGCGCTTATGGAAGCCGCGCCGCAGACCGCGCACGTCGTCAACCTGCCTGGTGTGGGGCGTGGGTTTGCTGCCGATAAAGGCGATTCGTCCGATGGCTTCCGGCGTGCGGGCTTGGCGTCGACTGCCGCCGCCGCGCACCGCTTCGACACGGTGCCGGTCGAGCAGGTGCAGCTGGGCGACGTACTTATGGTGCTGCCGGGCGAAACCGTGCCGGTGGACGGCGAGCTGCTGTCCGGCACGGCCACGCTCGACCTGAGCAATATCAATGGCGAGCCGGTGCCGCGTGAAGTGTTCGCCGGCGCCCGCGTGATGTCCGGCGCGGTGAACGGCTCGACCGCATTGACCATGCGTGCCACCCAAGTGGCCGCCGATTCGCAGTACCAGCGCATCCTCGAGCTCGTGGCCTCCGCGCAGGAATCGCGGCCAGCCGTGGTGAAAACCGCAGACCGCTTGGCCGTGCCCTTTACCGTGCTCTCGCTGGTGATCGCCGGCATCGCATGGGCGATGTCCGGCATTCCCACGCGATTCGCCCAGGTGCTGGTGCTGGCCACGCCCTGCCCACTGCTCATCGCCGCACCGGTTGCGTACATCGCCGGAACAGGACGCCTCGCCGCAGCCGGCGTGCTTATCAAAGCGCAGGACGTGCTGGAAAACCTTGGCCGCGTCACGCAGGTGTTCTTCGACAAGACCGGTACGCTCACCGTCAAGCAGCCGCAGGTCGTGCGCGTCGAGATGCTGCCCGGTGCCGCAACCCGTCTCAACGAAGACCATGTGCTGATGATGGCCGGCGTGGTGGAAAGCTACTCGGTGCACATCCTGTCCAAAGGCATCGCCAAGGCCGGAACGGAGGCGATGGCCCGATTGCGCCAGCGGTTCGAGGATGGTCAGCGGCTCTGCCCCGAGCCGGAGGCCAGCTGGCCCGGCCATGGACGGGAGTATCCGGTCATCAAGAATATCAATGAAGATGCCGGCAAAGGCGTTTCCGGCGAGGTGAACGGACATGCGGTGCGCGTTGGCCGGCTGTCTTTCGCGGCCGCCGGGGAGGAAGGATTCTTGGCGGTCGATCGGACCGCCCCCAGTCGGTCTGAGGATGACCTGCGCACACGATTTGGGCTGCTTCAGCCGGACGAAATGGCGTCGTATGTGTCTGTTGATGGTCAGCTGATCGCGCGCATTGTGCTGCGCGATGTGCCGCGTGCCAACGCCAAGGCAGTGCTCGCCAAACTGCATGAGTTGGGCGTCACCGAGCTCGCCATGCTTACCGGTGACAAGCGGGCTTCCGCCAATATCATTGCCAGCGAAGTCGGCATTGACGAGGTTCACGCCGAACTGTTCCCGGAGGATAAGGTAGCCGCAGTCAGGGCCGCTACAGGAGCCGGCAAAACCGTCACGATGATGGTTGGTGACGGTGTGAATGATGCCCCGGTGCTCGCTGTTGCCGATATCGGCGTGGCCATGACCGATGGCACGTCCACCGCCGCTTCCGAAAGCGCTCAGGTGGTCATTATGAATGACAATATCGCCGCCGTGCCGCGCGCCATCGCCATTGCACGCCGCACCAAGCGCGTGATGCTTCAAGCCGTAATCGCGGGCCTTGTGCTTGCCACCATCGGCATGATTGCCGCCGCGTTCAACCTTATCCCGGTCGTCGTCGGTGCCTTCCTCCAGGAGGCCATCGACGTGGTGAGCATCCTCTGGGCCCTCACTGCCCTAATTGATCGGGACTGATTAAGAATATGAGGCTTCTGCTGTTTTTGTAGGTCAGTTGACTGACCGGGATGGTCGTATGTCGAGTCCACCGCATCGAAACATAATCGGGGCGATACGGTTGGTGACGTGGCGGAAACGGAAATCCCACCCACGAAAGCAGCAATAGCATCGGAGTTATTCATTAGGTCGATTTGACGTTTATTAGGTCGGTCCTTGGTCGGAGCGGCCCTTGAAACCCCGCCGTTCCAAGGGATGGCTTCAGCACCCTCCGACCTAATGAACGAAGAAATGACCTAATGAATGCAATCGAGGTCGTAAAGAGCCGTTGGAGGTGACGTCTTCAGTGTCATCAAGGGATTCGCCGGTTGTGCAGTATTGTTATTGCTCTGCGGCGGCTCTTTACCGTCGGCCTTCTAGCCAATCGAGGGGTGGAGGTGACGCGGATTCCTTGTGAGACATAACTATGCTCAACCCGACTGGTTACGTACTGTTGCTCACACGGTATACCGAGAACATTGCCAATTAAAGTGAGATGGCGGGCGAACCGGTCATGATAGGTTTGTCCGGATTTGATTTCTATGAGCATACGGTTGTTAGGATCGGTGAAATCCAACAAATCCACCTCGACCTTGCTGGCATCGCGGTAGAAGAATAATTGTGGCTCCTGATTGGCGTTCAAATGCTGTTTCATGGTTTCCGCAATGATGAGGTTTTCAAATATATCGCCGAACTTGGGGTGCGCAACCAGTGCTTCGACCGTCCGAATGCCCAAGAGATGGCACAGCAAGCCAGTGTCATAAAAATAGAGTTTCGGCGTTTTGACCACCTGTTTGCGTGCGTTCGTGTAGAACGGCATGAGATGGAATGCGATGTAACTTGATTCCAGAATCGACATCCATGCCTTTACGGTTCGCGGACTTACACCAAGTTCATTGGCGATGTTGGTGTAGTTTATGAGTGCTCCGGAACTGAGTGCGCAAAGAGTCAAGAATCGGCGGAATTCAGCCAAATTGCGTACATCAAGATATTCGGAAACATCACGTTCGATATAAGTGTCGATGTAGTTCGAGAAGAACAGATTGAGCGGCATTCTCGTGTCATAAATGCGTGGATAACCGCCTTGCAGCATAAACGTATCCGGAGTAAGGGCCTGATCCGCCTTGCATGCTTCTTGGAATGAGAACGGCAATAACTTGACCAATAGGGAAACCCATAATCTGACATTAGCAGTGCTCGTAGGTTTCCCAAACGCACAAACTATGGCCTAATACACAGAATTCCCACCACTCGCCCTCTGTTGCAACGGAAGGCTTTGCGTTAGGCTAGAGCGCGTGACTGAATCTGTGAATACTGAACTCCGCATTGCTGTAATCGGCGCTGGCCCGGCCGGCGTCTACTCATCCGATATCTTCCTGCGCCAGCTCAAGAAGCTGGGCGAAGAACTTGGCCTCGGCACCGAAGCGCGCATCGACCTGTTCGAGAAGCTGCCGGTGCCGTTCGGCCTGGTGCGTTACGGTGTGGCCCCGGACCACCCGTCCATCAAGTTCATCGCCTCCGCGCTTGAGAAGACGCTCGACAACCCGAACATCCACCTCTACTGCGATGTGGAATTCGGCAAGGACGTGACCCTTGACGACCTGCTGGCCCGTTACGACGCCGTGCTGTTCGCCACCGGCGCGGTCAAGGACAAGCCGCTGAACCTGCCCGGTGCCGACCTTGAAGGTGTGTACGGTGCCGCCAAGTTCGTCGAATGGTACGACGGTTACCCCACCGGTGCCCGAGAATGGCCGCTCACGGCCGAGAACGTCGCCGTAATCGGCGGCGGCAACGTGGCCATGGACGTGGCCCGCGAACTCATGCGCAACGCCGACGACCTCAAGGCCAAGACCGATATTCCGGACAACGTGTACGAGGGCATCGGCCAGAACAAGGCCAAGGTGCTCCACCTGTTCATCCGCCGTGGCGTGGCCCAGGCCAAGTTCAGCGTGCAGGAACTGCGCGAGATGGAGAAGCTGCCCGGCGTGCAGCTCATCATCAACGAAGACGACTTCGATCTGGACGACGAGACCATCGAGGTGGCCGGCAAGGACAAGCTCACTCGTCAGATGGTCGAAGAGCTGTTCGCCATCCGCGAGATGGCCGAAGACATGGAGGATGACGGCGACGTCGACTTCGAAGGCAACCCGGCCGACCGCAAGTACTACGTGCACTTCAACTCCGCCCCCACCGAGATCCTCGGCGAGGACGGCAAGGTCAAGGCCATTCGCGTGGAGCGCACCGAAACCGGTGCCGACGGCAAGATGCACCGCACCGGTGAGTTCACCGACTACCCGGTCGAGGCCGTCTACCACGCCATCGGCTACAAAACCGCCGAAGCCCCCCGCATCAATTCGGGGGC
>OATU01002144.1_pt1 | contig 10230 bp, 10 predicted proteins | sample 1516711 | NCBI WGS metagenome assembly OATU01 (sample SAMEA2579971, study PRJEB22360) | human gut metagenome | biome: human gut; feature: human-associated habitat; material: faeces | place: Denmark | collected 2008/2010 | reverse complement strand
ACGGGCATGGCCGTGTCGGCCGACAACGGACTTACGTGGACAGCCGATGCGCTTGACACTGATGCTTCGCGCCTGCCGGTGGAAAACATCAGCTTCGTGACGATGCCATCGCTCACCAACGACAGCACCGACCGGGCCACGCTCGTGGGAAACAATGCCGCCGTGAGCACCAAGCATGGCGTGGTGTGGACGAAGTATGTGGAATATGGCCGCTACTCCGAGAACCAGCCGTGGAGCTACTCGGCCGACAAGTCCGGCTGCCGACACACTGCAGGTTCCCTATCTGTCACAGATGGGGGTGGTGAACTATGCGGGAAGGCTCGAGGCCCTCGGCAGCGACAACCGCTTCCACCGTTCCATCGACGGCGGACTCACGTGGAAGACCGATACCACCACACTTGTGCCGGCCCGGTTGACCGGTGTGTTTGCACTGGCCAAAGACAGCGACAACTGGCTGTGGATAGTGGATGCCGCTACGGGCCGTGTGTGGAAAGGCCGTCACAACAGCCAAGGATGGCGCAAGGAACAGAACAATTTCACCGAGTAGACATCTTCAAAAGCCATTCCCATGCGCAAGATGCTTTTCCCGATACTGCTGACACTTCTGGCCGCCGCCCCTGCCGGGGCGCAGGACGACCCGGAGTATCGTATGGAGATTGGGGCGGCAGTCGGTGGGGTGAACTATGAGGGCGACTTCAACGGCAACCTCTTCGGCAACATGCAGCCTATGGGGGGCTTGTTGTGGCGTTACAATTTCAATCCTTCATCGGCTTTGCGCGTTATGGCGGGCTATGGCAAACTCAAAGGCAATTCCGGCGATGTGGAGACCTATTATCCCGACTTGGGGGCGGGCAACGCCATGCAGCGCCGGCAGTATGCGTTCGACAACGGGTTGGTGGATGTGAGCGTCACCTACGAATACAACTTCTGGCCCTACGGCACCGGCCGCGACTATCGGGGAGCCAAGCGGCTTACGCCTTTCCTCTTCGGCGGCATCGGGGCTACCCATGTCTCCGGGGGCGGACAGACGGCCTTCACGGCCAATATTCCCATCGGCATCGGACTGAAATACAAGGTGGCCGAGCGGGTGAACGTGGGCGTGGAATGGACTATGCACTTCTCTTTGAGCGACAAACTCGATGGGGTGGCCGATCCCTACGGCATCGAGAGTAGCGGCCTGTTCAAGAACACCGACTGCTATTCGGCCCTGTTGGTGACGCTCAGCTACAGTTTCAGTGCCAAATGCCGCACGTGCAATAAAGATTAACGGGCTTCTCCCGCTCCCGGCCGTCAGGGAGAAGGGCGGTGGCCGCAAGATAAAGACATGACAGAACTCGACAAGAACAATATTCCCGAACACATTGCCATCATCATGGACGGCAACGGCCGGTGGGCAACCGAGCGCGGTAAGCCCCGCAGCTACGGTCATCAGGCCGGTGTGGAGGCCGTGCGCCGCATCACGTCGGAGTGTACGCGGCTGGGCGTGAAATGGCTCACGCTCTACACTTTCTCCACCGAGAACTGGAGCCGGCCGGCCGATGAAGTGAGCGCACTCATGGGGCTTGTGCTCTCGTCGCTTGAAGATGAGATATTCATGAAGCACAATGTGCGCTTTCGGGTGATAGGAGATGTCGGGAGGCTGCCCCAAGACGTGTGGCAGAAGTTGCAGATGACGATGGAACACACGGCCCGCAACGATGCCATGACTATGGTGGTGGCATTGAGTTACTCGTCGCGGTGGGAGATTACCAAAGCTCTGCGCGAAATCGTGGGCGAGGCGTTGGGACAAGCCGGGGAAGGGCGTCTGTCAGCTGCCGGCATCGACGACTTCGTGACGGAAGAGTGCATCGGCCGCCATCTCGACACTTGCTTTATGCCCGATCCCGATCTGCTCATACGGACAGGCGGCGAACTGCGCATCTCCAACTATCTGCTCTGGCAGATTGCCTACTCCGAACTCTATTTCTGCGACACCTACTGGCCCGACTTCGGCGAGGAGGAGTTGCACGAGGCTATCGCCGACTATCAGTGCAGGCAGCGTCGATTCGGAAAAACCGAAGAGCAGGTGGAAAATGAACAAAAGTGACAGAAGAAATCCTATATCAGAAATATGTATATATATAATAAGGTGTTGGTGACCCTCCTCCTGATGCTCGGCATCGCTACGGGAGTGCAGGCACAGGACAAGATTATCAATCCCGATATTTCCTACGCAGGTACGGAGCGCGACATGGTTGTAGGAGGCATCGCCGTGTCGGGAGTGGAAGGCTACGAAGACTATGTGCTCACGGGCATCTCGGGACTTGCCGTGGGGCAGCGCATCACGGTGCCCGGAAGCGACATCACCGATGCCGTGAAACGCTATTGGAAGCATGGTCTTTTCTCGAAAGTGGCCATCGCGGCCGACTCGATAGTGGGCGACAAGATTTATCTGCACATCTATCTTGCCGTGCGGCCGCGTGTGTCGACCATCAATTACATCGGTCTGAAAAAGAGCGAGCGTGAAGACATGGACAACAAACTGGGGTTGCTGAAGGGGATGCAGGTGACGCCCAATGCGCTCGACCGTGCGAAGATCCTCGCCAAGAAGTATTTCGATGATAAGGGTTACAAGAATGCTGATATAGAAATTGTGCAGCGCGACGACGTGGCCAACAAGAATCAGGTGATTCTTGACATCATGGTCGACAAAAAAGAGAAAATCAAGGTACACAAGATCACTATCGACGGAAACGAGAAAATCAGTGACAAGAAACTCAAGGGCAACTTCTTCTCGAAGGGTGCCTTTGCCAAAATACATGAAGCCGGCAAGCTGGCCAACATCTTCAAGTCGAAGAAATATACGCCCGAACGGTGGAAGGATGACAAGAACAACCTCATCTCCAAGTACAACGAGTATGGCTATTTCGATGCATCCATCCTCAGTGACAGCGTGACCAACTACGACAGCAAGCATGTGGATGTCTATGTGAAAGTGCATGAAGGCAAGCAATACTTCCTGCGCAATATCACTTGGGTGGGCAACACGGTCTACACGACCGACCACCTCAATGCCATCCTCGGCATGAAGCGGGGTGACGTGTACAACATGAAGCTGATGAACAAGCGGTTGGTCACCGACGACGATGCCGCCGCCAATCTCTATTATAACAATGGCTACGTGTTCTCGCGCATCGAACCGGTGGAGGTGAACATTGACGGCGACTCCATCGATGTGGAGATGCGCGTCACCGAAGGGCCGCAGGCCTATCTCAGCCATGTGCGCATCAACGGCAACGACCGCCTCTATGAGAATGTCGTGCGCCGGGAACTGCACACCAAGCCCGGTGACCTGTTCTCCAGAGAGGCTCTCATGCGTACGGCCCGCGAACTCGGTTCGATGGGACACTTCGATGCAGAGCATGTGGCACCCGATGTGAAACCGAATCCTGAAGACGGGACGGTGGATGTGAATTGGAATCTGGTGCAGAAGTCCAACGACCAGATAGAGTTCTCTCTGGGTTGGGGACAGACCGGTGTCATCGGACGCGTAGGCCTGAAACTCAACAACTTCTCCATGCGCAACCTGTTCCGCAAGAACAGCGAGCGGCGTGGCGTGCTGCCCGTGGGCGATGGTGAGGTGCTGAGCCTCGGCGTGCAGGCCAACACTTACTATCAGTCTTACAACGTGAGTTATTCCACCAACTGGTTTGGCGGCAAGCGTCCGGTGCAATTCAGTGTCGGAGCCTATTGGTCGAAATATTCGGATGTGTCAAGCAACTATTACAACACGGCACTGATGAACCGATATTATAACTACACTTACGGTTACGGCAGCAATTACTATAACAATTATGAGAGCTACGTCGACCCTGACAAATACATGAAGTTGCTTGGTCTGAGTCTCGGATGGGGTAAGCGTCTGCGCTGGCCCGACGACTATTTCACTCTTAGTTTGCAGTTGGCTTACCAGCGCTACACGATGAAAAACTGGGGCTACTTCCTGATGTCCAACGGTTCGGCCAACAACTTGAACCTCACGCTCTCGCTCAACCGCACCTCTACAGACAACCCGCTTTTTCCCCGTCGCGGTTCGGAGTTCTCCGCTTCTGTCACCGTTACACCGCCTTGGAGCTCGTGGGACAAGAAAGACTATGCCAACTTGGCCAACAACCAGTATTCGCCTACCTACAATGCAGAGCAGCAGGAGAAGTACAGGTGGGTGGAATACCACAAGTGGAAATTCAAGTCGAAGACTTATACGGCACTCTCCGGAGGTTCCAAGTGCTTTGTATTGATGACCCGCGTGGAGCTCGGTTTGCTGGGCAGCTACAATAAATACAAGAAGTCGCCGTTTGAAACCTTCTATATGGGTGGTGATGGCATGAGCGGCTATTCGTCCAACTATGCCACCGAGACCATCGGGCTGCGTGGCTACGAGAACGGTGCGCTTACTCCCAGTGCCAGTTCACAAGGTTATGCCTACGACCGTTTCAGCCTTGAGCTTCGCTATCCATTCCTGCTTGGTAACACCACCATCTACGGTCTTGGATTCCTTGAGGCCGGTAACGCTTGGCAGGAAGCCAGCAAGTTCAATCCTTTCGACATGAAGCGCAGTGCCGGTCTGGGTGTGCGCATCTTCCTTCCGATGGTGGGCTTGATGGGTATCGACTGGGCTTATGGTTTCGATAAAGTGTTTGGCACGAAGGGTGGCAGCCAGTTCCACTTCATTCTCGGTCAGGAATTCTAATTTAAAAAGTAGAAAAGTAAAGAGGTAAAAAGGTACAGAGTTTGTTGCCTTTCTGCCGCAATGGAAAGAAGATATGAAACAGGCGAGGGTGAAACCGGACCGATAGACCGGTTCTCCTGCCATATTTAAAATAATGGAGGAATCAATCATGGAGAATAAAAAGCAAAAGAATAGTCGAAAGGTATGGAAGGTGCTGCTGCCCCTTTGCCTTTTTGCCCTGTTGCCATTGACAGCCGGTGCTCAGAAGTTTGCCCTTGTCGACATGGAGTATATTCTCAAGAATGTACCGGCCTACGAACGGGCCAACGAGCAGTTGAACCAAGTCAGCAAGAAATGGCAAGCCGAGGTGGAAGCCCTCAACACTGAGGCAAGCACCATGTACAAGAACTATCAGAACGAGGTGGTGTTCCTCTCGCAGGAGCAGAAGAAAGCCAAGCAGGAGACCATCATGCAGAAGGAGAAGGAAGCCAGTGACCTCAAGCGCAAGTATTTTGGCCCCGAAGGCGAACTCTATAAAAAGCGCACCGCACTCGTGAAGCCCATCCAAGACGAAATCTACAATGCCGTGAAGGATATATGCGATCTCCGCGGATACAGTCTTGTGCTCGACCGCGCTTCCGATACCGGCATTATTTTCGGCTCTCCGAAAATCGACATCAGCAACGAAGTGCTGCAAAAGTTGGGCTATGCCAATAATTGAGCGGATATTTGCACGGCTCGATAAATAGTAGTATATTTGCAGCCACGGACAAGAAGGAACATCCATAGAAAACAAGTATAATTAAAAGAATAAACTGAAATGAAAAAGCTAATTTTGATGTTGATGCTTTGCGCACCAATGGCCGTTATGGCACAGAAGTTTGGTAAGGTGAACACTCAGACCATCATGCAGGCCATGCCCGAAGTGGCCAAGGCCAACGGCGAGATGCAGGCATTGCAGAAGCAGTATGAGAACGAACTCAAATCCATGCAGGATGAGCTCACGCGCAAGAATGGGGAGTATGAGAAGAGTGCAAGCACGATGAATGCCACTGCCAAGCAGCAGAAGGAAACCGAACTGCAACAGATGTACCAGAAGATTCAGCAGACCTATCAGGACAACCAGCAGGCCATGCAGAAGAAGAGTGCCGAGCTCATGGAGCCCATCCGCACCAAGGTGCTCAATGCCATCACAGAGGTTGGCAAGGCCGGTGGCTACACCTACATCTTCGAAGACGGAGTGGCTATCTTTACCGGTGCAACCGTCAAGGATGTGACTGCTGACGTTCAGGCCAAGTTGAAGTAAACGGGGCCTGCGAACTATTGAAACAAACAAGAATCTGACATCAGAACATTATCCTGTCGAGGTTGTGCCAATATCTGAAGATGATGGCACAACCTTTTATTTCTTTATACATCCCGATGATATTACATGGTGAAGATATGAAAAAACTGTTTCTTTTCCTGATGCTGGCAGTTTTGCCTTTGCTGGCCGATGCACAGCAGTTGAAGTTTGGCTATTTCAGCTACGAGGCGGCCTTGAAGTCTGTGTCCGGCTACGCCATTGCCGAGCGCAGTATGGCCGACCTGCGGCAGAAATACGATGCCGAGATGAAGCGCGCCGAGGATGAATTCAACCGCAAGTATGAAGAATTTCTCGACGGGCAGCGTGATTTTGCCCCATCAATCTTGAAGAAAAGACAGGCCGAATTGCAGGAACTGATGGAGAAAAACGTGGCTTTCAAGGACGAGGCCAACCGCTTGCTCAAGCAGGCACGAGAAGAAGCCTATGCACCGTTGAAGGCCCGTTTGCAAGCCATCGTGAAGCGCATCGGGGAAGAGCAGGGGCTGGCTTTCGTGCTGAATACCGACAATAATGCCGTCCCCTTTGTGAGTGCGGCTGCAGGGGAGGACATCACGCCGCGCATCGCCCACTTGGCTGCCCAATAAGCAGTCATTTTCCTGCGGCATTTTCCTATGTGTCCCATCTTTAAACAAGCAGTTGACCATGGCTTTACCCTCCACTCCCGGCCCCATCGGCATCTTCGATTCCGGTTATGGCGGGCTGACGATTCTCCACGGAATACGCCAGTTGCTGCCCGAATACGACTATGTGTATTTGGGTGACAATGCCCGTGCCCCTTACGGCACGCGTTCGTTTGATGTGGTGTATCAGTTCACCCGTCAGGCTGTCATCAAACTGTTTGAGATGGGATGCCATCTTGTGATATTAGGTTGCAACACAGCCTCGGCCAAGGCCTTGCGCAGCATTCAGCACCGCGACATCCCCGAACTCGACCCCGACCGCCGTGTATTGGGAGTCATCCGCCCTACAGCAGAGGTCATCGGCGAACTCACCCGCAACAACCATGTGGGACTTTTCGCCACCGAAGGCACGGTGCGCAGCTGTAGTTACAATCTTGAGATAGGCAAGCTGTGGCCCGATATCAAGGTGACCGGTGTGGCCTGTCCGTTTTGGGTGCCGCTGGTGGAATACAACGAGGCCGACAGTCCCGGGGCCGACTACTTTGTGAAGAAACGTGTCGACGAACTCATGCGCAAGGATCCCGAGATCGACACCATCATCCTCGGCTGCACCCACTATCCGCTCCTCATGCCGAAGATATTGAAATATGTGCCCCCCGGCGTAAGAATCATTCCCCAAGGCGAGTATGTGGCCGACAGCCTGAAAGCTTATTTTGAGCGCCATCCGGCAATGGAACGGATGTGTACCCGCGGTGGAACGTGTGAATATTTCACCACCGAAAATCCCGATAGGTTCAAAGACTCGGCGAGGATGTTCCTCCATGAGGATGTCCACGTGAGCCATATAGACTTTGAATAAAAGAAAAATGATATGCAAGAAACAAGACAAAACAGAATAGCGCGACTGTTGCAGAAGGAGCTCAGTCTCATTTTCCAGTCGCAAACCCGCCAAATGCGGGGTATGATGGTCAGTGTGACCCGTGCCAAGGTGAGTCCGGATCTCAGTGTCTGCACCGCTTATTTGAGTGTGTTCCCGTCAGAGAAAGGTGCCGAAACATTGAAGAATATCACGGCCAATGAGAAGTCCGTGCGCTTTGAATTGGGACGCAGAGTGGGCAAACAGTTGCGCATCATTCCCGAACTGCGCTTCTTCCTCGACGATTCCCTCGACTATTTGGAGCATATTGATGAGTTGTTGAAGGGTAAGTAGATTTGAAGAAAAATAACCATACCGAAAGCATGGCCCACTCCCGGCAGCCAAGCACATCACTCCCCTCTCCCCTTGGAGAGGGACCGGGGGGCGAGGCTTCTCTTATCACCAGACTCTTCTTCCCCTTCTACATCGCCCGCCGCTACCTCTTTTCCAAAAAGAGCACCCATGCCATCAACGTCATCAGTGCCATTTCCGTTATTGGTGTGGCTGTGGCAACAATGGCATTGGTCATTGTGCTGAGCGTGTTCAATGGCTTTCACGATCTTGTAGCGACCCTTTTTACGAGCTTCGACCCACAGATAGAGGTTGTGCCGGTAAAGGGAAAAACCGTACCGGCCGATGACCCCATACTCACCGAGATACGCAATCTGCCCGAAGTGGATGTCGCCACAGAGACCGTGGAAGACCAAGCTCTGGCCATCTATGGCGACAAGCAGGCGATGGTGAAGATAAAGGGAGTAGATGATAATTTTGCCGAGCTCTCGCACATCACGGACATTCTCTATGGCGACGGTACGTTCCAGCTCCGCGCCGCCAACCTGCAATACGGCACTCCCGGCATCCGTCTGGCCCAACAGTTGGGTACGGGTGCCCGGTGGCAGGGGTATATGCGCATTTATGCTCCCCGAAAGGATGGACAACTCGACCTTTCCAACCCGACGGAAGGCTTTATGGTCGACTCCCTGCTCTCATCGGGGGTGGTGTTTTCCGTGAAACAGGCTAAATACGATAAGGATTATATCATCACGCCGATCGCTTTCGCCCGTAATTTGTTTGAGCAGCAGGGCATGCTTTCCGCTTTGGAGATCAGACTGAAGATGGATAGCGACCTTGATCGTGTGAAAGCCAAGATGCAGGCGATAGCAGGTGACAAATATAAGGTGCTTGACCGTTTCGAACAGCAGGAAGACACCTTTAAGATTATGACCATCGAGAAGTTGATGGCTTATATTTTCCTAACATTCATCCTTGTGGTGGCTTGTTTCAATATCATAGGTTCGCTCTCCATGCTCATCATCGACAAGAAAGACGATGTGACGACCCTACGCAATCTCGGGGCGAGCGACCGGCAAATCACACAGATATTCCTCTTTGAGGGCCGCATGATTTCGGCCATTGGTGCCGTTGTCGGCATTGCACTGGGCCTCTTGCTCTGTCTGCTTCAGCAGCAATTCGGTCTTGTGGCCCTCGGCGAGAGTCAGGGAGCCTTCATCATCGATGCCTATCCCGTCAGTGTGCATTATACCGATGTGTTTGTCATCTTTGTGACGGTGATAGTCGTTGGGTGGTTGGCCGTTTGGTATCCGGTGAGGGCATTGGTGGGGAAGCATGACTCCTGACAGAAGCCTTGTCGGGATAGTCGCTGTTTGGCGAGGATATCTTCGGGTAGAATGAATGTCAAACTATTTGTTCGTTTTTAGCCTCTCTGCTTGCGATATTCGCAACAGATTGTCCACTCGGGTGTAAATGCGCAAATTTGGCAGCTTGTCCAAAACGCTGACAACCAGCCGCTTGAATTTTGTTGACACGGATTTGAGTTCGAAAACAGGTCTGAAAAGACCCAAACGAGTTTGCAAAAGGGCCACAGTTGCACGCCAACTGTGGCCCTTTCACATCTCAAGTGTGGCCCTTTTGCAAATTTGGAGAGCCCGAACGAGAAAACCGGTGGGCTTTTCCGATAGTTTCAAGCCGGTTTCCCGTTCTGTTTGGAGAGTTTTAGTGAAAGTGTTTTTGTTGATATTATTAACCGTCATCCGACATCTTGCGGGGGGCTTTCCGCCAATTTAGTTGGTCTGTCATTGATACGTAGATTTATTTTCCCATCAAATAACCGTCCCTGAAATATCTTCTTTCTCTCTAAAAATAGCAGATATGGCAGAGCATGCAGCCATGCCAATGTCAGCAATCTCAAGCAATTAGGCATTTCACTCCTCTCCCCTCGGCGAAGGGCCGGGGACGAGGCTTTAAAATAAATGTCCTTTTATTTTGTATTTCGGCCGATTTCCCTTACCTTTGCAATATCGTATGACATTGCTCTGCGACAATCACCGAGGCTGCTTCCATAGTTCAATGGATAGAACGGAGGTTTCCTAAACCTTTGATCCGGGTTCGATTCCCGGTGGAAGTACCGCGGAAAGATGACCATGAAAGGAGAAGTTCCATACCATCTATTACCATTTTCTTTAAATTTATTCGCTATGCTTGGAGCCATCATTGGAGATATTGTTGGGTCGCGCTTCGAATTTTCAGCACCCCCAAAGCCCGATTTCAAGTTGTTTACCGACGATGCCGATTGCAGCTACACCGACGACACCATCTGTAC
>OATU01002143.1_pt1 | contig 10233 bp, 7 predicted proteins | sample 1516711 | NCBI WGS metagenome assembly OATU01 (sample SAMEA2579971, study PRJEB22360) | human gut metagenome | biome: human gut; feature: human-associated habitat; material: faeces | place: Denmark | collected 2008/2010 | reverse complement strand
ATTTGAGAAGATATAAAAAGATAGTCAAAAAGGCATATATAATTTATTAAAAACCTTTGTTTTTTTATCCCTAATTGACTACAAAAACATATTAAATAGACAGCTATCTTCTTTAATAATAAAAAGCAACTGCACTAATTACAGCAATTGCCTATAATTTACTTACCTTTATTCATTACTTTATTAAATAATTTTTCAGTTTCTTCAAATTGTTTTAAGATTGCATCATTACTTGGTTTCTTTACTTTTACTGCATTTTTTTCATCAACTAAAATTTGTAAATTCTTATCAATATTTTTTAATAACACAATCATCTCATCTAACTTTTCTTCCATCTCTATCCTCCTATATCTCCCCATCGATTTCCTAAATATTTTTTACCATCAATTCGATAAAGAAAATCTGTTGTTTGTGAAGTATCTGTCGCAATCACTGGCTCTAGCATGGTTAATCCAACATTGACACTACAATCATCACCAACTCGGGCTGCCAAATAATAATTACCAACTTTTCTAATTCGATAGTAATAAGTATTTTTAACTTTACCAATATCTTCAACATCTTGGCGATCATTTGTTGCAACACCAAATTCCTCAAGACTGCCAGACATTATAGTAATCCCTAGAATTTGTGTATCTATTTTTTTATCAGTATTATTTATAATTGTGAATTGTTTTGCCACCTCTAAAACAATTTCATTATAATCACTACTGTCAGCTTTTATTTTAACAAAATCTTCATTTGATTCAAAGGCTGTAATATTAATACTATCCATCTTTTTTATCAACTTTTCACCATTACTTACTTTAATCTCATCACTAACTACATGGTCTGTTTCAGTTTGTGCATCTATTTTATTTTCAGACTTATTATTTGGTTGTGGTCTTACCTTTTCATCATCTGAATCTTTTAAAATATACAAGTTTTGTTTACCATCATTAAGATTAGAAATAACCAATTCCCAAGAACGACGATATTCGTCATCATCATAACCTTTAAAATAATTAAAAATTAAACACTTTTTCACTTCATTATCTTTATATATTTCGAGAATATAACCATTAACCAGCTTTAGTTTATCATAATCATAAACCGCTCCATTGTAATCTATAATAGCTAGTTTACCATCATTAAAAGTTATACGCAAAGCTCCGTGAGTAAAAGTTTTCCCATTATAATAAGCAAAGATCTGCTCTTTTGAATTATTATTTTTTACATCTCGATGGACAATATACTGTCCTGATATATTCGTTCCTTGATACACAATTACTTTTTCATAATTGGTTAAATCTGCAACTTTATAACTATCTAAATTATTAATCGTTTTATCTAAAATTCCATATTCTGCGATAATATCTTTATAAATATTTAACTCACGTTCTTTCATGATACAAGCAAACTTCCCATAATAATCATGGTATGTTTTTATTTTAACAGACTGTCCCCATACAATAAATCCTGCAATAATTACAATTATAATGATCACTGTTGCTTTTTTATTTTTTAACCGGTTATATACAAATAGTGCTAGCAAAATACTTATTAATTTCAAAACTCGAACAACTATGCCAAGACTATTAATAATCTCATAGTTATAGTTTAAGCAAGAAATTATTCCAAAAATTAAAACAAATAAATTATAAAAGAAATATATCCCTAAACCATAAATAATTAAAAGTGAAACTCTTTCAAAATTAATAAGACGACCATTATATTCAATCATTGTAACGCCTTGTTCTTGAAGTTTATCGAGCAGAACTTCATGGTATGTTGTTACAATATTAGCAAAACCATAATTCATTTCAATTCTATTATTATCATAAATAACTTTTTTTATCTCGCGATACTCCAAGGTTCCCAAATGATCAACTAACCCTTGTTCACCAATTTCAACATTGCGACAAATTTGTCCTTTTTTATTAAGAATAATAATTACAATAAAAACCACGATTGCAACAATCAAACATGTCATATAATTAAAAATATGTTTAAACCAAATCAATGCAAAAGCTGCTCCAAACAGCATCATAATAATGAAAAATAGACTAATTATGATTTTAGCAATATTCTTTTTCACATATTTTACTTCCATACTTAATTACCTCAAATTAAATATGGCAAAAATACTGTTGCCAATCCTAAGAAAAAGAAAAATCCCAATACATCAGTTACAGTTGTGACGAAAACTCCGCTTGCTAGAGCTGGATCAATATGAAATTTTTCCAAAATAACCGGAATAAAATAACCCGCAATATTTGCTAAAATCATATTTAAAAACATGGCTAATCCCGTTACTAAACCAAAAACTGGATTTCCTTCAAATAACATTGAGCCTAACGCAACTATAATTCCTATTATCACACCACTGCAAAAACCAACAGCTACTTCTTTTAACATGATCCAGGTTGCATTCTCTTTACTCATTTCACCTAATGAAAGCCCTCGTACAACGATTGTTAAAGACTGAGTTCCTGCATTACCGCCCATTCCTGTAACTATTGGCATAACAGTTGCAAGTGTAACTACTTGAGCAATCGTTCCTTCAAAAAAGCTAACCACGGAAGCCGCCATTACTGCCGTAAATAAATTAACAATCAACCAGGGAATCCGACTCTTGACCGATTCTCCAACAGATGAATCTAGTCTTTCTTCAGAATTTACTCCCCCTAATAAATTAATATCTTCTGTACTTTCTTCTTGAATAATATCAATAATATCGTCAAACTCGATAACTCCTAATAAATGGTCCATTTCATCAACTACCGGCATCATGATAAATCCATATTTTTGAAATTTTTTTGCTACTTCTTCCTGATCTTCATTATATAATACAGTTTTTACATTTGTATTAGTAATATCCAGCATAGCTGTATCAAACGAGCTAGTAACAATATCTCGTAAAGATACAACACCCTTTAAAATATTTTGTGGATCAACTACATAAAGATAATAGGTTGTATCTTCTTCGGTATTTTCTTGAAGAAATTTTAAAGTTTTTTCAACGGTATTGCGCGCACGAATACTAATATATTCCGTCGTCATGATCCCACCGGCCGTATCAGGCTCAAACGTTAACAGTCGCTCAACATCTTCTTTATCTTCTTTGTCCATCTTATCTAAGATAGCCTGTTTTTCATCTTCTTCAAGTTCACCGATCAAATCAGTGATTTCATCATTAGACATTTCATCTAAGATTTCTTTTTGTTTAGCATCTGAAAATAATTTCAGTAAATCATACTGGTCATCTTCATCATCTTCCTCTTCAATAATGCTGGCAACAACATCATTAGGAAGATTGTCCATTAATGCTTTAATACTATCCTCGTCTTCATGAAGAATATCTAAAATATCAGCCGGGTGAATATTAGTTATTACTTTTTTTATTGTTTCTGGCGTTCCATTTAAAAGAATATCCTTCAGCTCATCGCTGGTAATTGTATCGATCATAAGTTTCCTCCTTTATTGGGGATTAGATACCTGATCTTAGTGGTAAATGATCCTCTAGACTATCGCAACACTGGGGTACAGGCTCGACTTTCATTTTTTACCACCTTCTTTCTCCAAGTCATTTTAACACAATTATGCGATTATAGGGGACTTTTTGAATAAAATTAAATAGTAATTTAAGATTCTGAAATTCTTTTTCTTTTTGCTGAACTAAAAAGAAAAAGAGCCGATTGTAGTGACCGCCTAAAGTTACCCTAACTTTTTAGGACACTACAAATATCATTGCTCTTAAATAAAAATGACAGATTATTTAGTTAATTGTATTTTAAAAGGTGCAATAGGTAAATTATTTTCTCCAAAAATGCTTATCTTACAATAATTTTGATATCCATAACTAATTGTTCTAACTTGGGCAGGTCGCTCAACCAGCAGTTTATTTTCTTTAATTATCCCAACTGTCTCAACTTGATGATCTGGTAATTCTAAAATAAAATTATTAATACCTCTACTGTGTAATTTTTGATCAAACTCAATTATAATTTTAGAATTATTTTCAATATTTATTATCTTCGGAGAATGCCCATTAAATTGATTATCATAAAAAAGTTCTTTGATTCGCCAAAAAATACGATGACCGACTGTTTTTTTATTTTGGGGATGGATATTAAATTCTTCCCCGCAATTCATTGTTACAACTAAATAGCAAGCAGGTACTTCTCTACAAACCTGCTGCTGGGCATCTCTTAAAATAGGCCAGTTATCATTCTTATCATCATCATATTCAGGTAATTGCACAATAATAAAGGGAATTTGAGCTTTCATATCTTCACGCCAATTTTCAATCACCAGTTGTAGCAATTGATGATATAAATAAGCATTTTTAGTATCCTCTTCCCCTTGATACCAAATAACTGCCTTACCACTATATTGACAGATTTTTTTAAACATCGTGTAATATAGTCCTGCTGGACGACAAAAATCTTTTTTCCCCCGCGGTCCCGGCCATGGTGTATGTCCAACATCCTTTTTTAACTGGCTCATATTACGTTCTGGATAAGTTTGCTGATATAATGCCACTTTTTGCTGGTACTGCTTAACACGCTCTTTATATTTAGCTATTTCTAAATCTTCTTGTGCTTCTGTTTGATTCATGATTGCTTGATAATATTCATCATAGTATACTTTTTTGATTTCTTGATTTTTTTGAAGATATGTTTCATTTATCCAGCAAGAACCTGATGTACCACCTTTATTAACTGCAATTAATCCGATTGGGATGTCTATATCATGACGCAAATAATAAGCAAGATAATAACCGATTGCTGAAAAATCATTAATCGTTTGATTATCACATATTTGCCAGCCTTGATTTCTAATGGGCGGTATTTTGATATTTTCATCCTCATATTCAATTTGTGGAACTTCATAATACCTTAAATATCGATCATAGCATACTTCCTGATCAACTTTTACTGAATCACAATCTTTAAATTTAAATTCAATATTAGATTGACCTGCTAAAAAATAAACATCTCCAATTAAAATATTTGATAACGTAATAGTTTCTAATCCAGTTGAAACTATTAATGTTTCATCCGTACTTATTTCTAGCGCCGGCAGCGTAATCAACCAATTATTATTTATTATTGTTGTTGTTGCGGTTTGTCCCTGAATAGTAATAGTTACTTGTTGATTTGTTTCACCGGTTCCAAAAATATTTATTTCTTTGCCATGTTGCAAAACCATTCTCGATGTAAAGATTTCAGCTAATCTTAGTTTCATTTTTTCTGCCTCTTAATAAACTTACTCTTTTTGTCTCCACCGCTTCTAATTTCTCGGTTTCAGTCATTTTATCTAATTCCATTTTATCAGCTATTTTAACAAATGGGTAATATATTGCCATTGATATAACTAGATTTATTAGTTGCACTAACCCGCCTGCAATTGTTCCAGTAAACAAAATTCCCGAAATAATCGGTGGTACTGTCCAAGGAACATTATTACATACTACTGGGATAAAACCAATCTTAGTAAAAAATACCGCAATATAGAAACACAATGGTTGCACAATAATAAAGGGAATAAAATAGATTGGATTTAAAATGATTGGTAATCCAAATGTAATCGGTTCACTAATATTAAAAATTGCTGGAGCTAAAGCCACTTTGGTAATCTTTTTATTTTGTTTTAGTTTTGAGAAAAATAATATCGATAATACTGGTGCTAAAGCAAATGTTCCCGCTGCAATAGTTGAATAATTCATAAACATCGTTGTATATAAATGTTTAGCAACACCTAAAACATTTTCGTTTCCAGCAATATCCCAGGTCATTCCAAAAATTGCTCCCCAAATAGCAGTTGGATGAATTCCCAGCCACTGGAATAATGGCCATGTAATTTGGGAAACTAGAGCAAACGCTGCGGTTTTAGATATTGCTAAAGCTGGTGCTTGAAGCGTTGTTAAAATAAACTCCGGTAATGATTCACCAGCAAAAGTATTACTAATAACGGTTGCAATAATAAAGACAAATAATGTCAACATCCCCGGCACTAAAGATTCAAAACTCTGAGCTACAGCTGGAGGTACCGAATCCGGCATCTTTATTGAAATATTTAACTTAGATAATTTATTAAATATAAATGTAGCACTACCTGCAACAATCAGTCCAAAAAAGATTCCTTGTTGACCTAAAAAATTCGAATTAATAATTCCATTAATATCGACCTCGATTCCCTTAGCACTTGTATAATTAAAATCCCAAGGCAAACAAATAAAAAATGCTGCTAAAGCATACATCACTGAAACCATATGCTCACGATTATCACTAAAATATTTTCTTGAGACATTATATGAAAAAATCACCACAATCAACAGAGCGTTGATCGACATAGCCCCTTTACTAAAAAAATTAAAAATATTTTGTCCTTGTACTAGCATTTGAGCAAATCCTGATGCTAAGAACTCTTTCTCACTTCCAAAGATCATCTCCCCTAGACCAAGTCCAGATGAACCAAAAATAATCCCATTGGGGTCAATAAATACAGAACTGATCATAATTGCAAATCCAGCAATTAATGTCAGTGAAGCAACCAATACAAAAGAATCCCTCAATACATTTAAAAAGCGATTTCCTGATACTTTACAGATCAGTGCAGTAAATTTATCTTTCATTTTTCTCTCCTTTTTTGTTTTAGACATCTCCGGATAATGTCCAAAAGCCCTCTTATGTAAAAGCGTTTACATTGCAATTATATCACTGTTGAGAAATTTATGAATATTATTTTTTGTTATGGGAATTTTCTCTATTGTAATTAATTTGGTTTATCGATATAATTATAAATAAGAAAAAGAGGTATTAATATGGACTTTAAAAAAACAGTTGCCATTCATTATACTGAGTTTACACCTAGTGAACGTAAAATTTGTGCTCGTATCTTAGAAGATCCTCAAATCGTTAATAACTCCATTGTTGTTTTAGGCGACCTTTGTGAAACTTCTAAGTCTGCAATCCTACGTTTCTATCAAAAGCTTGGATACCGTGGATACTCAGAATTCAAATATTCTGTTGAAGAAAGTTTTAAAAATAACGATGAAAAAAAACTCAGCAACGAATCATTACTGAGTCAGATTTCTCAAGAATACAGTAATACGATTTTAGAACTTGGTGCTCTAGATTATGATCATCAACTAAAAGAACTAGCATCATTGATTGACAAATATCCACATGTCTTATCAATTGGGATCAACAATACCTATTTTGCTGCTAGTCAGTTAGAATATTCTTTATACTCTCATAATCGCTTTATTCAAAGTGTACGCGAGGATATTCAGCTTACCTATCTAATTAACTCTATTAATCAAGATTATCTTTGTATTATCTATAGTGTTTCTGGTTCTACTTATACTTATGAAAACTTTATTAAAGAAGCTTCTGCTAAAGGTGCAAAAATAGTTTTAATCACGATTGATGGTCATTCTGAATTATTACCTCTAGTTGATTTAGCATTTGTTTTACCTTCGATTTCCTTACCAATTAGCAGTATCGATTCTATTATTCAAATTGATAATCGTATTATGTTATATTATTTTTCTGAAATTATCTCCTATTACTATGGATTAAATACGCAAAATTAAAAATGCTATGATAACATAGCATTTTTAATTTATATCAACTTATTCGTAATTTCTTCTTCACTTTGAGGACGCCCAAACAAGAATCCTTGAATATAATCTAATTCCATCGGTTCAACAACATTAAATTCCTCTTCTGTTTCAATTCCTTCCAACAATACCTCAATATCAACATCGTGGCAAATTTGAGCAATAAAACGAATAAAAGTTTTATCAAATTTACTAATCTTAATATCACGTACAAACGTTTGGTCAATCTTGACAATATCAGCAGGAACAGTCTTTAAAATTTCCAATGAGGCATACCCCGTTCCAAAGTCATCCATTGCAATTTTAAATCCCAATTCGCGAAGCTGCTCAAAAATTGTTCTTAGTAAATCCATGTTCCTAACCATATAGCTCTCTGTTAATTCTAAGACAATATTTTTAGGTGCCAGCTTTTCTTTTTTCAGAACCTTTTTTACATCTTCCACAAAATCACTATTTAACATCTGAAGCGCAGATACATTAATACTAACAGAAAATTCAGGATCATATACGACCCACTTCGAACAAGCCTGAATTGCTTTCTTTATAACCCATAGACCAACTGGGATAATTAGCCCGCTCTCTTCAAGAATGGGAATAAATTCAACTGGTGATACTTTTCCTAATTCTTGACACTGCCATCTTAACAATGCCTCAACTCCTTTGATTTGTTTACTACTCACCTCAACTTGGGGCTGATAATTTAACTCGAAGCCACGATAATCATCACTTACACTTTCACGAATATATTTTAAAATTTCTAATGAACGCATCTTATGCTCAAGGATGTAGTTTGAAAAGAAAGTTAATTTATTTTTTCCATTATCCTTGGCATATTGTAATGAATAATCAGCATATTTATTTAGTTCATTATATGTTAACCCATCTTTAGGATAAATTGCACATCCAGCTGAAATTTGAATCGGACATTTATAACGTTTTAATAGTTGTTCATGCAATAATTGTTTCTGTATCTCATTATATAATTTAGTAATTTCCAATTCGGTACTATTTTCAATCAACAGCCCCATTTGATCGCTATCCAATTTATAAATACTAGTATTACCTGGCAAAACTGCCTGAGTCAATTGGGCTACTGTTTTAATAATAAAATCCCCAAATGAACGGTCATATATTTCGTTAATATTTTTAAAGTCATCAATATCAATAACCATAATTCCAAGATTATCGATTGCTTTATCTTTAGTCTTAAGCTCAAAAGCTTTCGCAAATTCTTGACGATTATATAAATGAGTTAGGGGATCAATTTTATTTTGACGGTCTAACTGTGTCATTATTCCAGCAAATAAATTAGGCTCACCAAATTCATCGCGCATTAACTGTCCACGACATTTTAACCAAATATACTCACCATCACTATTCATCGCTCGAAATTCAACAGAATGATAATCCATCTTATTTTCGCCAATTGCCATATTTGATTTATAAAAACGTTCCCAATCTTGGGGATGTACGATTGCCTTCCAAAATGGTAAAGGATGGTCAATAATTTCTCCTGGTAAATTAAAAACTTTTACTTGGGCTGGTGAATATCTAAAAATACCTGTCTTCATATTACATATGTAAATAAAATCATCAGTACTTTTGATCAAAGCTTCATAAAGTTGTGTTGGATCATATTGAAAACAAGCTACATTAGTAGATCCTACTGAAACATCTTCCAATTCTGCTAACTGAGTTCGACGATATCGCAACTTTTCCTGATACATTTGTTCATCTGCTCTAGTTATCACATCATTAACAGTCAATTTATTAGTTGGTAAAACTGTATACATTCCAAAAGCATATGAAAATCCGTAAGGCTTATTGTATAAAGCTTGCAGCTTTTGTATATTTTTTTGATTCTCAATTAAAAATTTAGCACTATCCTTAGTATTTTTATGCCCAAAAACTAGAACAAATTCATCTCCACCTAATCTAAAGATAAGATCTTCCTTATCAAGATCCTGCTTTACTGCATAAGCAATTTGTTTTAATAAAAAATCTCCTTCTTGATGACCAAAAGAATCATTTACTCTTTTTAAATTATTTATATCTAATAAAGCAATTGTAAAGCTTTCTTTAGCTTTTTTCTTTTTCACCATAAACTCGAGCAGTTTTTCTTTTCCAGCACGACGATTTAATAATCCACATAAGTCATCAATACTAGCCTGGTGACTTAGGATTTCAGAATCAGTAATATCGATTGACTGTTGCATGTGAACAATTTTACCATTTTCCCATTTAATTAAACTATCATAGTTTTCAAAAATACGATTAGTAAGATCACTATTTTCACGCCAGCTAATCGACTGATATAAATTATTAATTTGTTTTAATTTGATAAGTGGACAAAATGGACATGGTCCGCTTTGATTATTTTGAAGTGTTTTCCAACATATTTTACCTTCTGGATCTTTCAAATTATAAGTTTCTTTCATCTTATTATTCATAAAAATGATTTCATTTGTTTGAATATCTGTAAGATATAAATTAATTTGCATATTATCTACCAGCTGCTTAAAATCATCAAAACCCATTGTTAACACTCCTTTACTCCAAATTTCAACTATCTTTATTATACCATACTAACAATTACTAAAGGTAAAAACTATTTTTAAATTATA
>OATU01002140.1_pt1 | contig 10240 bp, 9 predicted proteins | sample 1516711 | NCBI WGS metagenome assembly OATU01 (sample SAMEA2579971, study PRJEB22360) | human gut metagenome | biome: human gut; feature: human-associated habitat; material: faeces | place: Denmark | collected 2008/2010 | reverse complement strand
AACGTTACCTTCTTATATTAAAAATCTTGATCAGCCGCTGCCGCTTCTGGATATGAAGCTGTATACGAAGCGAAGAATCTTCAAAATGACATGCAATTTGCTGTATCTGTTTTCATTGCTGTATTGCGTGCGTGTGGAGGAGGAGGCATTGCGGAAGCCGCTTCTTTTCGTCTTTACCCTTCTATTGTTTGCGCTGCCGCTGCTGTTTGATGTCAAAAGCACGACAAAATACAGTAATCTGATTCGAATTATAAAAAACCTGTTGTATGCAGTGCTTTTAACAGGTATTGTATATCTGCTGATAGAGTTGCTGGTATCCACCTTCTATCTGCTGTTTTAGAAAGGATAAGCTTATGAAGAAACCCATTGCGACACCTTCCAGAACAAAGGAAATTCTGGAAACACATGGAATGTTTGCAAAAAAAAATTACGGACAGAATTTTCTGATTGAATCCGGAATTGTCGATAAAATTGCACGACATGCAGTCCTGTCGGATCACTGCGTGGTATTTGAAATAGGACCCGGTATCGGTGCATTGACACAGTATCTGTGTGAGTATGCAAAAAAGGTTGTATCCTTTGAAATTGATGAGCGGCTTCCTGATGTTCTGGCAGACACGCTGCAGGAATATGACAATTTTGAGCTGGTCATGTCTGATTTTTTAGAAATTGATTTGAAAGAATGGTGCAGAACGTACAGGGAAGAGGGCTATGATGTCGTCATTGCTGCCAATCTGCCATACTATATCACGACTCCGATTCTGTTTAAAATCTTTGAATCCAAAGCAGACGTTGCGGCAATCACCGTCATGATGCAGAAGGAGGTCGCAGACCGCTTCGCTGCTGAAGTAAATACCAAGGATTACAATGCGTTAAGTATTATCACACAGTATCGCTGTGAGGTAATTCCGGTGATGAAGGTGCCGAAAAACGTTTTCCTGCCAAAGCCGAATGTGGACAGCGCAGTCTTGCAGTTCCGTTTTAGGGATACACCGCAGAATATCGAGGAAGAAAGCTTTTTTCCATTGGTCAAGGCTTGCTTTCGCCAGAGAAGAAAGACCATACTGAACAATTACGGGGAATATTGTCAGGATAAGCAGCAGGCGCGTGCAGAGCTTGAGAAAAGCGGTATAGACTGCACAAGACGGGCAGAAAGCGTCACACTTGCGGAATTTATCAACTTATATGAGGTACATAGAAATGAAAGTAAAAGCACATGCGAAAATTAACATCTGCCTGAATGTCGTATGCAGGAGGGATGACGGGTATCATGAGCTGGAAATGATTATGGTTCCTCTGATGCTCCATGATGAGCTTACCATAACACTGTCCAGTGAGGACTGCTATACGTGTAATGATGCACAGCTGCGGATGGATGAAACGAATACAATCGTTCAGGCGGTGGAGCTGATGCGAAGGACCTTTTCCCTATCGGAATGCTTCCATGTGCATGTGGAGAAGCATATCCCCGCACAGGCAGGACTTGCCGGAGGAAGTGCAGATGCCGCTGCAGTCATGCGCGGAATCCGTGATTTGCTGAAGCTGGATATCTCACTGGAGGAGCTGGCACAGCTGGGAAAGCAGGTTGGCGCAGATGTACCGTTCTGCATCATGGAAACCTGTGCTTTGGTAAAGGGGATTGGCGAAAGGATAACACCGTTCGTCATGCCTTGCGATTTTCATATTCTTCTGGTGAAGCCAGCGATGGGCGTACCTACCGGGAAAGCTTTTTCTATGCTTGATTTTGAGAAATGCGACCATCCGGACTGCAATGAGGTTATCCATGCATTACAGCAGGGCGACCTTGCGCAGCTTTCAAGTGTCATATCCAATTCCCTGGAATACAGTGCCTTTCAGCTGGTTCCGGAAATTGCGGACATCAAACACCGGCTGCAGAGTATGGGGTTTGAAGCGGTGCTGATGAGTGGCAGCGGAAGTACGGTATTTGCAATTACAAGGAAGAAAGAACTTCTGCGGCAAGCAGAGAAGCGGTTCCATAACAAAACGTATTTTGTATGCTGCACAGCGATCAAGCAGTAAATGGAGGTTAAGGCTATAGACAAACAGGGGATATCACTTCTTTGATGTCTGCCTTAGTGCTGGCTTCATAAAGAAAAAACGGCATAGGATTACCGGTTTCGGTTTGTCTGTGCCGTTTTCATATTATCCGTATGAAAGCCTGCATAGATCCCCACAGGACTCAAAATGCTACAGCTTGGATATATCCGGCTTTTGAATGGGAGGATTCGGCAGCGTGCTTTCTCTGATATCCGTAAGCAGAAGCTGTTCATGCCGAAAGAAATATGGGTGATGCCGAAAACGGGTGAACAGGAAGAGCAGGCTTATGAAAAGTCCTGTATAAAGCAGGACGGCATACAACAAATCCAGAAAAATCATAAACAATAGGAAACAGGGAACACCGGTAAGTAATATAAAGACGCCCATTCCGATATAGGTGAGAACACGGTTTCCATATGTTATCATAAGAGAATACAACCGATCCTGCCAGGTGATAAGACTGCGCTCCAGCTCCGTATAAGGAAGCCATACAGTCCCGGTATCATCCTGCAGCAGTATTTTGCGAAATGCAGAGATATCCTCAGTCTGTAAAGCCTCACCGACATATTCCCTGCGCAGAAGCTTGAAAAAGGGCTGCTTTCGCATATGTCTGTTACCGGTAATGAGGTCACCGCCGCAGCATTGCGTCCTGCCACAGAGGGTTCGGTACAGCTCCGGTATGAGATAGGCGGGATGACGGGTGTCTGTGAGCATAAGAAAGTCACCGTTTGACAGCTGTGCTCCCAGAAATATAGCAGACACCGGCGTAACACGGTGATTCAGTGATACGTAATGGCATGCATAATCCTGCTGTGACAGCAAGCGCAGAATAGCGGAGCTTCCGTCTCTGGACGCATTGTCAATAAAAAGAAGCTCATAGCTGACCGGCATCTTCTTTACTTCCCGCAGGACATCCGTATACACTCTGCGTAATGCTCCCGCATTATTATGACAGGGTATAATGACACTGATCTTATCCACACCATCACTCCTTCTATAAACATTATGGCATACTATTGTGATAAATCCAGTTTTGAAATCTTAAAAAGTCTTAACACTGATTTAATGAACATTAGGTAGTAGGAGCCTGTATTTTGATATATAATGAAAGAGAAAAGAAATGAGGTGTGGACGATGGGAAGCAGAATACTCATTGTGGATGATAATCAGGAAATTCGTGAGGTAGTAACTGTTCTTCTGGAGAACGAGGGCTATGAGGTGGAGGAAGCCGGTGATGGAGAAGCAGCAATAGCTAAAGCAGAGGATATGGACTTAATCATTCTGGATGTTATGATGCCGAAAATGGATGGCTTTAAGGCATGCCGTCAGATTCGTGAGGTCACGAATGCGCCGATTCTTTTTTTGACTGCAAAGACCATGGACCAGGACAAAGCGCTTGGATTTTCCAGCGGCGGAGATGATTATTTGGCGAAGCCGTTTTCCTATAATGAACTCATTGCCCGTGTTAAAGCACTTCTGCGCAGATATTGCATTTACAAGGGGAAGGAGGAGCCGCAGGAGGGCGATCAGATTATCATGCATGATCTGATCATCAGCCGAAACAGCAATCAGGTGAAAAAGAAGGAGGAAGCTGTAAATCTGACAGAAATGGAGTATCAGATTTTGTTACTGCTGGCAGAGCATCCAAAAAAGATTTTCTCCAATCAGGAGCTGTATGAAGCTATCTGGAAGGGGCCGTATATGTATTCCGCAAATAATACCATCATGGTGCATATCCGAAATCTGCGCAAAAAGCTGGGAGTGGATCCGCAGAATCCGGTGTATATAAAAACCGTCTGGGGAAAGGGGTACCGTTTTGATTAAGAAAATAAGCCCTGTCGGAACAAGAAAAAAGCATATCTCCAAGCTAAGCCTGAAATTTATCGGTATCGTTATACTGGCGGCAGTTGTTTCCGCATCACTGTTCGGGTTTTTATTTTTTAACCGGTATCGTATGTTTCATCTAGCTGTCGGTGAAGAGGCAGTAAAGAAGGAAACGAGTGAACAGATTCAGACCCTGCAGGATACGATAACGAAAAAGGATATTTCGAAAAAGAATAAAAAAGCCATCAAACGGGAAATGAGAAAATACAAGGATCTCACGCTGTATCTGTATGATGATGAGGATACGCTGAGTGAAACATCATTCAGTACGATGGAGGATCAGGCATATGTGGGTACCATGTCCTTCTGGCTGAATCTGTATGAGCCGGACGATCAGGAATATACGCTGAAATTTCATGATGGTGAAGCCTATCTTGTTGTCTATTCCTTTATCGGTCTTTCCTTCATGATTCGGTTTCTCATTGTGGCGGCAGTTGCTTCTATCCTGCTGTTCATTGTAGTGATTATGCAGTTTGTACACCGCAAAATGAAATATGTCCTCAGTATCGAAGAGGAAATGCAGCTGATTGAATCCGGGGATTTTCACCATACGATCATTTACAAGGGAAATGATGAATTGACGGATCTTGCCCGGCAGCTGAATCATCTGCGCAATGCATTGTATGACAATATGCTGAAGGAAGAAGAAGCACGCAATGCCAATCAGGAGCTTGTTACAGCCATGTCACATGATCTTCGTACACCCCTCACCTCTCTGCTTGGATATCTGGATATTCTTCAAATGAAAATCTATAAGAGTGATGCAGCGAGGGATGACTATATTCGAAAAAGCCGGCAGAAGGCCGAACAGATCAAGGATATGTCAGATAAGCTGTTTAATCATTTCCTTGTGTATTCCCGTGATGAGGAGCTGCAGCTGCATCCTATAGAGGAGCAGGCGGTACTGAATATGCTGGAGTTCTATTGCGAGGAGCTGCGTGAACAGAAATTCGAGATATTGACAAAATTTGAAAGGGGCAGCTGGAAAATCATGGGGGAGGAAGCCATGCTGATGCGTGTGTTTGATAATGTATTTTCCAATATCCGAAAATATGGGGATAAACACATTATGACTGTTTCTTTACAGGTGGAGAAGGGGAATGTGCTGATTCGGTTAAAAAATCGTAAGAAAAAGGACGCATCCCGGGAGGAAAGCACCCAGATTGGTCTGAAAAGCGTTAATAAGATCATGAAAGGGATGAATGGCAGCTTTCTATATGAAAATGATGATACGGAATTTGTTGTTGAGCTGTTCTTTCCTTGCCGTCAGGAATAGCACAGATATATTCGTGTTAGATATGTAAAAAGGATAGTTCTGCATTTCTGCAGCATATATGTAACAAGGCATCTGCTGTCTGTCCTGCACAAACACAGCTGCTTTTTTTTATCAGTTCTGCATCACACGGTAAATTGACCTTCTAACGGAAATAGAATGAAATGCGGCAGGGAGTAAAAAAACAGCCTGGATAACCAAGCTGTCATAATGCAGGGGATTATAAATCCAGCAGCCTCATCTGCCGCAATGCATGATATATGCCATCCTCGGATACATCCCTTGTAATGATGTCGGCAGCGCGCTTCGCTTCCTCATGGGCATTTCCCATTGCGACTCCGATTCGTGCATGCTGCAGCATTTCCACATCGTTCAGACTGTCTCCAAAGGCTAGATAATCCTGCATCTGAAAATGATCAAGAATAAAGCGGATACCGATCGCCTTGCTAAAGCCCTTCAGCACAACATCTGCATAGGTCGACTGCCCGATCAAAACATCAACGCTGGGTATCGCCATATATTCCTCATACGCATATCCCATAGGACCATAGGCAATCATCATAATGACATCACTGCCGTCATATGCTTCTACATCCGGTATGGATTCCTTAAAGAATTCTGCAGAGGTAATCACGTATGCATTCGGCTTGCGGGTAAGAATCTGCTTCTTTCCCATAATCAGCAGCGGAGCCTCCTGCGTTTCCGCAGCCTGAATGCAGGCCTCGACGCTTTCTCTTGGAATCGGTGTCATATGCAGAAGGCTTTTGTCGTGATTGTAAATAGCCTGTCCATTATTGCAGAGAAAGATGTCCCAGTCAATCAGCTCATCAAAGTGACCGTCTGTTACAGATTGCAGAGATCGTCCGGTAGAAATGCATAGAATATGGCCGGCCTTCTTCAGCTTCTGCAATGCGGCTCTGGTGGATGCAGGAACAATATGCGTGGTACTATCCACCAAAGTACCGTCTATATCGAAAAACAGAATCTGTCTGTTCATAAGGTAACCTCCCATCAACACGGTTATGATAGCACAACTATTCACATATTGTAATCATTTCCGGCATATTTCATTATTCCGGTGTCTGAAATCCAATTTGCATGATGGTAAAGTATACAGGAGCATGCTGTTTCCTCCATTCTTTGCTGTGATTGTATGCTTTTTCCTTAATTCACGGTGAAACCTTACAATTCGTCCATAAAACGTATAGGAAATAGGCACTTAGCCTTTTTTTTACTGTCACTTTTTGATAAAATAGTAACGGAGGTATGTTTTTATGAAATCTGCTATTGTTTTAGCTGCCGGAAAAGGCACAAGAATGAAGTCAGCTTTGAACAAAGTGATGCATCCCGTCTTAAACAAACCGATGATCGGACACATTGTTGATACCCTGAAAGCAAGCGGAGTGGAACGCATTGTTGTTGTGGTTGGACATGGTGCTGAAAGTGTAAAGGAATATCTGCAAGATTCTGTAGAGTATGCTATTCAACAGCCTCAGTTAGGAACCGGACACGCTGTCATGCAGGCAAGTGTTCTGGAAGGTCTGGATGGAGATACCATTGTTGTTAACGGTGATGGACCCTGCATTCAGAAGGAAACGATTCAAAAAGTATTTGAAAGCAACCGTGATGCCGCTTGTACCGTACTGACGAGTGTGCTGCCGGATGGAGAACGGTACGGCAGAATTATTCGAAATGCACAGGGCATGGTCGAGAAGATTGTTGAAGCAAAGGATTGCAGTGAAGAAGAATTGGAAGTAAAAGAGATCAACACCGGAATTTTCTGTTTCAATAACAAGGCACTGTTTGAAGGTCTGAAGGAAATCACCAACAGCAATGCACAGCAGGAATACTACCTGACAGATCTTGTGGAAATTTTTAATAAAAAAGATCTGTGTGTCAATGCTATGATTGTGGATGATCCAAAGGAAGCCATGGGTGTCAATGACCGTGTGGATTTAGCGAAAGCAAATGCATGGATGAAGAGTCATGTAAATGAAGCACACATGCGTGCAGGGGTAACGATTATCGATCCGGATAACACATACATTGATGTGGATGCTGTGATTGGTGAGGATACGGTCATTTATCCTAACGTACACATTCAGGGGAAAACTGTCATTGGTAAGAATACTGTGATTTTACCGAACTCGTTCCTGCGCAATGCTGTAATCGGTGATGATGTAACGATTGACAGCAGCAAGATCGTTGAAAGCAGTGTTGGAAACCGTTCCACGGTGGGGCCGATGTCTCATTTAAGAAACAATACAGAAATCTGCGAAGACTGCCGTATTGGGAACTTTGTGGAATTTAAAAACTCTCACTTTGGTGATGGCTCCAAATGCGCCCACCTGACATATATCGGAGATTCCGACTTTGGTAAGAAAATCAATGTCGGCTGCGGTGTGGTTACAGTCAATTATGACGGCAAGCACAAATTCCGCACAACGGTACATGACGGTGCGTTTATCGGAAGCAATTGTAATCTGATTGCGCCTGTGACCATCGGTGAGAATGCTCTGCTTGCGGCAGGCTCTACGATCACGGATTCTGTAGATGACGGTGATATGGGGATTGCCAGAGCACGACAGTCCATTAAAAAGGGATTCGGAACAACTTACAAGAACAAATAGGAAAGGAACAGGATTGTAGAACAATGGAAAACAAAACAGTAGTTTTTGCGTTAACTTCAAGCGTTGAGCTAGCAAATGAAATCGTGGGAGAATTAGGGATACCTTTGGGTCAGTGTGATGTAAAGCACTTCTCCGACGGGGAAATCATGGTAGAATTAGGGGAGTCCGTGCGCGGGAAAAACGTCTACATCGTTCAATCCACATGTGCACCTGTCTCCAGCAATATCATGGAGGTACTGATTGCCATTGATGCCTGCAAACGTGCCAGTGCCGGTCATATTTCTGTCGTTATGCCATATTTCGGATATGCACGTCAGGACCGCAAGGCAAAACCGAGACAGCCGATCACATCCAAACTGGTTGCGGATCTGCTGGAACGGGCAGGGGCAAACCGTGTCATTACCATGGAACTGCATGCAACGCAGATTCAGGGATTCTTCGATATTCCTGCAGATGACATCTCCGCCATCTGTATTATCGGTCAGTATTTCAAGAGCCTGAATCTGAAAGATGTTGTGGTCGTATCACCGGACCATGGCGGAACTACTCGTGCGAGAAGACTTGCGGAAATTCTTCACGCTCCATTAGCAATCATTGATAAACGTCGTCCGAAACCAAACGTGGCAGAGGCTATGAACATCATTGGGGATGTAAATGGCAAAATCGCTATCGTGGTAGACGATATTGTGGATACTGCAGGGACGCTGACTGCAGGTATCCAGATGCTGTATGACAAAGGCGCTACTGCTGTATATGCATCCTGTGTGCACGGCGTTCTTTCCGGGCCGGCCATCGATCGCTTGAAGGCTGCGAATCTGGAAGAATTCGTATGTACCAATACGATTCCTCAGGATGACAAGGCTGCATTGTACCCACAGATGAAGGTATTGTCTGTAGGACCTGTTTTAGGACAGGTTATCAAGGCTGTGGAAGAAAGCAGACCGGTCAGCGAAATCGTTGCGAAATACGCAGAGTAAGCCTACATAGAAAGGAAACTGTATGCTGGAACATTTCATAGAATTCATGCTGCCGGAGATTGTATCCATTTTGGAAATCATCGGTATCGTTGTGATAACCATCGGATCACTGAAGGCGTTTTATCACTATATCAAAGCGCTGTTTACCCATAAACATTATCCGATCCGTATCGAACTGGCAAATGCTCTGGCATTAGGTTTGGAATTTAAAATGGGTGCCGAAATACTGAAGACGGTACTCGTCAGAAGCTTTTCGGAAATCTATATTCTGGGAGCCATCATTCTGCTGCGTGCGCTTCTGTCCTTGATGATACATTTTGAAATCAAGACTGAGAAGGAACATGGATCCGCAAGTGAGGCATCACCGAATAATTATTAACATGCAGTACGGTATCAATTGGATATCGTGCTGCTTTTTTCTATTCCTGTGAAATCACTTAATATGGGTAAGGCAGAACAATTGTTTGAGATTGGTTTTATAACTGATCTTATAAGGTGATGTGTCAATTGTTCTGTGTATATATCACAATCAACCAGGAAACTTCAGGATAGTGGCATAGGATGTAATTTTTATGTGGAGGTATATCCTTCTTTCAAGCTGTTTATTGGAATTGACAGTATGGGTCTGTAACAGGCTTCATCATTGTTTGTTTCACTAAGTGAGCATACATATGAAGAATGTGTTAACGCCTTGTATGTATTTGGCAACAATCGGGTTTACATAACTGATGGATAGTGTTCTTCATAGAGTGATTTTTTCGTGAAATCCCCAGATGCTTTCGAAACTTAAAAAACTGTCTTTTTTGAAAGTGTGAGCCATGATCGAAAATCAGATTTTGATATATGGTAATGAAACGATAGAATTGCTTATTTAAAAGATGTCTTTAAACCTTATACATTGGGATTTCATTGAAATATAAGATGTATCGTCACTCTTTTCCTTTCACCATGACAGCTGTATGAATAGAAAGCGCATCAAAAAGCCATGCGATCACTCACATGGCTTATCTGCATTAGCTTGCTTTATAATATATGACAGATTCATAAGGACGAAGTGTGATACACTTGTCAGCTTTACTGTCCTTATAATTGCTTAACAACAGCTCATAATCTGTCAGATTTTCTTTTATTTCCACACGTACAGCTTCTGCATAGAAATTGCTGAGTACAATCAGTTCTCCTTCCTCTCCTTTGCGTTTGTATGCAAAGATTGTCTTATGATCCTGCAGTAATGGAATATACAGGCCATCCTGAATCACCTTATACTCTTTCCGCATGCGTATCAATTTCTGATAATGATAAAATACGGAATTTTCATCCTGTAGTGCATTTTCAACATTGACAGTTTTATAGTTATCGATTACTGACAGCCATGGAGTACCATCTGTGAAGCCTGCATTTTGCTTGCTGTTCCATTG
>OATU01002134.1_pt1 | contig 10259 bp, 9 predicted proteins | sample 1516711 | NCBI WGS metagenome assembly OATU01 (sample SAMEA2579971, study PRJEB22360) | human gut metagenome | biome: human gut; feature: human-associated habitat; material: faeces | place: Denmark | collected 2008/2010 | reverse complement strand
ACCAAATCTCCCACAAAGTGGGACGCACAGCTGACGGAAAGCAATTTTCAAACACGCTCTAGCCAGGAACGGGAGCCGGTTTATCTGCAGACAGCAGCCAGTCATGATGGACCAGATTTTGGAAATACCTATGTGGAGATGAACCTCACATCACAGCACATGTTTTTTTATAAAGAGGGTAAGCTGCTGATTGAGTCTGATTTTGTGTCAGGAGATGAGGCAAAGGGCTTTCGTACCCCGGCTGGTGCTTATGAAATCACATACAAGCAGATGAACGCAACCTTAAAGGGAAAGGACTATAAGACTCCAATCAAATACTGGATGCCGTTTAATGGAAATATCGGAATGCATGACGGATACTGGCGCAACAGTTTCGGACCTGTGCTCTGTTATTACCCGGAAGGAGCAGCTATGCCGCCACTATCCGCTACTGGATTGCCAAAGACCGGGAAAAGGCGGGGAAAAAGAAAGGCCACAAGCCCCTGATAGTCACCACCAACCTGTCCTTACAGGAACTTCAAAACCCGGAGAAAACAGCTTATGCCCAGATTTATGACCGCTTGCTTGAAATATTTCCGCTTTCGCAATCCGAATACGGCGGAGGAAACTGCCGATTACATAGCAAAAATATTTGTGGAAGTGAACAAAATCAAAATGGAACGGATATTACAGGAGGAAGCAGCGCAACGGAAGATGCCATGTGCAGGGAGTGAGAGCCATTCGATTTGAGTGGCTCTTTTTAACGAGTAAAAAAGCAGGTTATTTTATGATTTATGTTTTTGGTCTATGACTAAACTCGTTTTAATTTAGTCTTAAAAATAAAAATTATAAGCACATATTTGAGAAAATATCTCGAATAGTGTTTGCAAAAAAGGAAAAAGCGGTATAATAAGGATATAAATATTGGAGGTGGATATCATGCTATGTCAATTTACTGTTAAAAATTTCAAAAGTATTAGGGATGAAATGACTTTTGATATGCAGGCTACTGCTATATCAGAACACGAAGATAGAGTAATCAAAGACAAGGATGGGGAATTGTATTTGCCGGTATCTGCCATTTATGGCCCTAATGGTGGCGGAAAATCAAATGTGCTGGAAGCACTTCATATACGCAACAGATGATAATAGCTATCATCCTTTTCAAATGAAGAAAATTTTGATTGAACCTTTCGCGTTTGGCGCAGAAGAGAAAGAAGCGCCTACGGAATTTGAACTTTTCTTTCGTACTAAAACTGCGGAGTATAGATACGTCTTAACGGTCAAAAAGGATATCGTGCTTTACGAGAGGATGGATCGTGTGAAGTTAGATACTGGAAGGCGATCGGCGCTTTTTGAACGATCAGACGAAGGTATTGAGTTGAAAGGTGTTTTTGCAAAGTTGAAAATTAGTGATGAACTTTCTGAGACACTGACATTGCTTTCTTACTTAGGAATCACATACAGAAAAAATGAAGTGATAAAGGATATACTGAATTGGTTTGAATATGGTATTGACTTTTTGAATTATGGAAATCCGATTCAGGAATTACGGATGGCAATAGCAAATTCTGATGATGTGAAGTCACTTGTTTTGGACATGATTCAGGAAATGGGTTTGGATATTGTAAATTTCCGTGTAGAAGAAATGGAAAATGAACGGATTGAGGTTTATACCAAACATATTGTGGCTGGTTATGAATCCGAGCTGAATTTGTCCGATGAGTCCAGCGGTACAAAAAAATTATTTGGATTGCTGCCATTTATTGCAGATAGTTTGGCTTCCGGCACTACATTGGTAATTGATGAATTAGATGCAAAAATCCATCCGGCTTTACTGCGTCACATTATTATGATGTTCAATGATATGGAAATTAATCGGCATGGGGCACAGTTGATATTTACATCCCATGACCTCTCTACCATGAACAGCGAAGTATTCCGAAGAGATGAAATCTGGTTTGTCGCAAAAGGAAACAGGCAGAATTCAAAGCTGTATTCTCTGGTAGAGTTCAAAAACGATAAAGGAGAATCTGTCCGCAAAGATGCAAAATTTGATAAACAGTATCTGGAAGGCAAGTATGGGGCTGACCCGTACCTCAGAAAAATCATAGATTGGGGGAAGGTCAATGCCTAAGAAAGCTGGAATGGAGGCGTGGAAGAAAAAGCGTCGGCAGGAACATTTGGAGAAAAAAGAATTCCGGTACTATATCTTCTGCGAAGGTTAGCAGACCGAGCCATTATATTTTGAGGGATTTAAGCGATGTATTGAAGACAATCCAATTTATAGAGATATGGTGCTTATTGAAATAGAGCCATGTCAGGCGGAAACGATGCGTGTAATTGGAATGGCTGAGAAGTATGTGAAGAAGAACAAAATCGAGAAAGGGCAGATTTGGTGTGTATACGAGAAAGACAGCTTTCCGGCAAAAGATTTTAATGGTGTAGTGCAGAGAGCGGAACGATTGAATCAGGAAAATCCGGATGTGCAGTACCATGCTGCATGGAGCAATGAGTGTATTGAGTTCTGGTTTCTTCTGCATTTTGCGTATTACACAGCAAATAATCACCGGACAGAGTATATTGCGTTCCTGAATGATAAGTTCAGAGAATTGGGGATAGGAAAATATCAGAAGAACATGAAAGATATTTTCAATATTCTGATGGAAAAAGGGAATCCGAAATTGGCAATTCGATATGCGAAACGTATCATGAAAGATGGACAAGGCAAAATGCCGGCAGATATTGCACCAGGAACGAAGGTGTATGGGTTGGTAGAGGAACTGGTGAAGTATTTGCCGGAAGAAAACAAGAAAAAATTTTAAGAGAAGGTAAAATGAATATGTCTTATGCCAAAATGGATATTAGGAAAACACTCACGACAGGAGTGGCACCTCCCAGACTTAGTAAAACCGGTTCGCCGGAATACATAGGAAAGGTCGCTGGATGTCCGGTGGACATCCGTTTAGCGAGGACCGAAGCGGAGCGAAGACGGTAGCGCCTATGACAGCATACGAGATTATTTCAATCTTTATAGGTATATTAGCATTGCTGATGTCCTTTGGAAGCTTGATTGCCCACCCTGTTTCCTAATATGGGTGAGTGGTGTCCGTAAGGACATAACATAACCTTTTGGGAGCATCCACTTTTGGAGTGGGTGTTTTCTTTTTACATCTCTATTATAATCAATCCATTCCACAATTTCAAATGATTCTTAGAAATTCCCTCTCAAAATCCCACGCCGGTGAGAGCGGTTCGTCTGTTTTTTATCCCATATCCATCAAAAACGCCCTCATTTCCAGCCGCCGGCACCCAGATCAGCCTTCACTAAATTATCAGTTGGCTTGCAATATTTCTACCTTAAATCAGATAATAAGCGCTTTACCAAAATGTGTCTGATTCTGGCAGATCCCGCCAGGGAGCACCGCTGCGGGCAATCCAGACCATGTAATTTAACATCGTACGGTTATCCTTGGCCTTATATGCCCGGTGAATTAATAAGACTGCCGTCAGATTGTCTTATACATCCAGTACCTGTCCTATCCGCGCAATCCCTTCCTCAATCCTGTCCTCCGGCATATTGGAGAAATTAATCCTCAGGGTGTTCGGTTTATTCCTGTTGGGATAGAAGGAATTGCCGGGCACGAATGCAACGTTGTACTCAAGACACTTTTCAAGCAGCGCAACCGTATCAACGGCATCATTTAATTCTATCCAAAGAAAAAGCCCGCCTTCCGGTTTCGTGTATTTTATATCGGATGAGAAATAGCGGTTTACGGCGTCAAGGGCCACATCCCGGCGCTTTCTGTAGACCTCGCGTATTTTCCTGATATGCGCGTCAATATCATATTGTTCCAGATAGGCGGAAATGACCATCTGGGCAATGGTACTGCACTGCAGGTCCACACCCTGTTTGACAAGGACATACTTGCGTATGACCTCCGCTTCCCCGGCAATCCAGCCGATGCGCAAGCCCGGACAGAGGATTTTTGAAAATGTCCCGGTGCATATGATATTGCCGGTACAATCAAAGGATTTTATGGATGGCAGGAAGCTGCCTTCATAACGGAGTTCCCCATAAGGATTGTCCTCGATTACCGCAACATTGTATGCGGCTGAAAGTTCTGCCAGCTTCTGCCTGCGCTTAAGGCTCCATGTCCTTCCCGTTGGATTCTGGAAATTAGGGATTACATAAACCAGCTTTGCATCCGGTTCAGTCTTTAATGCATGTTCCAGTTCAGACATAATCATGCCCTCCCCATCCGTGGCAACCTCCACAAACCTGCATCCATATGCCTTGAAGGCGCTGATTGCAGCCAGATAGGTGGGGCTTTCGCACAGTACCACATCCCCCTCGTCCAAAAATAATTTTCCTGAAAGGTCAAGGGCCTGCTGGGAGCCATTGGTTATCATGATATCATCCACATCAAATGAAGTGCCTAACTGGGTGTTCATGCGCTGTGCGATCCATTTCCTTAAGGGCCGGTAGCCTTCCGTGGTGGAATACTGCAGGGCCTGGCAGCCATGGTGGTCCAGGACATAATCATTTGCCTGTTTGATTTCTTCTATGGGAAACAGTTCCGGGGCAGGAAGGCCTCCGGCAAAGGAGATGACCTCCGGCTTTTCTGTCAGCTTTAACAGTTCCCGTATTTCGGATGCTTTCATATCCGCCATTCTTCTTGCGTAGTTATATTTCATGATGGTTCTCCTTATGGAATTGGATTTATTAAAGGATAGGATTGATTTCGCCGGCAGTCACTGCCTCTTCCTCCTTTTGGGCGGCAATGAACGGGCGGATGGCGCTGCACAGGATTTCTATCCCGCCTGCAATCCGGTCCTTTGGAGGATAGGTGTAGTTGAGCCTGATATGGCCATCTCCCTTTTGAGGGGACAGATAGGTGGGCACACCGGGCAGCACGGCAACGCCTTCTGCTGCTGCTTTTGCAGTAAGTTCAGACGCAGGGACTCCTTCAGGAAGCCTGCACCACAGATAATAACCGCCTTCGGGCCGGTTCCAGGATAATCCGGGAGGCGCGTATCGGTTCAGGGCTTCTATCATGATATCGCGCCGCTCCCGGTATTCCCTGCGGATAAAGGCGAGATGATGCTCCATGTCCCGGCTGCCCATGAAACGTTCCACAATCTGCTGGGAAATGCAGCTGGAATGCAGGTCGGTCAGCTGGCGTATGCCGGACAGCCGGGATATCAGTTTCCTGCTGGCGCACATCCATCCCAGCCTCAGGCCAGGGGATATTGTCTTGGAGCAGGTGCTGAGATAAATCACATGTCCATCCTGGTCCATTGATTTTAAGGGGGACATGGGCTGGGCCTCATAATACAGTTCGCTGTAGGGGTCGTCCTCCAATATGGGGATGCCGTACCGGCCGGCCAGTTCCAGCAGGCGGATACGCCGGTCCATGCTCATTGAAACGCCGCATGGATTGTGGAAGACCGGCATGGTGTAAATCAGCTTGGGCTGATAGCGGGCCAGCAGCTGTTCCAGTATTTCCACATTCATCCCGTCCCCGTCCATGGGTACGGCCATGATTTTCGCCCCGGCCAGACGGAAAGCCTGTATGGCAGGAAAGAAGGAGGGTTCTTCGATTATCACCACATCCCCGGGATTGATGAAAGCCCTTGTAATAAGGTCAATGCCCTGCTGCGAACCGGATAGTACCATGATTTCCGATGGCTGGCAGAAACAGGAGCGCTTCTGCATATAGGAACATATCACTTTGCGCAGGGAGTAAAAGCCTGTCACGGGCGAGACCAGCAGCCGTTCGCGGCCGGTTATCAGCTGGTCCTCAATCCCTTCAAAGGCCTGGGCCGGGATGGTGTCAACCGAGGCAATCCCGGCCGCAAAGGATATGACATCCTTCTGGTTGGCTATCTCCAGATATTTATTTACATCAAAATTATCATGATGCTTCAGATAATCGCTGAACAGATACTCCCACATGGGTTCCCTGGGATAGGGACGCCTGTCCGGCCTGCCGCTGTCCGGTCTGCTGCTGCCCGGCCGGACGGCAGTGGTCCCCCTTCCCACGTGGGAATCCATCAGGCCGTCGGCCTTTAATTCCTTGTAGGCGTTCAGTATGGTGGTCCGGTTGACACCAAGGGCGTCCGCCAGCTGGCGCTCTGAGGGAAACCTGAATCCCTCGGGGATTTCACCGGAGACAATCTGCGCCTGGATCTGTTCCGCTATCTGCCTGTATAAGGGGATTTTTTTGGATTTATCAATATGGATGTTCATGCCTGCCTCCGATTGGTTGGGTATGATGGGATTGTAAACGGAAAATGTCTATATATCAACATCCAATTTGGATTGATTTTATACAACCAATTATCCGGGGGGACTCTGGGACGGGATGGCTTTATGGAATTTATCATAAAAATCAAAGTCTATCTTCCCCCACGCCTTTTTAATGATTCCCGGCACATCCCTTTTGTCTTTATCCGGTTTTTTGTAATTAGGATATGCCAGTATGAAATGAAACGGTTTCGGCGGATGGAGGGGGAGTATGAAAAAGTGCTGTTCTGCATGGGAAGGAATCATGGAGGAAGGCAGGAAGGTGGCGCCCCGTCCCTCTTCAAGGAAATTCCTGGCCATGATATGGTCGTCCACTTCATATATACGGTTCAGGGATATATGGTGTTTTGCAAGGATTTCATTTTCAATGCCGCGGGTATAGGAGCCGTTTTTCAAAAGGATGAAGGGCAGGGGACCGCAGTCTTCTATGGTGGGGGGCCCGGTCAGCTGCCTGCGCAGATATGCCTTGGGGACGATGAGCAGCAGCTGGTCCTGGCCCAGGATATCTTCTGAAAGCAGGGTATGGTTTAAGGGCTGTGAGCAGAGCAGCGCAAAGTCGGCCAGGTCGTTAAGAAGATAGGCAGCGCTAACCATGGAAGCTGCCCGCATCAGCTCAAAATCAGCGCCCGGAAGCAATGCGTTCAGTTCCGGGATGATGACGGAAGCTGTTTTTTCATAAAGCATGGGAGCCACTGCAAGCCGGATGGAATGGTGCTTTTGGGGAATGATATTAAGCCTGTCCATGGTGGCTTCCCGTATCTCAAGGATTTTCCTGGCTCCGTTCAGATAAATCTGCCCGGCCTCGGTTGGGACCATCCTGTGGTTTTCGCTTCTGAACAACGGATGGCCCAGCTGGGCTTCTTCGTTTTTTAGGCACTGGCTGACGGCGGAGGGTGAGATGAAGTATGCCTTCGCAACCCCGGTCATGGTGCCGGTCCGTTCCAGTGCCAAAAGGTATTCAAATCTGGTTGTATTCATAGGCGTCTATCCTTAATTTCCTTTGTTCAAGATAATAATCGGCATACTGGTGCATGTAATAGGGGGAGCCCCAGTTGTTCATCACAAGGTGGATCAGGTATTCCTCTGCCTCTGAAAGGGGATAACCGCTCCTCAGGCCGATTCCCTGGTATACGATGATGCGCGGTGAAAGGGAATACACACAGATGCCGTCGTCCGGATTATAATAGGAATCCGGAATCATGGCCGCCCCCACGCCGTTGAGCACCATTTCGTAGAGAAGGGGCACCACGTTGGAGCGGAATATGATATTGGGCTCCAGTCCTGCATTCCGGTAAATTGAGAGGACCATGTTGCCGTAAGAGGTTTCGGGGGCGCTTCCAAGGATGGGGGTGTCGCCCAGATCTGCCAGGTCCATGACCGGATAGGGACGGCCTGGCAAACATTTTGTGTAATCGTAGGAAAGAGGATGGCCCTTGGGAAGCATGAGCAGCAGTTCCTCGTCCATGAATTTAAGGTATTCAAGGCCCGGCAGGCTGGTTTCCATGGCGCCCAGCAGGGACATGGTAATCTCGCCCTCTGACAGCATTTTTTTCAGCACCGGGTTTTTATCGCTTACAAACTGCAGGTCGATATCCGGATACTGACATCGGAAATCCGGAAATATTTTGGCAAAAGCCTGGGCGCCCCGTATGGGGCTTCCGCCCAGGATGATGCTTTGCTTTGCCTTCTGGGACAGGGCGTCCAGCTTCCTTCTTATATCAAGGGCGGCTTCCAGGCATTCCCTGCAGCCTTCCAGGTAAATCTGCCCGGCTTCCGTGAAAATCAGGCCTTGCCTGGAGCGTATGACCAATGACAAGCCAAGTTCCTGTTCCAGGTCCCGGAGCCATTTGGAAAGGGCTGGCTGTGACAGGTTAAGGCGCCTGGCCGCCTTGGTGAGGGAACCTTCTCCGGCCAGTGCCGCCATATATTTCTGGTCCTTCAAGTCCATGGCAAACCTCCATAACTTTTACTTAAAATTAACATGAATTTAATATGGTTGTCAATAAGAAATATTTAAACTATACTGAAAACATAATATTTATAAGGATGACACAACCGCATCTAATGGCCGGCATAGGATGGAATACAGGTTTGGGTTATCGGAAGTATGAATATAATAAATGAATTTTACTTAATCGATAAGAAAGTATGAGGGGTACATTTATGCAGATGTATATTGTGTTAGGTTTGCTGGTTTTTATGATTGCCATGTTTTTTACACACAAGGTTCCTTATGGTGTGACCACCATGACCTGCTGTGTGATGCTTGCTTTAACAGGTGTGTTTGATATTTCAACGGCGTTTTCAGGCCTGGCCAACAAGACAACGATCCTGATAGCCTGTATGTTTACGGTTGCCTATGCCTTTGGCAAGACAAGCCTTATTAATAAGGTCAGGAACAGCATGGAGAGGATTAAGGGAAAGAGCGGGCTTGGGTTTATCGTCTTTTTATTCCTGGTAACCATTGTACTGTCACAGCTTATGGGAAGGACGGCTATTGTCTCCATTGTTGCCCTGTTCCTGGTTTCCCTTGATGATAAGGATGAAATCTGTGCCTCCCGTATGATTTTCGCTGCATTTGCCGTCATGGCCGCATGGAGCCTTAAATTCCCGGTGGGGCTGGGGGCAACCATGTCCCCCACCGCCAATGCATATTATGAGGGGATTATAAGTAATCCGGCCCTGATGCTTCTGCCCGGGGATTTTATTAAAGTTTCCTTTATACCGGCAACCGCCCTTACCATCTATGCTTTATTTGCATGGAAATCCATTCCAAGGCATGCGGTCAATACCTCTGATGTAAAGGAAGTCAAGGAGACCGCTGCCATATCAAGGCGTGACGAGATAATTATTAATATCGTATTTATCGGCGTTCTTTTAGGATTCATTTTCGGGGCCAAAATTGGCAGCCTGATGTATGTGATCCCGGCTGCGGGCGTATTGGTGCTGCTTTACACAAAGACCCTGACCGCCAAGGAAACAGTGGATTCCCTGACCGGCGACATGGTGTGGATGATTGCAGGCGTCCTGGTCATGTCGGATGCCATCGGCAGGTCCGGTGTGGGTGATATGATTGGAAATGGCCTCCTTGTGCTTCTTGGGGACAAGCCCTCCGGCATTTTCGTGCTTTTTGTATTTGCAGTCACCGCCATTGTGATGACCACCTTTATGTCTAACACGGGAACCGCTGCTGTCCTTACTCCCATTGCGGCATCCCTGTCCATGGTTGCGGGTATGGACCCAAGGGGAATTGTCCTGATCATCAATATTGCATCCATCATGGCCATTGCCTTTCCCAGCGGTTCCGCGGAGTGCGCCCTGGCCTTTGCCATTGGACAGCATGAACCGGGAAAACTTCTTAAGTTTACCCTGCCCTATCTGCTGATAGCGGTTGTGACACTTGTTATTTCAGCCAGCATCTTCTTCCCGGTGTATCCGGCGTAGGATCAGGATGTGTTTGGCTTGTCAGGCAATTTATGTAATATGGAAAGGTGAGGTATTAGCTATGAAATCATATTTACAGGAACCGGTGGCCCAAGCGCTGCCGGACGCTTCCCTGGTGACAATAGACAGAAAGAATTATTACAGACAGTTCCTTCATGGGTATTACCAGTTTGACTGCGCTGTCAGCGGGGCAGTGACCCGTTCCGCGAAATTTTACATACCCGAGGGTTCCGTCTACAACCAGCCCACTGTCTTTATCGGTATACCGGGAGGAAGGAATCCCTGGGACTTCATGGTGGAAAGCGGATGGAAGGAGCTTTCGGATTATTACGGGCTTTATCTGGTGCTGATGGAAGCAGGGGACGGGGGAGTCTGGAGGAATGACCAGGCTGACATGGATTATCTCAACGCCCTGAACAATGACCTTGCGGTACGGCCTTTATTCTGTTCCTTCCAGGCCAATTTCTATGCGGCTGCCTATGGGGACGCGGCGGAAGCGGTGGGGGGCCAGAGCAGTGAGGCGCCG
>OATU01002127.1_pt1 | contig 10302 bp, 9 predicted proteins | sample 1516711 | NCBI WGS metagenome assembly OATU01 (sample SAMEA2579971, study PRJEB22360) | human gut metagenome | biome: human gut; feature: human-associated habitat; material: faeces | place: Denmark | collected 2008/2010 | reverse complement strand
GGGTTTTTGCTGTACTCACTAACATTGATATTAGAATTTTATTGCTGTGCCACTTCCTCAAGCACCTCGGATACATCCCTCATAGAACTCGGATTAAATATTTCTTCAAATGCCAGCGATAAATTTTCAGAAAGTTCTGACCAGCTTTCAATCTGGAAACTGGCAGGACGGTATCCATCGCTCTGCTCCAGCATGGTAAGAAATGCTTCCATTCCTGGTGTATTCATCTCTCCGTATCCTTTTGCGTATTCTTTTTCACTATAAAATTTAATAAATTCCCATGCTTCCTTTTTATGTTTGCTGTCTTTTGAGATGGAAACGCCAGATGAATTCAAAATACTGACTGATTTTTGTCCATCAAAAGATGGAATATTTACAACACCATAATTCATATTATCTTCATTTAGTGCTTCTATCGGCCAGGAGGCACTGACAAACATTGCTGCATTTCCAGAACGGAACTCATCTGTCCCATCTTTTTCAGTTGCAATACCATAGCCTTCTTTTTCCATATCCTGAAACATCTTAAATACTTCTTTGGACTCTTTTGAGTCAAGACATCCTTTTAATTCTCCACTTTCATTACAATATGCAGTTCCATTGCTCCATAAGTACATTTCAAAATCATACGGATCCGGCTTCATCTGAAATGCAAAACCTTTCGCATCTGTTTTTTCTGTAATGATCTTTGCCGCATCCTGCAGATCTTCCCATGTCCATTCATTTGTCGGGATATCCAAATCTGCCTCAGTAAATAAATCTTTATTATAGTATAAAACATGAGAAGTAAATCCCACTGGTACGCCATAAATCTCCTCTTCCAGTGAATTATAATTCCACAATGTGCTGCTGAACTTCTTCTTAAATTCATCTCCACCCTCTTTTTCTATATAAGATGAAAGCGGTTCTAACCCATCTGCATATGCTGGATAATTCCACATATACATAATATCCGGCGCATCTCCGGATCCCATACCAGCACTTATTTTTGTGTCGTAATTGCTTCCATAAGCTTCCAGTGTCACTTCAATATCATCATGTTCTTTATTGAACTCATCTACCAGCTTCTGCTGCCGGTCCATATCTTCCGCAACATCCCATGTTGCAAACCGAAGCTGTACTTTTCCATCTTTTAAGTCATCTCCGCTTTCTTTCGACACCCCACATCCACCTGCAATTACTGCCAAAGTTGCTGTGAAGATACTTGCCACAATCCAATTTCTTTTCATATCCATTCCCCATTTCTTTCCTATTCGTAACCCAGAACTACCTATTTGAAACTAACACTGCCCTTGCCTCATATGGTCTTAAAATTCCCTTTTTGTGTTCCTTGTAATTAGAGATGACCTCTTCTCCTTGTCCCTCATCATCAAAAAGTGTACATACCACTTTTTGATCTGTAAAGTTACATGCTACCACAAGTCTCTGATTTTCTAAAATTCGTTCATATGCATAAATATCATTATTATCCTCCAAAATTCCGTGAAATCTGCCATCTACAATAATGTCATATTGTTTTCTGAGCGCAATCAGCTTTTGATAATAATAGAAAATACTATCTGTATCCTGAAGAGACTCTTCTACATTAATCAACAGATAATTTTTATTTACTGCAATCCATGGATCCCCTGTTGTAAATCCTGCATTTCTGCTACTATCCCACTGCATCGGTGTTCTTGCATTATCCCGACTGATTACTTTTAAGGCATTTAGCATTTCCTCTTCTGACATGATTTTTCTCTCCATCGCCTCTTTAAATGCATGAATACTCTCAATATCCCGATACGATTCTATTTCGTCAAAATATGCGTTAGTCATGCCAATCTCTTCCCCTTGATAAATATAAGGGGTTCCCTGCATCATATGAAGACAAGTTGCAAGCATCTTTGCCGACAGTTTTCGATACATTGGTCCGTCATTTCCAAATCTGGAAACAGCTCTTGGCTGATCATGATTACTCCAAAAAAGACTGTTCCATGCCTTTCCTTCCAACTCTGTCTGCCATTTATTCAGAACTTCCCGTAAATCTTTCAAATGCACTCTCTCATCTGTCCATTTACCAAATGCTCCGACAGTCAGATCTACATGTTCGAACTGAAATACCATGCTAAGTTCTTTCCCTTTAATATCTGCATATTTCTTTGCCTCCTCGATGGTCACTCCTGCTGTTTCTCCAACTGTAAGCAGATCATATTTTGAAAGAACTTCCCGATTCATTTCCTGCAAATATTCATGTACCCGCGGACCATTGCAGACAAACGGCCCAAAGTCTGCATATATACCACCATTTTGTACCTCGCCATCCGGATAGCTTTGATCCTTTGAGATCATACTGATTACATCCATACGAAATCCATCAATTCCCTTTTCGCACCACCAGCACATCATCTCATAAACTTTTTTTCGCACATTTTCATTTTCCCAATTTAGATCTGGCTGCTTTTTTGAAAAGCAGTGAAGATAATACATGTCCGTTTCTTTATCATATTCCCATGCCGAACCTCCAAAGCATGCACCCCAGTTGTTAGGAGCCGTTCCATTTTTTCCTTCTTTCCAAATATAAAAATCCCGATATGGATTATCCTTTGATTTTCTGCTTTCTATAAACCATGCATGCTCATCTGATGTATGATTTACAACCAGATCCATCACAAGTTTTATTCCTCTTTTATGCATTTCTGCAAGCATTCGGTCAAAATCTTCCATTGTACCAAACTCCTGCATAATATTCTGGTAATCGGAAATATCATACCCATTATCATCATTTGGTGACTGATATACCGGTGAAAGCCAGACGACATCTACTCCGAGTTTCTGTAGATAGTCGAGATGTGCCGTAATACCGTTTAAATCTCCGATTCCATCCCCATTGCTATCTGCGAAGCTTCTTGGATAAATCTGATATACTACACTGTTTTTCCACCACATTTTTCTTCCTCCTCTTCAAGTATTAATGATAGTATAAACACTTTCTTTTATATTTTCTTGCAATATGTTATGCTATACCTATACTATATTCACTTTTTATTAATCAGGAGGTATCTCTGCCATGAACAAACAAACTCTTCAGGAGAAACCACATGGAACCCCTTATTTTCCATTTGAAGCATTTTCACAATTTGACTCTACCGGCTCTTACTTTGTTCCTTACCACTGGCATGACGAACTGGAATTTATCTATGTCACAAAAGGATCCCTGACACTTCGCACAGAAAATTCTTCTTATCCTTTGACAGAAGGACATGTATATTTCATCAATCCCGGCATTGTTCATGGCATTTTCGGTCATAGCAGAGTATCTCACCACTATGCACTTTTATTTCCCATGTCTCTCCTAAGTTTTACACAGTACGATATTTGTCAGGATGAATTTATTCTTCCTCTTCTGTCTCAAAAATTACAGTTTCCTTACGGAGAAACTCTGTCAAAAGAATGTACTGAAAAAATACAATCTCTCATACAAGCTGCTGCCCTTTTATATGAATCCCCATCACCTGTTACCCCTCTCTCAATTAAAATCCTTCTTCTTCAGATACTGGAAACCTTATTTTTGCACGGTGCGTTTCTCACTGTTTCAGAAGAATTTTTATCAAAAAGGACTTCTTTTGATCCTCTGAAAGAAGTGTTTTCTTATATTGAGGCAAATTATATGCATAAAATTTATTTGGAACAATTATCTGAATGTGCACACATGAATAAAAATTACTTCTGCAAATTTTTCAAAAAGAAGATAGGCAAATCCCCCTTTACTTATCTCAACGAATACCGTATTAACCAGGCTTCTGCTCTTCTTTTGAAAAGCAATGCACCAATTACCGAAATAGCGCTCAGCACCGGCTATGAAAATATGAGCTACTTTATTCGTCAATTCAAATATTATAAGCACTGCACTCCTTCAGACTTCCGACATTTTCCAGAATATCATCTTTAAGAAACCTACTGGAAAATCCACCATCTTTGTATTATACTTTCTTATAGCAAAGATAGTTCATTTTCCACAAGTCCATCTTGTGTTGATATAGATATTTGACTGATAAAGGAGATGATTTTTATGACAATGGCACGTGAAAACAAAAGTATAAACTATAAACAATCAGGGAGGAACTATCAATAATTACCTCCCGGAAGCAGGAGGATATATGATTACTGTTACATTAGATACAGTTAAATTTCAACTGAAAGAAATCCATGATTTTTCATGGCTGCAAGAATTTGGAAAAATTTTTGCCGTATTTGACCAGAATGATTCTGGAAATATCAGTTTTGGCGTCGCACGGGGAACAAAAAAATTTTTTATAAAAGTTGCCGGAATTAACACTTCAGAGTCTATCCGTACAAAGAATGAGGCTATTTTAGCACTCAAATCTGCAATGTCTGTTTATGAAACAATTAGACATCCACATTTAATCGAACTCGTAAAGCACGGTTCTCTGGATGATTTATATATTTCTGTATTCAAATGGGCAGATGGTGACTGTCTCTTTGATCATTGGAATTTTGAAAACTATAACAAAAATCCTCATCTGATCCCGCCCGCAAAGCGTTTTCGACAATTACCTCTAAAGAAAAGACTTGCTGCCGCAGAAGTTCTGTTTTCCTTTTTGAATACGGTTTCTGAAAGTGGATATATTGCGGTTGATTTTTATGCCGGAAGCATTATGTATGATTTCCAAACAGACAAAACAACAATCTGTGATATCGACTTATTCCGAAAAAGACCAGCTATAAATGACATGGGAGAAGACTACTGGGGAACAAAGCGTTTAAAAGCACCGGAAGAATACTGCTATGGTGCTGTAATTGATGAGTCAACAAATGTCTATACGCTAGGCGCGCTTCTTTTTGACAGCTTTTTTGGTCATTACACCGATGAAGAAGTCTATACTCGCTATGAACAAAATGCATTTTCCCCTTGCTCCCTTGATCAGTGGGAACTTGGCAAATCATGCTATGATGTCGCATGCAAAGCTGTCTTGCCTGAAAGATCTAAAAGATATTCTTCCATCAGCAGCTTTTACAAGGACTGGAAACAAGCTTTGTTTGAGACAGAAAGAAATATCTAAATACTTGTATAAATAACTTTTCATAAATAAAAGAGCCTCGTATTCTCTCAGGGACTGATAGTCATACTTTTTACTGCCATATTGAGATATATTGGCTCTTTTTTATCGAAATACTTCTGTTTCGGTGTAACTTTTTATTCTTCTACACAGTGATAAAAACAGTTTTCCATCCATTGATACAAGTCTTCATACACCGTCTCCCGGTCTGTCTCATTCAGTATTTCATGTCTGTCATTTGCATACAGCTTGATCTGAACGTCTTTTAATCCACAGTCTTTGTATTTTTGAAAGACTTTTTCCACACCATTCCCAAAGTTTCCCACAGGATCGTCTTTTCCTGCAACAAAAAAGACCGGAAGATCTTTTGGAATATTTTCGACTGCTCCTTTCTTCTGCAGCTGTTCCATTCCGCCAAACATCTGATAGTAAGCGCTCACCGTAAATATAAATGTACACATCGGATTTTTTAAATACGCGTCTACGATTTTCTCATCTTTTGTCAGCCAGTCCATTTCGGTCCGCACCGGATGAAACTTTTTATTATATCCTCCAAATGCCATCGAATTCACAAATTTACTTCGGTAACGCCATCCTTTCACTGCCGCGATACACCTGCACACGCACCGTCCGAGCATAAGTACCGGCAGTGGCTGATACCCGGTTCCCATAATAATAGCTCCTGACAAGCCTTCTGCATGAGCCAGCAGGTATTGTCTGAGCAGGAACGATCCCATACTATGTCCAAGCATAAAATATGGAACCTGCGGATATTTCTGCTCTGTTTTTCTGCGCAGGGTATCAATATCCTCCACGACACATATATTTCCTCTCTGCTCCGGAAAATATCCATAATCTTCTTCATCTGCCACAGATTTCCCATGCCCCAGATGATCATGTCCGGTCACCACGAACCCTCTTTCCGTCAGATAAGAGGCAAATCCTTCATACCGCTCAATATACTCTACCATTCCATGACAGACTTGAAGGACAGCCTTGATCTGTCCTTCTCCTCTCCACTCTACTGCGTGGATCTCTGTATGTCCATCACTGGAAGGATAATAAAATTCTGTCTTTTCCATGTTTTTTCCTTCCTTCTTGTTTTTATCGGTCTTCCATCTCCACATACGCTCTGTGCGGAGCTAACGACTTATAAGCCGGCCGGATGATCTTATCCACATTTTTCAGTTCCTCCAGTCTGTGGGCGCTCCATCCGACAATACGCGCAGCAGCAAAAATCGGGGTATACAGTTCTTTTGGCAGACCAAGCATACTATATACAAGTCCACTGTAAAAGTCTACATTGGCATTGACTCCTTTGTAGATCTTCCGCTTCTCACCAATTACTTTCGGAGCCAGCTCTTCTACCAGTGCATAAAGTGCATATTCCTTCTCACAATGCTTTTCTCTTGCCAGCTGTGCAACGAATGTCCGGAAAATATCGGCTCTCGGGTCTGAGATGGAATAGACCGCATGTCCCATTCCATAGATCAGTCCTTTCTGGTCAAATGCTTTCTTATCCAAAAGAGCTTCCAGATATGCTCTTACCTCATCTTCATCTTCCCAGTCTGTCAGATGCTGCTTCATATCTTCAAACATCTGTGTCACCTTGATGTTGGCACCTCCATGCTTCGGCCCTTTCAAAGATGCCATCGCCGCTGCCATAGTCGAATAAGTATCCGTTCCGGAAGATGTGACTACATGCGTTGTAAATGTCGAGTTATTTCCTCCGCCATGATCCATATGGAGCACAAGCGCCATATCCAGTATCTTTGCTTCCAGCTTCGTGTACTTCTTGTCCTTTCTGAGCATCATCAAAATATTCTCTGCCGTGGAAAGTGACGGATCCGGTGCATAGATAAACAAATCCTCTCCCATGCGGTAATTATAGGCATGATATCCATAGACCATCAGCATCGGGAACTGACTGATCAGATTCAGGCACTGTCTGAGCACATTTGGGATTGATGTATCATCTGCTTTTTCATCGTAGGAATACAGATTCAGAATAGAACGTGAAAGGCTGTTCATCATATCCCGGCTGGGCGCTTTCATGATCACATCCCGGACAAATGTCGGAGGAAGCGTCCTGCGCTCCACAAGTACCTCGTGAAATTCTCTTAATTCACACTCATTTGGAAGTTCTCCAAATAACAGAAGATATGCGATCTCCTCAAATCCATAATGGTCTTTTTGGAGAAATCCATCTACAAGATCTTTCACATTGTATCCACGATAATATAAATTTCCTTCACACGGAACTTCTACACCATCTACTATCTTTTTCGCCCGGACATCCGAGACATTGGTCAGTCCTGCAAGTACACCTTTTCCATTCAGGTCGCGGAGCCCTCTCTTTACTTCATACTTTGTATATAATTCTTTATCAATTTCATTGTTCGCTTCACACTTTTTTGCCAACGTCTCAATCTTAGGTGTGATATCAAATAAAGTTTCTTTTCCCATAGGCTTCTCCTCTCTGAATGATGATGTCTGTTTTTTTGTAATTTAGCATTTATTATACTAAAGCATTCTCATTTTTGCAATATTCAAAATATTAAATAATTATTAATAAAATAACAGACTTTTTGTTTTTCTATTCACAAAAAGTCTGTTCTGATTTATTCCGATATTCTCATTTTCCTAGTTTGCAGCTGGGAAATATGGGCGCAGCGCTCCTGCTACATTGCTGATCGGCATTGTCTGAAGCCAGATATTCCCCGGTCCTGTGATCACTGTGTTAAAAAATCCTTCTCCGCCAAAAACTTTATTTTTCAGCCCCGGAACTGTCTGAATATCCATCCGGCACGATGCTGTCATCGCCGCAAGATGTCCGGTATCGATCACAATCTGCTGCCCTGGCTGAAGTTCATACTCGATCACATGACCGTCAAACTCCGCAAACATCACACCTTCTCCGGAAATCTTCTGAAGAATGAACCCTTCTCCGCCGAAGAAGCCTGATGCGATCTTCTTATGAAAATGTACCGACAGCTGCACACCTGCCTCGGCTGCAAGAAAACCACCTTTTTGGACAATGATCTCTTCTCCCGGACGGACAGAGAATGCCCGGATAGAGCCTGGAAAACTGGATGCAAATGCAATTTCCCCTTCTCCTCCCTGCGCTGTGTATACATTTTGGAACATTGCTTCTCCGGAAAACATTCTTCCGAATGCCTTACCGATTCCTCCGTTTGTCGAAGTATCCATCCGCATATTTGGTGACATCCATGCCATCGATCCTTTTTCTGTGATCATACTCTCTCCTGCACCAAGTCTGCAAATTACTACCGGAAGCGTGTCTCCTAAAATCTGATATCTCATCTTTATTTCCCCCTTTTATATGAAATATGAAAGTACTTTGCCTTTACTTCTTCTGCTCTTCCTGCATCAGTTCTCCGACAATATTGCTCAGATGTGCAAATTCTTCCAGGTTCAGAGCTTCTCCTCTCACACTTGCTCCTTTTCCCAGGTTTGCGATTGCCTGCTCGATGCCTTCTTTTGACAGCGAGATCTCCGGAGAATTTTTCAGTCCATTTGCCAGCGTCTTCCGTCTCTGATTAAAGGATGCCCGGATAATACGGAACATCAGTCTCTCGTCCTCTACCTGAACCGGCGGTTTCTCATGGCATTCCAGCCGGATCACTGCCGACCCGACTTTCGGTCTTGGCATGAAACAGTTTGGCGGGACATTTGCGGCGATATACGGCTTCGCATAATACTGCACCGCAAGTGACAACGCGCCATAATCCTTCGTTCCCGGGCCAACCTGCATCCGGTCTGCAACTTCTTTCTGCACCATAACTGTGATGCTCTGCACCGGCACATGACTCTCAAACAGCCCCATAATGATCGGTGTTGTAATATAATATGGGAGATTTGCCACAACTTTGATCGGTCTGCCCCCATTTCTTTCCTCTGCCAGTTTTACGATGTCTAACTTTAACACATCTTCGTTGATAACCGTGACATTATCATATCCGCTCAATGTATCTTGCAATATTGGAATCAGTGCCTTGTCGATCTCAACTGCCACAACTTCTCTTGCCGCACATGCAAGATACTGTGTCATCGTTCCGATTCCAGGACCAATCTCCAGAACAAAATCATCCTTCGTGATCTCTGCCGAGCGGATGATCTTATCCAGCACATGTGTATCGATCAAAAAGTTCTGTCCAAATTTCTTCTGAAATGAAAAATTGTACTTCTGCAATACCGCAATGGTATTCTGTGGATTGCCTAATGTTGGCTGATTCATATATATATTCTCCTATACTCCAAATAATTTTCTTGCGTTCTCCCTTGTCTGCGAGATTACTTCTTCCCTGCTGATCTGTTTGATCGCTGCAATTTCTTCTGCGATGAAAGGAAGATTCAGTGATGAATTTCTCTTACCTCTGTTCGGGACCGGCGCAAGATATGGGCAGTCCGTTTCCAGAACAAGTGACTGCAGCGGAATCTCTGCAACAACCTCTTTTAACTTCTTTGCATTTTTAAATGTGACAACTCCGCCAATTCCCAGCAGATATCCCATCTTCACATACTCTCTGGCATGTTCTGTGGAATAAGAGTAGCAGTGGATGATTCCCTTCATTCCCTGACCATATTCCTTCATGATCTCCAAAGTATCCGCCGCCGCTTCCCTGCTGTGGATGATCACCGGAAGCCCTGCTTTTCTCGCAGCCTCCAGTTGGCGGATAAACCATTTTTTCTGGACTTCGTGTGATTCATGATCCCAGTAATAATCAAGGCCTATCTCCCCGACTGCCACAACTTTATCGTGTGACAGTTTCTCCTCCAGCCACGAAAACTTTTCTTCATCCAATGTACCAACTTCATCAGGATGTACACCAACCGCCGCATAAATAAACGGATATTGTTCCGCAAGTCTGATCGTAGACTCGCATCCATGCAGTGTGGCGCCGACATTTACGATCGTCCCGATCCCCGCTTCCTGCATCCCGGCAAGAAGCTCTTCTCTGTCGCTGTCAAACTGCTCATCATCATAATGTGCATGTGTCTCAAAAATCATCTATATTAACCCCTTTCCGGCTTTTGCTTCTGTTCTTGATTATAAGTGAAAATCCCCTTAAATTCAACTTTTCTGTCTGTTTCTTCTATAAAAGGTTTGAATTTATCCGTAAAAAAGATTATACTTGTCTATATATCAAAAAGAGGAGGAACTTGAAAATGAAAGTTTACGACACAGTAAATAAAGTAGAACTGGAAGCTACTGAAAAAG
>OATU01002122.1_pt1 | contig 10324 bp, 12 predicted proteins | sample 1516711 | NCBI WGS metagenome assembly OATU01 (sample SAMEA2579971, study PRJEB22360) | human gut metagenome | biome: human gut; feature: human-associated habitat; material: faeces | place: Denmark | collected 2008/2010 | reverse complement strand
CTTCATGATAAAACTTCCATTAATGAGTTAAAAGAGGCACTACGGGCGGATAAAGCAGACAGGACAAAGGCTAATATACTTGCAGAACTGGAAAGTCCGGCATACCAAGCAAGACTGGAGCGGCTACAACAAACGCAAAATCAACTCGACCTTACAATGCAGAACGTATACCAGCAGGAGAAGATAAAGAACACCAGTCACTATGTAGACCTGGCCAATCAAGCCTATTATAAAAGTATCTTCGATATACAGCAGCGCACCGGTTTGGGATTTAGTTTTAATGTTGTGGATGCCAAAGCGATAGAACGGGTTATTAACAGTAAATGGTCCGGGGAGAATTATTCGAAACGAATTTGGAGGAATACGCAGGCATTAGCGCAGGACCTAAAGGAAGAACTGCTTATTAATTTGGTAACCGGCAGAACGGACCGGGAAGCGGCAGAGATTATACAGAATAAATTTGCCAGTGGAGCAAGCGAGGCGCGCCGTCTTGTGCGGACGGAATCTAATAACCTGGCAAATCAAATGGAGATGAAATCTTACGAGGAGTGCGATATTGACTGGTACCTGTATGTTGCAACACTGGATCTTCGAACATCTTCCAAATGCCGGGAACTGGATGGAAAAAGATTTAAGGTATCCGAACAGCAGCCCGGGAAGAATTGTCCACCCATGCATCCTTGGTGTAGGTCTACAACGATCTGCGATATTACCGAGGAAGAACTTGCTGGGATGGAGCGTAGGGCAAGAGATCCAGTAACGGGAAAGAATATTAAAGTGCCTGCTAATATGACCTATAATGAATGGTACAAGAAACATGTGGCGAATAATCCTCTTGCACAGATAGAAGAGAAGAAAATACAAAATAGGTCAGAAGATCGGACGCAGTTTAAAGAGTATCAAAAGGTGTTGGGTGACAAGGCACCTAAAACACTGGACTCTTTCCAGGAACTGAAGTATAATAATACTGATAAATATGATTTTACAAAGTTGGACTACAGCAGACGGAACAAACTTATAAACCACCCAGAATTGAAGCTGCCAAATGCAGAAAATGCAATTGCACCAGATCCCAAGTTTACAAAGTATCTTTTCGGCGGAGAGAATAAAGCAGGATTGGCAAAAGGTGCTGCATTCGATAGCCGGCTTGGCTATAATTCAAATAACTGGAAAGATATACAACGAGAAATTATGAATAATGCGCCACATTACCCGGCAACATTTAAGGGTAATAACGGGTACGGTGATTTATACGAACAGAAGATTGTCCTGTATGGAAATAAGGGCACTCCAGCGAATGTAGTTGTTGGCTGGATGAGCAAACCGGACGGCGTAACAAGCATGACAAGCGCATATATTAAAGAGGTGAAGTAATATGGTAGTAAGGCAATATGATACAGTTCTGTTAAAGAGCGGAGAAACGGCGGCCATTGTTGAAGCGTTTGACAACAAGGCATTTATTGTAGACGTTGGGAACTCCCCGGATGATTGGGAAACAAAAGATATTACAATAGATGACATAGAGAAAGTAATTGAAGGTTAATGCCACCAGTCAAATATGGCTAGGTGGTATTTTTGTACTCATTTTTAGGAGGAAACGATGGTAGGATTTTTACTGTACATGGTCGTAGTAATAATTATGTTTAACACCAACATTGCGGTGATGGATTATGATAAAGGCGCCGCTATGAAGATTGCCTGTTTTGCATACGCTCTGGTATGGCCATTAGCAATCATTGTTATTATTTACTGTGTTATAAGAAAGAAAGGCGGTCGGTTTGAATGAAAAGGGTAAGCGTAAGTATAACAACCAATGGTGTTTGCGGCACTGAAATTACCATTAATGGAAAGGTACTCGATGGAGTGAGAGAATTTCATTTTTCGCAGAAAGCGGGTGAACTGCCGCAACTTTCTGTTTCACTACGGGCAACAGATGTAGTCGCAAATGGCACAGAAGTATATGAAAGCAACCATTTAGAAAAGAACGGAGGCTGCATAGATGTTATATAGAAAAAAACCAGTTGCTGTAGAAGCAATGAAAATAAGTTATTCGAACTTGCAGGAAATCATGAAATTTTGCGCTGTATGTGTACCCGAATACAGTTTTATTGAATATGCAAATCTGGATGGAACGCATTATTGCCGTGAATTTGAAGGGCTGAAAATACGCACGCTTGAGGGTGAAATGACTGCCCGTGTAGGCGATTACATTATAAAAGGAGTGAATGGCGAGTTTTACCCATGCAAGTCTGATATTTTTAATAAAACATATGAATTAGTATTGTAGAAAGGCGGTGATCCTTAGCATCTCCCTTTGGGACGCAGGGTGAGGCGTCTTATTTTGTGCCCGAAATGGCCTAAAACTAAAATAAACGTTATGCAATGGTCTGGGCATGGAACGGGCTGGGGCAGAAAGGGGTAATAAATGAGAAAGAAATATTTTGGATATTGCAAAGTTCCAATGAACTTACAGATTTTTGCAGAAGGAGACGGTGCCGGGGCGGATGACGCTCAAGGCGGCGGAGCCGGAGGCGAAGGAGAAGGCGCAGAAGGAACAGAGCCAAAAAGCTTTGATGATATCTTAAAAGACGGAAGCTATCAAGCGGAGTTTGACCGAAGGATTCAGAAAGCGCTTGAAACACAGAAGTCTAAGCTGGAAGTATTAATGAATGACAAAGCTTCCGAAGCTGAGAAGCTTGCGAAGATGAATAAGGAAGAGAAAGCCCAGTACTTACATCAGAAGAGAGAAAAGGAACTGGCAGACAAAGAGGCAGCCATTACCAGGCGCGAGTTAACAGCAGAAGCAAAAGTGTCTCTGGCGGATAAAGGTCTTCCGGTTGAACTTGCGGAAGTGCTAAATTACACAGATGCAGATGCTTGTAAGGCATCCATAGAGGCAGTAGAAGCAGCTTTCCAGAAGGCAGTGGAGAAATCTGTGGAAGACAGGTTAAAAGGTGGGAAACCACCAAAGAAAGCACCAGAATCAGAAGCAGTAACAAAGGAAAGCTTCAGCAAGATGGGCTACACAGAACGATTAAAACTAAAAGCAGAGCAGCCGGAATTATACAAACAGTTATCCGGCAACTAAAGAATTGGAGGAAATAATTTATGGCAGGAACAATTTTCGGAATCCCGTTTGATGACGAGATTTTTATGAACATGTGGAATGAAGCACCAGACCCATACTTAACGGCTATGGTTCAGTCTGGTGCTATGGTAGAAGATGGTACAATCGCAGGCATGATCCAGGGACAGGGGAATATTTATACAGTCCCATTTTATAACACTCTGGATGGAGAAGACCAGAACTATGACGGTCAGACAGATATTACCGTATCTGAAATTGGCGGCGGTTCACAGACCGGCGTAGTTTATGGCAGGGCAAAAGGATTCTTCGCAAGGAATTTTACAGCGGAGTTATCCGGATCAGATCCAATGGGGCATATTGTTGCAACCATTGGAAGATACTGGCAGAAGAGAAGACAAAAGAGATTAATTGGTATTACAGATGCTATTTTTGGTATCACTGGTGCAAACGGATTTGCGAAGACATGGGCCGACACACACACACTGGATTTGTCTTCAACCACAGCAAATGCAAAGAAGATCGCAGAGACCGATTTGAATGATCTGGCGACACAGGCTTGTGGAGATAATAAGGGTTCTTTTGGATTGGCTATTATGCATTCAAACGTGGCTAAGACACTGGAAAATCTGCAGTTGTTAGAATACTGGAAGCAGACAGATTCTAATGGTGTTCAGCGCCCTATGGGGCTGGCTTCCGTAAATGGGTATACGGTAATTATTGATGATGGTGTACCATGTGTGGCAACTGGCGGGTCTGGAGAAAACAAAGAGCTTAAAAAGTATACGACATATCTGTTTGGAAATGGCGTATTAAGAACAGCAAAAGGCAGAGTAGATGTTCCGGTAGAAACAGTCAGGGAAGCAAAGAAAAACGGCGGTCAGGACGAACTGATTACTCGTATGAGGGAGACGATCCATCCAAATGGATTCAGTTTCAAGATTCCAACGTCTGGATGGACGGAATCCCCTACAGATGCGCAGCTTTTTGCAAAAGCGAACTGGGAAATTAAATTTGACCCGAAAGCATTACCGATTGCCCGCCTTATCACAAACGGATAAGGATGTGAGAATAAGGATGTGAGAAAATGTATAGTTCTAAGGAAATATATAAACTGCAAATACTGACCGGAGAGAGTGACGAAGAGTTGCTCTCTTTTTTGCTAGAAGATGCAGAACAGTTTGTACTTAGCTACACAAACCGAACCAAAATAATTGCAGGATTAGAAAAGACAGTACGGGATCTGGCTTTAATTGCGCTTAACCGCAGGGGTACAGAGGGTGAAGCAAGCCGGAGCGAATCCGGTGAAAGTTACAGCTTCGATAATGCCCCAAAGCATATTTACGATGTACTGGACCGGTACCGCCTGGCAAGAGTAGGGGGAAAGACCTATGAGAATAAAGCAGAGCAGGCTTAAAATTTATTATGTGCGAAGGGCCGTATCCAAAAAGGACAGCGAAAAGAATACTTATATTGATTATTTGCCGGCAACACTATTTTCAGGTGTGGTATGGCCCGCCAGTGGCAAGCTGCAGGCGGAGATATATGGACAGCGGCTTGCGTCCATCATGAATTGTAAAATAAATGGTCTGTATTCTATTCAGCCTGAGCGGAATAAGAACAATTATGTTTTCCAATCCGGATTAGTCCTCTGCGAAGGTGATGGGGTTTGCGTATATGTTCCACCAGATGCACAGCCCGATTATAAGATCGTCTCTATTAAGCCATATGATCCGTTATATATGGAGCTTGAAAAGTTATGAGCATAGAGGGATTAGACAGCCTGAACAGGAAACTAGGGGCATTGGCAGATCGGGTAATAGAACAGGAAATGGAAAAGGCTGTGGGAAGGCAAGCCAAGATGGTACAGGGTAAAGCAAAGCTGTTATGCCCAGTAAATGATGGAGAACTTCGCAACAGCATAAAAACAATGGTGGAGAGACGGGAAGACCGTATCACCGGCATTGTTTATACGAATAAAAAGCATGCACCATACGTGGAGTTTGGCACCGGGCCAAAGGGGGAAGCTGATCATGATGGCATTGCACCGGATATAGCGGTAGCTTATTCGCAAAAACCCTGGTGGATACATGAAAGCCAGGTGGATAAAGAGACAGCAGAGCAATATCACTGGTTTAAGCTAGAAACCAGTGACGGCATCTTCTATCAATGTACTGGTCAGGCGGCACAGCCATATATGTATCCTGCGCTTAAAGATAATGAAAAGACAGCAGTGAAAAATATGGGGCAATACCTTGCAAGGAAAATCCGGGAGGAAGCGAAAAAATGATTAATGTAAAAGACCAGGTAGGGAACGCACTGGAAAGGGCATGTGGGAATGTAACAGACACTTATCCCAAGAGCTGGGCAGAACTCCCGGCGGTGCAGTTCGTGGAAGAAGATAACAGCGTAGTGGAATGGACAGGCGGCCAGGAGCAGAAAGCATACTTAAGATACCGGGTAGACATCTGGGATAACAAAAGCACTTCTGAGACAGCTTTGGGGGTTGACAGGGAAGTATCTAATCTGGGATTACGGCGTATTGCCTGCCAGGATGTGGATGATCCCAGCGGGTTAAAACATAAGTTAATGCGATACGAGGGAATTATAGATGTTCATACTGAGATGGTATACCAAAACAATTAAAGAGAGGATGATATTATGTTAGCAAATGGAATTACATTAGGATATAAGGAAACAAGTTCAGGAAACACATATACAGATTTAACAGGACTTAAGGAGGTACCGGAATTAGGAGTGGATCCGGAGAAAGTAGAAAACACGCCTTTATCCGCAGAAATAAAGCAATATGAAATGGGTATCGGGGATGCAGGCGATCTGTCGTATAAATTTATTTATGACAATACAGCGAACTCTTCCTACCGAAAACTTAGAGCGCTTGCGGATGCCAAGAAAAAAGTCCCATTTGAACAGGCTTTACCGGATGGAACCAAATTTGATTTTGAGGCGCAGTGCAGTGTAAAACTTGGTGGTGGCGGTGTGAATGCAGCAATGGAATTTACACTTAGTCTGGCTCTGCAGAGCAAGATTACCGTAGTTGATCCAACAGCAGCCCCGGCAAACTTATCAAGCAAATAACTCAGGAGGATGATAAAAAATGGAATTTAATGGAATAGATGAAGAGATTAAGGAAGAAGTAAAAGAAGAAAATCCCGTCAAATGTGATGTTGTAGAAATGAAACCAAAGAGAAAACCGTTTGTAGTCTGGACCGTAGGCGGAGAAGACTACAGGCTTAAGCTTAAATCCACGGAAATATGCCAGATTGAAGCAAAAATGAATATTGACCTGTTTGAAGCACTGACTAAGGGAAAGCCGCCGCTTCATATAATGCTCATAGCAATCCAAGGGGCGTTACAGAGCATGAACCACAAGATGAAGATTGCGGATGTACAGAACCTTTATGACCAGTACGTGGAAGAGGGCGGTACACAGCTAACTTTATTTACAGATGTCATTATGGAAATCCTGAAGGTATCCGGTTTTTTTACGAGGAATCAGGTGGAGATCATGGAAGAAAGCCTGGAGAATGTCAAGGAACTCCTGTAAAAACCACACTGACAGAGTTAATATACAGTGTTTATCCGGTTGCACTGGATCTGGGCATATCTATAGAAACATTCTGGGATCTGTCCTATGGAGAGATTATCGACTTAATAGAGAGCCGATCCAGGGTAAACCGGCAGGAAATAAAGGATAAGATAACGAGGGACTTTGAACTTGCGGGGCTGATCGGGATTCATGTGTACAAGATGATGGATAAGGATGTTAAAATTCCAAACGCCTGGGACTGGTACCCTGGCTTGTTCGAAGAGGAAAGAAAGCAGTATGAAGCATCCCTGAATAAAACCGGAATGGAACTATACAAGGCTAAGATGGTTGATTTTGCACTCAGCCACAACAGCAGATTTAAAAAATAGCAGGGAAGGAGGTGGACGGCATAGGCGGTGGAGAAACATTAGAGACTTTACGCGTGGTTATAGAGGCTACTACAAGACCGTATCGAGAGGAATTAGACAGGGTAAGAACGGCTACAGCGCAGGCTACGGACCGGGTAGAGCGAGAAACAGCAAAGATGTCAAAGGCATTTAGCAAAGTAGGTTCTGCAATAAAAATGGCGCTTGGTGCGGTAAGCATCGGCGCTATTACTTCGTTCGCAAAATCCTGCATTGATCTGGGATCGGATCTTGCGGAAGTGCAGAATGTTGTAGATGTTACGTTTGGCAGCATGAGTTCAGAGGTGGATAAGTTTGCCAAGAATGCCATAGCACAGTTTGGATTATCGGAACTGACCGCTAAGAAGTACATGGGTACTTACGGCGCTATGGCAAAGGCGTTCGGAATGAATACACAGCAGGCTTACGACATGTCAGCGGCGATTACCGGATTGACCGGTGATGTGGCATCTTTTTACAATCTGTCTACAGATGAATCATATACAAAACTAAAATCAATTTTTACCGGTGAGACAGAATCCCTGAAAGATTTGGGCGTAGTTATGACGCAGACGGCACTTGACCAGTATGCGCTTAATAACGGATTTGGCAAAACGACGGCAAAGATGACCGAACAGGAAAAAGTTATGCTGCGTTACCAATTTGTTATGGCACAGTTAGGCATTGCCCAGGGGGATTTTGCCCGTACAAGCGACGGATGGGCAAACCAGACGCGTGTCCTGCAGCTTCGGTTTGACCAGTTAAGGGCTACAATTGGGCAGGGGTTAATTAATGCCCTTACACCAGTATTAAAGATCTTAAACGGGATTATAGAGCGCCTGCAGGTAGCGGCCCAGGCATTTACCGCATTTACGGCTGCGCTATTTGGAAAGTCCACACAGCAAAGCACAAACCCGGTTCCAAAGCAAGATATCGGGGGCGGAAGCGATTTAGCAGACAGCACGGGGCAGGCGGCGGATAACACCGGAGATATTGCAGGAAATTTAAAAGATGGAGCAGAACAGGCGAAAAAGATACAGCTTGCGCTTATGGGATTCGACCAGATCAACAAGCTTTCAAGCCCGCTTGATGATACAAATACTCCATCAGGAGGCGGTACAGAAATACCGGGATATGATGGCCTTGATGGAAGTGTCCTATCCGATGTAAATGAGGAATTAGAAGATATAAATAAAAATGCAGAAAAGGCAGCGAATGCAGTAAAAAACTTCTTAAAAGGAGTAAAAGAAGCTGCAGAGCCAACTACAAAAGCATTAAAAAGACTGTGGGATGAGGGGCTATCCAAGCTGGCAAACTTTACATGGACAGCGATAAAGGATTTTTGGGAAAACTTCCTGAAACCTATGGGGAAGTGGATGCTGGGAGAACAAGGATTGCCCAGATTCCTGAATATAACAAACGATTTATTAAATGAAATAGATTGGAAAAAGCTTAATAAATCACTGTCTGATTTGTTTACTGAGTTGCAGAAACCGGCTCAGTTTGTTTGGACGGGGTTAATGGATTTTTACGAGAACTTTTTGAAACCATTAGCAAAATGGAGTATGAACGAAGGGCTACCAAGGTTTATAGATGCAACCAAGGATATGATTGCAAATATTAACTGGGATCTTTTGAATGAAGGATTAAAAAAGGTTTGGAAAGCAATCGAACCATTTGCGGAAGGTGTGGGCGAAGGGCTTGTGGAATTTTATGAAGCACTGACAGTAGTTGGGGCAGCTGCTATGAATGGAATAGCGGTGGCTATTAACGCATTAGGTGACGCCCTGGGTTCTATTGATCCACTTACATTAAAAGAACTTGGAGAAGATTTTGGAGTGTTAGCCGGATCGTTTTTTTTATTAAACAAATCAAAAAAAGTAATGAATAAGTTAAAAAGTTTTTTAGGATCATTAACAGGAATGAACTTTACGAATTTAAAATCGTTAGACTTATCCTCATTGTTGGGAGGACTGGAGAACTTTGGAAGAGTCAATTTGTCTAGTCCGGCGTTTCAAAAAATGATGAATGATTTAATGGATAACTTGAGCGATATTTTGAAAGCTGGTCTTCCGGATCGTTTGTACAAAGTTTTGAGTAGTTCATTAGGTTATGCTTCGTTAGGATTTGTTGCGGGGTCAGTTTTTCCGGGAGCTGGAAATATTGCCGGCGCAATTATTGGAGGTATTATAGGCGCGTTAAGTGGAATGGATATTGACTGGAAAGGCTTGTGGGAAAGCCTGGTAAAAAAAATAAGCGATTTTGATTGGAAAGGACTTTTATTCTCGTGGGTTGATGGTATATTTAATTTTGATATGACAAAAGGCTTCTTCGAAGAAGCAAAAAAAAGATTTGATGCGGCATTTAACGCAGACGATTGGAAGGATATAGCTAAAAATATTGTATTAGGTATAGGTAATGGTTTTGCAGGTGCTGCAAGTTTTCTTCTGGAGCCAATAGGTGACTTTTTTAAAGGTTTGTGGGATGCATTTTGTGATACTTTTGGGATACATTCCCCAGCTAAAAAAATGGAACCAATAGGAAACAATATTGCGCTTGGAGTTTTAGAAGGTCTGAAAGGAAAAATATCTGATGTAATAGACTTTTGCACTACACTACCCGGAAAAGTTTTTGATGCAATAGGAAACATTAAAGATAAAGTATTACAAAAGGGAAAGGATATCATAGACGGCATAAAAAATGGATATGAAGAAAGTAAAGAATCAGGACTTTTATCCAAGGTCGTAAAGATTAAAGATGATGTGTTTTCGTCAATTGGGAATATAAAGGATAAGGTTCTTAGCAAGGGAAAAAATATTATTGAAGGTATTAAGCAAGGATATGAGAATAGTAAGCAAAACGGTCTTTTATCTCATGTAACCAGACTAAAAGACAATGTATTTTCTTCCATAGGAAATGTATTTGATAAAGTTACCCAAAAAGGCAAAGATATTATAGGCGGCATAAAAGATGGTATTGACGATAAAAAGGATTCTTTAACTACGGTTGTATCTGGCATTCCTGACTTAATCTCGAAGGGGATAGGCAGTTTAAATAACATCGGTAAAGGTGCAATACAATCCTTCATAGATGGTTTCGGGTCTCTATCTATACCATTGCCACATTTAGAAATAGGATGGGACGAACACTCAATTGGCGGGTTAAGTTTTTCAACACCTAATTTTAATGTAAATTGGTATGCTAGAGGCGGCTTCCCGGCAAACGGAGAGATGTTCATAGCCAATGAAGCGGGGGCTGAAATGATTGGTAAAATGGGTAACAGAA
>OATU01002119.1_pt1 | contig 10342 bp, 11 predicted proteins | sample 1516711 | NCBI WGS metagenome assembly OATU01 (sample SAMEA2579971, study PRJEB22360) | human gut metagenome | biome: human gut; feature: human-associated habitat; material: faeces | place: Denmark | collected 2008/2010 | reverse complement strand
GTTTGCAGCGGTGGGAACCCTGGTGGTGACGGCCGAACCGGAGGCAGTGGATATCTGCAATGATAAATGGAAGACATTTACAGTGCTGAAGGAGGCGGGAATCCCTGTGCCGGCATCCTGGCTGGCCATGGAGGAGGCGCTTAAGGCGGCGGGGAATGGGAGCCTATCCTGGCCGGTGATGGTCAAACCACGGTGGGGCATGGGTTCCCTGTCCGTATACCAGGCTGACAACCCGGAAGAAATGAAGGTGCTTGCAGGCAAATGCCGCAGGGGCATACAGGACTCTTACATGAAATATGAATCCATGGCAGATCCTGATTCCTGCGTCCTGTTCCAGCAGCGGATCAAGGGGCGGGAATATGGACTGGATGTGATGAACGGCCTGGACGGGAGATACCGCACCACCATTGTCAAGGAGAAGATGGCCATGCGTTCCGGCGAGACAGATGCGGCCGGGACCATTGACAATAAGGAACTTGAAGGACTCGGCAGGACGCTTGGCACATTGCTCTGCCACAGGGGGAACCTGGATGTGGATGTGCTGGAGGAGGACGGAACCTATTATGTTCTGGAAATGAACGCCCGCTTTGGGGGAGGATATCCCTTCAGCCATGCTGCCGGCGCAGACCTGCCCCTGGCCCTGGTACTCTGGGCCATGGGAAGGGAGCCGCGGGAGGAAGTGCTGTCCGCCAGGCCCGGCGTCAGGGCGCAGAAGGATATACGGCTTCTGGTATGGTAACAGGCATGATGCAATCGTAACAGTTAAGCCACAAAACTGTTACATATAATCTGACAGAGGAATCAATATGGATAAGGTACTGCTAGTGATACCGGCTTACAATGAGGAAAAGAATATAGAAAAGGTGGTGGACCACCTGGTGAGGGATTTCCCTGAACTGGATTATGTGGTGGTCAATGACGGTTCCAGGGACCGCACCGCCCGCATATGCCGGGAGAACGGATACAACCTTCTGGACCTGTCGGTGAACCTTGGCCTTGCGGGCTGTTTCCAGGCAGGCATGAAATACGCCTACCAGAAAGGCTACCGCTACGCCATCCAGTTTGACGGGGATGGGCAGCACAGGCCGGAGTTCATCGGACCCATGAAGGAGAAGATGGAACAGGGCTTTGATATTGTCATCGGATCCAGGTTCATTTACGGGAAAAAGGGCTGGTCCATGCGCATGGTGGGCAGCCGTCTGATCGGGGCTGCAATCCGCCTGACCACCGGGGCCAGGATCACGGACCCCACCTCCGGCATGCGCCTGTTTGACCGGAGGATGATAGAGGAGTTTGCCCTGAACCTGAATTACGGTCCGGAGCCTGATACCGTGTCCTTCCTGATCAAGCAGGGGGCCAGGGTGGCGGAGGTGCCGGTTACCATTGATGAAAGGCTGGAGGGGGAGAGTTATTTAAAGCCCCTGACCGCCGCAAGCTACATGACCCGTATGCTGCTATCCATACTGCTGATACAGAATTTTAGAAAGCGCTGAGTATAGATGAAGAAACTGACAAGACATTTACTATATAAGGGAACGGACATTGACCGGCAGAACGTGGTCTGGAATATTGCAGGAAGTTTCGTCTATGCATTGGCCAGCATGGTTCTGTCTTTTCTGGTCATCCGCGTGGTGGGGGATGACCAGGGAGGGATATTCTCCTTTGGCTTCTCCACCCTGGGCCAGCAGATGTTCATTGTGGCCTACTTTGGAATCCGGCCGTTTCAGATCACGGATAATAAAGGGGAGTTTTCCTTTGGGGAATACCTGGAGCACCGCAGCATCACATGCATCCTGGCCCTGATCCTTGGGGCGCTGCTCCTGACCTTCCGGCATGGCACCGGGCAGTACAGCGCATCCAAGTGCATGATTCTCATCCTGCTTGTCATATACAAGGTAATAGATGGGTATGCTGATGTATATGAGTCGGAATTCCAGCGTCAGGGAAGCCTTTACCTGACCGGAAAATCCAACTTTTTCAGGACAATCTTATCCGTGTCCGTATTTTTGGTGACATTGGCTGCATTTGAACACCTTCTGCTGGCCTGCGTGGCCGCGGTGGCGGCCCAGATGCTTGGCGTGGCCCTGTTTAATCTGGATGTAATCCACGCCCTGGCGCATGTGGACTGGAATAAGGGGGAGGGGAAGAACCGGAAGCTGTTTCACAGCACCGTATTCCTGTTTGTGTCCACCTTCCTGGATTTCTATGTGTTTTCCGCTGCTAAGTATGCCATTGACGCGAAAATGAATGATGCTGCGTCCGGATACTTTAACTTGATTTTTATGCCCACCTCTGTTATTTATATGGTAGCCAACTTTATCATCCGCCCCTTTCTTACCAAGCTTACCGACATGTGGCTGGCCCGTGACCTGGACAGCTTTAAGAGGGAACTTTTAAGGATCGGCGCAGTCATCCTGGGGCTTACTGCCCTGGCCGTGGGGGCCACGGCAGTCCTTGGCAGATGGGTGCTGTCGGTGATGGAATTCCTGTTAGGCGGCCGGTATGACGGTATGCTGGTGCAATATCAGGCTGCGTTCATGGTAATCGTGCTGGGAGGCGGGTTCTATGCCCTGGCCAACCTGATGTATTACTCGCTGGTCATCATGCGTAAACAGAAGGCCATTTTCATCGTATATCTGAGCGCGGCGGCAGCGGCAGCGCTATTGTCAGGGACGCTGGTCTCAAGGTTTGGTATAAACGGGGCGGCATCCTGTTATCTGCTTTTAATGGTTATGTTGGTTGTGGGGTTTGGCCTGTTCATGACAGGTGTTTATCAGAACGAAAAAAAGGAGTATGCTGGTAATGGAGGAAGTGAAGAATAGGACATCAGAGAACACATACCGCCGCAGGGTGGATGTTATCATACCGACCTATAAACCGGGAAAGAAGTTTTCCAGGCTTTTAAAAATGCTGGAACGGCAGACATACCCCATAGGAAGGATCATCGTGATGAACACGGAGAAAGCCTACTGGAATGATAAGGGGTATGAGGGAATCGACAATCTTCAGGTCCATCACCTGCAAAAGGCTGAGTTTGACCACGGGGCCACCAGGAACCGGGGCGCACGCTACAGCAGGGCGGATATCATGGTATTCATGACCGATGACGCGGTGCCGGCGGATGACAGGCTGATTGAACATCTGGTGGCTGCCTTTGATCAGAGGGGCCCCCAGGGGGAATCCGTCATCATGGCATACGCCCGCCAGCTGCCGGATAAGGACTGCCCCCTGGCAGAGCGGTATACCAGGTCCTTTAATTATCCGGAGGAGGGCTGCATTAAGACAAAGGACGATTTGGGCCGGATGGGCATCAAGACCTTTTTCGCCTCCAATGTGTGCTGCGCTTATGACAGGGAGAAATTCTGGTTCCAGGGCGGTTTCATCAACAAGACGATTTTTAATGAGGATATGATATTTGCAGGAAAGGCCGTGCTGCAGGATGATTACGCGGTGGCCTATGTGGCAGAGGCAAGGGTCATCCACTCCCATAATTACGGCTGCATGGCCCAGTTCCACAGGAACTTTGACCTGGCCGTGTCCCAGGCAGACCATCCGGAGGTATTTCAGGGCATCCACTCTGAAAGCGAGGGAATCCGTCTGGTAAAGCAGACGGCCCGCTATCTGGTGAAGCAGCGCCGTCCGTGGCTGGTGCCTGGAATGATCGTGAAGAGCGGTTTTAAGTACATGGGCTACCGCCTGGGCAGATGTTACCGGCTGCTGCCCTCCGGCCTTGCGGCCAAATGCAGTATGAATAAAGAGTATTGGAAATAAACGGAAACAACAAAAGAAAGCAGGTGGGCCTATGATGCAACCTATATTCAGGGTCATATTGGTTATAGTCTCTTTACTGACTATGTCCTTTATGATGAGGAAAATACGCCAGGCAAAGGTACAGATTGAAGCCGCCATGTTCTGGGTGATTGTGGCCCTGATTCTGGTGGTGTTTTCCCTGTTCCCGGGCGTGGCTGACGCATGTGCCAGGCTCCTTGGGATATATTCCACGCCCAATTTCCTGTTCCTGTTCATGATTTTCCTTCTTATGGTCAAGGTTTTCAGCATGACCCTCCAGGTGTCCCAGATGGAGAGCAAACAAAAGGAACTGGTGCAGAAGATTGCCCTGGCCCAGAAGGAAAGGGAGGAACTGGAGCTTAAGATGCAGGTACTTCTTGGGGGCCAAGGGGACGGGGAGGATGAGGATGGCAGATAGGAAAGGTGGAAAGGGCGCGCCGGGCAGGAAAGCTGTGCCGGACAGGAAAGGTATTCTGGTCAGGAGGCATATGCCGGGCAGGAAACAACCGGTGTTATGGATTGGGTGCGGCATTGTACTTCTTATTCTGGCTGCCTGGCATTTCCTGGATGTGCGGGCAGGAGTCCTTAAGACAGGGGACCGGTGGCTTTACGGCTGGTACGCGGCTGTGTGCGTCTGGGCCGGGCTGTGTGCGTCTGGCCTTGGATATGTTATTTTCATCCGGGATAAATGGAAAATCGGGCAGATATCTGCAGCCGCTTCCCTGAGCCTTGGGATCCTGTTCCTGTTCGTCCTTCCGCCGCTGTCCGCGCCGGACGAGGTGAGCCACTATATCAGCGCTTACCAGCTGTCCAGCCATATGATGGGGCAGGCTGCCAATGCAGAGGACGGACATGTGCTGATACGTGTGCAGGATGCGGTTATCGAGGGTTCATACCCGCGCCAGACGCATTATATGATGTGATGGAAGACGACGGACGCGGTTACCGCCATATAGAGGGCGGTGAAGGCAGCGGTGTTTCTGTGGACCGGGCAGTGGTTCTTGGACAGGAACTGACAGAGGGGACCTACAGGACCATAAGGGAGCGGGGGCTTAAAAGCGCCGGCGGGGAGGGGACAGCGGTTTCCTGCCAGCCGCCTGTGAGGACAACCCCCCTGGCCTATGTGCCCCAGGCCCTGGGCATCACCATGGCGCGGGTCATGGGTCTTGGAGGCCTGGGGCTTCTCTATATGGGAAGACTGTTCAACCTTCTGTTCTTTACCGCCATGGGATACCTTACCATCCGCAGGATGCCTTTTGGAAAGGAAGTGGCGGCCGGCGTATTCCTGCTTCCCATGACACTGCACCTGGCTTCATCCTTTTCCTATGATGTGATGATCATCTCACTGAGCAGTTATTTTGCCGCGGTCTGCCTGCACCTGGCCTATAAGGCGGAAAAGGTCCGCGTATGGGATGTGGTCCAGCTGGCCCTTGTCATGGGGGTGATGGGGCCGTGTAAGATGGTATACGGGGTCATAGCAGGTTTCTGCCTGTTAATCCCGGTCCGCAAATTTGGGGGATGGGGGAAATGGACCGCGTCCGCCGCGGCTGTGCTGGGCGCTTTTGGCGCAGCCATGCTGCTGGTGAACCGGCAGACCGTGGCCATGTACACAGAGGCGTCGGAGGGCTATATCACCTGGGCGGAGGAAGCAGGATATACATTTGCCCAGCTGCTTCACAGCCCGCTTCTGGTCCTTAAGATGTGCTACAATACCCTGATGTGGCAGGGGGAGAAGCTATATTCCGGTATGCTGGGGGAAGCCCTGGGCAACATGGACGCCGTGCTTAATACCCCATATGTGGTCATACTGGGGATGACCGCCATCCTGCTGATGCTTGCATTCAGGAAACCGGGGGAGGGCATTGTCATGAACATGGGAAGCCGTGTCTGGATATGGTTCCTTTGCCTGCTTTGCCTTGGAGCCCTGATGTTTTCCATGCTGTTGGCCTGGACCCCGGTGACCTCCAATGTGATTAACGGGGTACAGGGAAGATACCTGCTGCCGCTGCTGCCCATGTTTTTACTTACGCTTAAAAATGACAAGGTGGTGCGGACGGATTGCGGGGACAGGCCGCTGTTATATATCATGATGGTGATGGATCTGTATGTTGCCGTCCGGATTTTCAGTATCGTGTGCCTGCGCGTTTCCTAGGTGTGTTTGAAAACTGCTTTCCGTCAGCTGTGCGTCCCACTTTGTGGGAATGAATTTTTAAACAGACCCTGGCATCCGGCCAGGGAAAGTGGACAAGGTATTGCCATACAGTGGATAAAGTGATAAAATTGCCAAATGGATGTGGAAAACCCCGCATGTATCATGGATACCCGTCCTATACGGGTATGACAGGCCAAAGATTTAAGATAAGAGGAGCAGACGATAATGGGAAAGATTAAAGTGACACCCTGTGATATCAAAGGGTTATATGTGATTGAGCCGACCGTGTTTAAGGATGAGAGAGGCTATTTTGTGGAAACCTACAACCAGAATGATTTTAGGGAAGCCGGCCTTAATATGGTATTTGTCCAGGACAACCAGTCCATGTCGGTCAAGGGCGTGTTAAGGGGCCTGCATTTCCAGAAACAGTATCCCCAGGGCAAGCTGGTCCGCGCCGTACGCGGGACCGTGTTCGACGTGGCGGTAGACCTGCGCTCTGATTCCGGGACATATGGAAAATGGTTCGGTGTGGTCCTGTCCGCTGAGAATAAAAAGCAGTTCTATATTCCGGAAGGATTTGCCCATGGTTTCCTGGTGCTCTCGGATCAAGCGGAGTTCGCATACAAATGCACGGACTTCTATCATCCCGGCGATGAAGGCGGCCTTAAGTGGGACGATCCTGAAATCGGGGTTGACTGGCCGGTATCAGAGGGCATGGAACTGATTATCTCGGAAAAGGATAAGAAGTGGGGCGGCCTTAAGGACACATTCAAATTTTAACTGATACAGCGTCTAGAGAAAAGGAAATCATATATGAATTATGTACTGTCTCTTGGTAGGGAGATCATTGAGAAGAGAAAGCTGATATGGGATTTGGGCAAGGCTGATTTCCGGAAACGGTTCGTTGGGTCTTATTTTGGGATTGTATGGATGTTCATCCAGCCCATTGTGACCATTGCCATCTATGCAATCATCTTTGGACCTGCGGGTTTCAGGACGCCTCCGCCAGTGCCGGGGGCTTCCTATGTGGCCTGGCTGGTAGCGGGCATCGTGCCCTGGTTTTTTTACAGCGAGGTGCTGAATACGGTTACCAACTGCCTGCAGGAATATAGTTATCTTGTGAAAAAGGTGGTGTTTAAGGTGGAAATCCTTCCAATCATCAAGCTGATGAGCTGCCTGATGGTTCATGGATTCTTTGTCCTCATCATGCTGGGGCTGTATCTTGTGACCGGGGTTACGGTCAGGGTTACCTGGCTTCAGGCCTTGTACTATACCTTTGCGGCATCCATGCTGGCCCTGGGGATTGGATTCTTTACCTCTGCGGTCAATGTATTCTTCAAGGACATGGCACAGATTGTCTCCATCTGTATCCAGTTCGGAATCTGGATGACACCGATCATGTACCATGAATCCATGTTTACGGACCGCCTCCCCTGGATTGGGACTGTCTTAAAGCTGAACCCCTTTTATTATATTGCGGCAGGCTACAGGGACAGTATGCTGACCGGGAACTGGTTCTGGGAAAGGCCTACCCTGACGCTGTATTACTGGGGGGTTACCACAGTGGTATTCCTGGTGGGACTGAAAATGTTCAAGCGCTTAAGACCGCATTTTTCCGATGTGCTGTAAGGGTGCTGCCTGTGTGTTAAAAAGGCGCGGCCGGTGTGCTGTAAGGGTGCTTTTAATGTACTGCACAGGCGCTGGTGCGGAGTGTGCCTTGGACGGATTGTGGAAAGAAGGCTGGCATTGATATGATACGCAAAGTGGAAATCGGCTGGCGCCGCGGGGATGAGGAAGGGAACATACCGGTGGAGGTGCTGTATTCCAGACGCATCACCCTTGGGCTTGAAATCAAGGCAGACGGGCGCGTGTGTGCCAGGATGCCGCGGGGAATCCCCAGCCAGGCGGTGATGGATTTCATAAAAGAACGCCAGGACTGGATTGTGCAGAAATGGTTCCTCATGGAAGAAAAGCGGCGCATCAGGGAGCAGAGGCCCCTGCCCGACTATGTGGCCCATCCGGAACTGGAGGCAGCTTACAGGAAAAGGGCCAGGACGCAGCTGGAAGCCAGGGCGGCTTATTACGCAGGGCTGATGGGCGTGACCTATAACCGCATTGCCATCCGGGCAGCCAGGACACGGTGGGGCAGCTGCAGCGCCCAGGGGAACCTGAATTTCCATTGGAAACTGATCCTCATGCCGCCGGAGGTACTGGATTATGTGGTGGTCCATGAACTGGCCCACAGGAAAGAGATGAACCACTCTGCCAGGTTCTGGGCAGAGGTGGAGCGGATTCTGCCGGATTATAAGAGGCGCAGGAAATGGCTGAAGGATTATGGGTCCCAGGTGTGAGGATGACGGCGCCAGGGACCTTTCTTTATTTGGCTTCATTTATAGGGGTTATGACAGCGGGAATTACTTCACGGATATATCCCTGCCGGGCGTTGTCCGGTGAGATTGTATAGCCGATCCAGCATATGGCGTCCTCCCGTTTCAGGTATATATCCCCAATCAAAGAATTTGTCCGGACAGAAATGACAGCCATCTGGATTCCCTGGTCCATGGAGGGACAACTTTGGACCCGCTGCATCAAAGCCGGTTTTTTTGAAGGCCTTCCTAAGCAAGCAGGGCAGCTGTTCCCGGTTTCCTGAATTACCCCTTGCCATCTGCCCTTATTAGATGTATGATTGCTTTTAGAAAAGAGTTTATGAAAGTAGGCGGCCCTATTATGAAGATAAATGAAAAAGCAATGGAAAAGAAACGCCAGAACAAGGCAAGGATTGCCAGCCATATCCTTCACAGAAAGCAGGTTTCCAAGCCTGAGCTGGCCATTGAACTGGGTCTGAGCATGCCCACCGTGCTTCAGAATGTGAAGGAACTCCTGGAAGCAGGAATCGTGGAGGAGGTGGGGGAATATGAATCCACAGGAGGGCGCAAGGCCAAGGCGCTGTCTGTTGTGAAGGATGTAAGGTATGCGGCCGGGGTTGATATCACGGCCAACCATGTGGGGTTTGTGATAATAGACCTGAAAGGGGACGCGGTATGCAGCATCAGGGTACGCAGGCGGTTTGAGAACACGGCAGAGTATTATGAAGGCCTGGCAGCGGAATTGGAGCAGTTCCTGGATGCAGGCGGGGTGGACAAAAAGAAAATCCTGGGAGTGGGCATTTCCCTGCCTGGTATCATAGATAAGGAAAACAGCCGTCTGGTACGTTCCCATATCCTTCAGGTCAGCGACATCAACCTGGAGGTCATAAGCAGGCATATCCCATATCCGGTGCATTTTGAAAATGATGCCAACAGCGCTGCAATCGCAGAACTAAAGGGCAGGGACCGGAACGCGGTTTACCTCTCCCTCAGCAACACGGTGGGCGGTTCCATCTATCTGGATAATGATATTTACGGGGGGGACCATTTCCGCAGCGCGGAGTTTGGGCACATGATCATATATCCGGAAGGAAAGCCGTGTTACTGCGGTAAGCGGGGATGTGCGGACCCTTATTGTTCCGCCAGGGTATTGTCCTCCTTTGTGGGGGAGGATGGAGGCCTGGGGGAGTTTTTCCAACTTCTGGTGAATAAGGACCGGGATGCCGCGGCGGTCTGGGACACGTATCTGGAGGACCTGTCCATTGTCATTACCAACCTCAGGATGTGTTTTGACTGCGATATCGTGCTGGGCGGATATGTGGGCGGTTATCTAAGGCCTTATATGTCACAGCTGGGCAGGAAGGTGATGGTTCATAATAAGTTTGATAATGATACCCTTTACATGAAAAACTGCAGCTATGAAAAGGAGGCGTCCGCGGTGGGGATTGCCATGACATTCATGGATGAGTATTTTCGGACAATGATATAGGTCAGATTGAGGATGCGGTTTCTGTTAAGACACAGGAACCGCATCCTTTGCATTATGGGCAATCCGTTTTCCTATGCGGCGGTATGCTTTGTGCAGACTGCACAAAAAAGTAGAGAGAAAATAATCATTTTGATGAAAATGTAGTTTGGTTATTGACAAACCCATTGCCTGGTGCAATAATATAACTACTTTAATAAAACATTTTATAAAAGATTATACAAAAAAGAAAAAGGAGAGATGGGATATGTTACAGCAGGTAATGACAGCACCAGGTAAAATCGGGTTTCATGAGGTTCCGGTACCGGAAATCAGTGAGGGGGAAGTGCTCATAAAGATCATGAAGATAGGAATCTGTGGATCGGACATCCATGTGTACCATGGGGAGCATCCATTTACAAGCTATCCCGTGACCCAGGGACATGAGGTTTCCGGCGAGGTGGTGAAGACGGGGCGGGCAGTGACCGGATTCGTGCCGGGGCAGAAGGTGACAATCCAGCCTCAGGTGGTGTGCGGCCAATGCTACCCGTGCCGCCACGGCAAATACAA
>OATU01002115.1_pt1 | contig 10353 bp, 8 predicted proteins | sample 1516711 | NCBI WGS metagenome assembly OATU01 (sample SAMEA2579971, study PRJEB22360) | human gut metagenome | biome: human gut; feature: human-associated habitat; material: faeces | place: Denmark | collected 2008/2010 | reverse complement strand
TTCACTTTCGTTTCTTCTGACAGAGTCCGGCGCTGCCTATCAGTATGAACTGGAGCGGCTTCTCTCCGAGCGGGACCTGGAGCTTCTGCCAGTTCTGGAGATCGGAAATACAGAGACGATCATCCATCTGCTGCAAAAAGGGATGGGGTATTCATTTCTTCCGGAATTCACCGTGAAAAACGAACTGGAAAACGGACAGCTGCTCGAAGTGCAGACAGATCTTCCTATGGTAGTGATGTACAGCCAGCTGCTCTATCATAAAAGCAAGTGGGTGACGCAGGAGATGCAGAAATTTACAGAACTTGTAAAAGAGCGTGTCCAGGGAGAGACGGGCAGCTGATACGGGCAAATGGTACGAGTGAATAAGATGCAGGAAATGAAAAAACAAGGAAAAATCGGAAAAAGAAAGGAACGCAGATATGTGGTATCAGAAAGACTGGTTCACGGGAAGTGACTATTATAATTTCAGGGAGCGGCAGATTGCGGTGCAGGAGCTTTGGATTGCAAATCCGGTGGAGCAGACGTTCCATGAGCGGACAGAAATCTACTATGTACGGAGCGGGAAGGCTGTGATATGGATCAATGGGGAGCGGTTTGAAGTCAGAAAAGGAAGTTTTTTCTGTCTGTATATGCATTTGTTTTATCGGATCGATGAGATTGAGGAACCGCTCGACTGCGTGAAAGTCTCTTTTCATATCGGACTTTTTATGTTTCTCTGTTTTGAAAAAAGAGAAGTGTGGGAAAATGAAATGCTAATCTACCGGGTAGAACCATTACTCTCTTTAAAAGCCGAAGAGCAGGAGCGGATTGAGCGGATCTTTGCGGAACTGCTTCTGGAAGAGGAGGCGGGGAGATTTGGGAGTCAGAACATCAGTATTTATCTGGCGATGGAACTTCATGCACTCTATTGCCGGTATGCGATGGAAAAAAGGGAGGCGTCATCGGGAAATACTTCCCAGGTCTGGAGGGTGATCCAGAGGGTGCTTCTGGATACAAGCAAGACACTCTCCCTTGAAGCATATGCAAAAGAAGCCGGGATGACCGCTGTGACATTGAACCGGCATATTTTGAAAAACTGCGGATACACATTTTTTCAGCTCCAGAAGCTGGGAAAGATCTTTCATGCGTGTGCGCTGTTACATTTTCCGGATCTGGATCTGCAATATATCAGCGATTATCTTGGATTTACCAATCTGGAGGATTTCTGCCGGGTGTTTAAGCGCTATATGAAAATGAGTGTGCGGGAATATCAGACACAGCATATCGGGGCAGGTGCAGAGATGCGGACAGAAGAAGAGGCATTTCAGATCCTGCAGTATCTGCTTTTGCATTTTCAGAAACCGTTTCAGCTGGAAGAGATGTCCAGGCAGTTGAAAATGAAACCATTCCAGATAGAAAAACGAAGCCGAGAGCAGTTTAAGAGGACCGTGCAGGAATTGCTGGAGGAGATACGTGTGCGCATCGCATGCAGCTACCTTTCGGCGACAGATAAAAGCGTTACCCAGATCAGCCATGAAGTCGGATTTGGCAGTATTTCCAGCTTTCAGAGAAGCTTTCAGAAATATATGAATCAGACGCCGAGTGCGTACCGGACAGAATATCGTTTTGTAAATAAATGATAAGAATATTTAAAAATATGAATATCTATTTCCCGCCAACTGCCCTATAATGAAAGAAAAAAACAGAGGTGTTGAAAATGTTTGAACATGTATTTGCTCCGATCAAAATTCGGGAGATGGAACTGAAGAATAGAATTATCCTTCCTGCAATGGGAACAAGAATGGCAGACGCAGATGGGGCTGTGACAGAAAAACTGGTTGCATATCATGCTGCAAGAGCAAAAGGAGGATGTGGACTGAATATCGTGGAAGTGGCAGCGGTACATACTCCGAGCGCCCCGGCGCATTTTGTGTCCATCAGTGAGGATAAATTTATCGAAGGACATAAAAAGCTGACAGATGCGATCCATGAAAATGGCGGAAAAGCCGGGATCCAGTTATGGCAGGGATCGATCGCTGCATCGATGGATCCAAAAGCGAAGATCCTTGTAGTTTCTGATATGAACTTTGGTCCATATACGTTGAAAGCGATCACAAAAGAAGAGATCCAGGAAGTGATCGAGTGCTATGGCGCTGCGGCAGCGCGTGCAGTTCAGGCAGGCTATGACTGTCTGGAATTCCATCTGGCACACAACTATCTTCCACACTCTTTCTTGAGTGCGGGATTAAACCACAGAGAAGATGAGTATGGCGGAAGCTTTGAAAACCGGTGCCGGTTCCCACTGGAAGTGATCGACGAGATCAGAAGGAGAATGCCGGAAGGAATGCCGTTATTTATCCGTATCGATGCACAGGACGATCTTCTTGAAAATGGAATGAGTATCGAAGAAGTAATCCGTTTCTGTAAGATCGCAAAAGAACATGGTGTCGATGTGCTTGATGTCTCCAGAGGAAATATCATTACTGCCGCATCGATGTATGAAGTACCGCCGATCGATGTGCCAAATGCATTCAACGTAGAAAATGCAGCAAGGATCCGCAAAGAAACCGGGATGCTGACTGTCGGTGTCGGACGGATCAATACGGCTGCATTGGCCGAGGAACTGATCGCAGATGACAAGGTGGATATGGTAGTGATGGGACGTGCACAGCTTGCAGATCCGGATTTTGCAAACAAGGCAAAAGAAGGACGCGTGGAAGATATCGTACACTGTGTCGGATGCAATCAGGGATGTTATGATGGATTTTGTGACGTGGCAAACCGCCCGCATATTACCTGCATGAGAAATCCGATGATCGGACATGAGGCAGAATATACATTTGAGCCGGCAGAATATGCGAAGAAGGTATGGGTGATCGGCGGCGGTGTAGCTGGTATGGAAGCAGCACAGATCCTCCACGAAAGAGGTCATCAGGTGACACTGTTTGAGGCGGCAGATACACTCGGCGGAGAATTTCTCCTTGCAGGAGAGGCGCCGGGAAAAGGTGAGATGAAAGAAGCAGCTCTGGAGATGGGCGCTCAGACAGAACGTATGGTAACTGTCCATAAAAATACGACGGTTGATGCAGAAATGATCCTGAACGGAGATGTGGATGAAGTAATCCTTGCAGTTGGTTCTTCCCCAATCCAGATTCAGTTAGAAGGCGCTGAGAAGCTTACGCACGTATCCGCACCGGAAGTATTGAGAAGAGAAGTAAAACCGGAAGGAAAAGTTGCTGTGATCGGCGGCGGTCTGGTTGGTCTGGAGACGGCAGATACACTTGCAAGCGCCGGATGCGAAGTGACGATCCTGGAGATGAAAGACAGCATCGGAAGCGATCTTGGAAGTCTCAGAAAAATCGCAGTCATGATGAAGATGCAGCAACTGAATGTAAAAATGCTCACAAACAGTAAAGTGTGCAAATTTACAGAAGAGGGGATCGTACTGGAAGACGGCACATTAGTTCCATGTAACTGCGCAGTATTTGCAGTCGGCTTCCGTGCAAACGATTCTCATCTGCTGGCAGAGGCATGTGAGAAAAAGCAGATCCCATTCCATGTGATCGGCGATGCGAAAACTGCAAGACGTGCGATCGATGCAGTGGCAGAAGGATTTGAAATCGGACGTCAGGTGTAAAAAAGACAAAGAAACAAAGCGAACGGGACACAAAAAATAGAATATATCCATAGAACTTCGCGTGAAAATGGCATCTGTTAGAAATAGCAGGTGCTGTTTTATTCTTAAAATATTTCAGCGATGTCAATAAGTTGTTTTTGTCATTTTACCATATTGAGAGGAAATTTTTTATATTGGATTCCTGGAGGGGTGGGAAGCGGAAAAATCTTTTGTTTGCAAAGGTATGGTGTTTAGGTTCGTTTTTATAAGTAGATGAAAATATGTAAAAACAGAATCAAATTAGCTACAGGGAAAATATAAATTTGCAATTGCAAAGATTTTACTTGAGAGATAAAAATACCTGAGGTATACTGGTACAAGAAGAAATGGAGGAGAATTATGCATATTTCATATAAAAAATTATGGAAACTGTTAATTGACAGGGATTTGATGAAAAAGGATCTTTGCGAAATGGCTGGAATTAGTTCAGCATCAATGGCCAAGTTGGGAAAAAATGAAAACGTTAATACAGATATAATTGTTAGGATATGTGCTGCATTAGAGTGTGATACAAGTGATATTATGGAAATCGAAAAAGAGCCAGATAAGAGGCAGTAAATATTTTAAGAGTTCATGAGAATGGACTGATAATCTGATGACATATTTTTGAGGTGATATTTTAAATGGAAAGAATAAATTTTATCGACTTGTTTGCAGGATGTGGCGGACTGAGTGAAGGATTTTATAAGCAGGGATTTCATGCGCTGGCCCATGTTGAAATAAATCATGCGGCATGTGAAACATTGAGGACAAGAATGAAATATTATGGATATGACAAGGTGGAGAATTCCGTTTTGGAGATGGATATAACCAGAGAGGATATTATTGACAGAATTGATGAGGCGGTAGATGGTCAATCTGTTGATGTTATTATTGGCGGGCCCCCGTGCCAGGCATATTCAAGTCTGGGAAGAGCAAAGGATGACAATGGAATGAAAAATGATCCAAGGAATTATTTGTTTGAAAGTTATGTAAAGGTGTTAAATCATTACATGCCTAAATTTTTTGTATTTGAGAATGTTACTGGTATGTTAACTGCAAGAATTAATGGAAAGCATATAGTAGATTCTATTGTCAAAGCATTAAGTGAAAATTATCATGTGAAGTTTGACCCCGCACTTAATATACTTAATTCAGCAAATTATGGTGTTCCCCAAATACGAAAAAGGGTAATCATTATCGGTATAAGAAAAGATATTGATATTTCTCCGGAAGAAATGTATGGTGGAATCAGAAAAACTCATTATGACCCGGACATGCCGGAAGAAGAAAGGGAAGGGTTGGAAAAGTATGTAACAGTAAGAGATGCTATTGAAGAATTGCCGGCAATCAAACCTGGTGAAGGTCAGTCTGTAATTGAATTTAAGTCTGACAGAAGTAATAAGTTTTTAGAAAAAATCAGGGCAGAGAGTGATACGGTACTGCGTGATCATGTTGCAAGAAAGCATAACAATACGGACATAGCAAGATATGTGGCTATGAGTAAGAATCACTGGACATTTCAGGAACTGCTGGCTAACAGAGAAGATTTAAGACACGAGAAGCAAAGAGTATTTGGAAACAGCTATACTGTCCAGTGGTGGGATCTCCCGTCAAAGACGATTATTGCCCATTTATATAAAGATGGAAATCAATTTATTCATCCTGACTATAAGCAGGGAAGAACTTTTACAGTGAGAGAAGCGGCAAGAATTCAGTCGTTTCCGGATGATTTTGTATTTGAGGGACCAAGGACAGAACAATTTAAACAGATAGGAAATGCTGTTCCGCCTTTTCTTGCAGAAGCAATTGCGAAGTGCATAAAAGATAAGATCATAGAAATTTAAAGGAGTTGGAGAAAATGATATTTAAACCAGCATCTCAAATAGACAGTAAAACGGAAAAAAATTTCTTTATTGAACAGATTAATGTATATATCCGGCTTGTGCAATGTTTCTGCGAAAAATATTGTATAAAGTTTACAGATTTTCCAGGGGTTCCTATAGAAGAGGAATTAAAAAAAATAGGAGTTCTTGATAATAGCTCGGAATTACCAGAATTGAAAAAAATATTAGGGGAATCTTATCACACATTTGAAATTGCGGTAAAACTTGCAGTTTTAAATAAAAAATCTATGGGAGGACTACTGGATAGATTATACAATTCAAAAAGAAAAGAAATACAAAGAAAAGCAGCACAAAAGAAGGGGAGAACTTTAGTTGATTTTTTTTGTGGGGCTGGTGGATTAAGTCTTGGTTTTTTACAAGAAGGTTTTCATGTGAAACTTGCAAATGATATTGAAGACGTATGTATTCAGACATATAAATATAATCACCCTGAATTACCGGGTGATAAATTGATCCAGGGTGATATTAAGCAAATTATCGATCATATCGAAGACTATATTAAAGAAGAAATAGACATTGTTGTTGGAGGACCTCCCTGCCAGGGATTCAGTGAGGCAAATAGGCAGAGAGTAATTGACGATCCGCGCAATAAGTTATATAAGTATTTTATACAGGCTGTTGAAAAGATTGTTCCCAGATTTGTGGTGATGGAGAATGTGAAGGGGATGCTTAAAGTGGCAGACCAGGTAGTTGAAGATTATGAGACGTTGAAAATTAAAAAAAATGGGAAGGTGTATTCCTATAAAGTGGGTTACCGGGTACTGAATTCCCAGAATTTTTCCGTGGCACAAAGCAGGGAACGATTGATTTATATAGCGGTCCGCAATGATATTATCAGAGAAAAAAATATAACTCCGGAGGAGATTTTTGTACAAATAGAAGAAAACTGTAAAAATAACAGACAATATGTGCTGCAGGATGCATTAAATGATCTCAAAGCGCTGGAAGCACCAAGAATAAAAAATGTAAACGAAGTAGACAGTGATGTTACCGGGAAAAAAATTGATATTAATACCTTTGAAAACAATGGAAATGCGTATTTAAATTTAATTAATGAAGGGAGAAAAATTCCTTATGTGTATAATCACAAAGCCAGATACGTTAGTGATGTAAATTATGAAATTTACAGAAGACTTAATCAGGGAGATGATGCGACAGATGAAAAGATAGCGGATATTATGCCCTATGCACACAGAAATCATTGTTTTAAAGATAAGTATTATAAATTATACGCCGACAGACCATGCAGAACGATTACAGCACATTTGAGAATGGATTGTCATTCTCATATTCATCCTGCTCAGATCAGAGCATTAACACCAAGGGAAGCTGCGAGAGTGCAATCGTTTCCAGACGATTATCTGTTTTGGGGCGCGTATCTTAAAACATATATGCAGATTGGAAATGCAGTACCTCCGCTAATGGCGCGGGGGATAGCGGAAATTATTAAGAAGTATCTCGAATAGAGGAGATGATAAGAGTGAAGATAACTCAGGTTATTAAAAAATTGAATAATACAGAACTGGGAAAAGCAAGAACAAATGATACATATGTGCTGATTCCGAAAAATCTGGATATTTCGGATTTATTTCCGGCAGTGAATAAACAAATTGGTTTTATAAATAAAGAAAATGGAGAAATTATCAATCTTCGTTATACAATGGGACGGGAAAAGCGCGTGGTAGGTCTGGGGCCATATTATAATAAATATAGTGTATGTGCCGGAGACGAAATTGTGTTGGAAAGGCAGATTGTCAAAGGAGAATCACAATATTTTATAAATTTGAAAAAGCGCCTCAATGTAGTGATACTGAAAAGACAAAAGAGTGGATTTGAAGTGCTGACAAAGGACAGGATAAATTTACTGGATTCTGTATCCTCAAATGTTGGCGGGGAGCGGTTGAAATTAATCTATTTGTGTTCGGAAAAGAAGAGGACAGATTCTCCGGAATTAACGGAGTTTTATGATTTGCTGTCAGGGGAGAGGAGTATGCTTGGTGATTTTTCCAGTGGAGAATTTATTGAAATTGAAGTAAAGAATGATATTGCCAGAGTGAAACGCTTTTGCACATGGAGAAAGTATAAATTTGAAATGGAGGACGAAGATGCATAAATATTATTTGATGGAGATAGAAACCTTAATCCAGACATTTACAGTGCTGGATACTGGAAAGGAAATTTTATTCAGTTATTCCTCGCAGGAAAATGAAGAAGGAATTAGCGGCATAGAAACGGGAGACTTTATTCTGGGGTACTATCCAGAACCGGTAGAAAAAGTAAAAATATTGTTGGAAGTAACAAATGTTTTGAAGAATGGAGAAATAGAACTGATAAAGAAAATGGAAGTAGAAAAAGGGGCTGACGTTGTTCCGGAACTTTTACATGAATTATCTGGCTCCAATCCGGTTCTTATATCAAAACAGATGTTTTGTTTTATTTATAAAGAAATGTTAAATAAGCAGAAAATGGAAGAAGAACAAAATATTGATTTGGAAAGTATTCAATATTCCGCTCCTAAACTTCCAGAATCACATAATTATTTAGTATTTGGAGCACCAGGTACAGGGAAGAGCCATGAGTTAAAGCAGTTACAGGAAAAATACTTTATGGATAAAAACTCGTATGAGAGAGTGACATTTTATTCGAACTATTCATATCCTAATTTTGTTGGTACTTATAAGCCCAAAATGGAGAGGAAAGAAATTGTTTATTCCTATGTTCCGGGCCCGTTTATCCGGATTTTAGAAAAGGCATATGCAAACCCGGACCAGAACTTTTTGCTGGTAATTGAAGAAATCAACAGAGCAAATCCCGCTGCGGCATTTGGAGATATTTTCCAACTGTTAGACAGAAAGGAGGGGAGGAGTGAATATTCTATTGAAACAAGTGAAGAATTAAAATTATATTTTGCAGGAAAATTTGTTCATGGATTCGATGACATGCCGGATGATGAAAAGAGTACAGTATTGGAGTCCTTTTCAAAAATGTATATTCCTCCCAATATGTATATATGGGCAACGATGAATAGTGCAGACCAGGGAGTTTATCCTATGGATACGGCGTTTAAAAGAAGGTGGGACTTTAAATATATCAGCATTAATGATAATATGGAGACAATGCAGGATGTTGTATTTAAAGTTCCGTCAAAGTTGGAGAAAAAGAACATCAACTGGAATAAATTACGCATGAGAATTAATGAAGTGTTAAGCAGTTCTCAGTGCAGAGTCACTGAAGACAAGCTGCTGGGGCCATATTTTATTTCAGGCGAAGTGATGTCAATTGATAAGAAAACAAAAAAATTTGATGCTTCCAGGTTTGATAATGAAAAATTTACAGAGGCATTTAAATATAAAGTAATCATGTATTTATTTGAGGATGCTGCAAAACAGCGCAGAACAGAAATATTTAAAGGGTGTGATGAAGTAACAAGATTTTCAGATATTTGTGAGGAATTTGATAAAAGGGGGATAGAGATATTTGGTTCTGAAATTGCTGAAAATGTTATAGAGGAAGAATAGAAAGACGGTGGGAATGTGTTATCTGTTTTTATTAAAGAACAAAAACGCTATTATAAAAATGAACTAATAGCAAAATTGGAACTGAAATCCGATGAAGTTGTAGATTTTGTCAGGAAATTGAAATCGTTTGGTATTCTTAAAATGGTGAAAGCAACATCAGAAGAAAGAGAACTGTCAGAATTGCTTAGTGAAAACGCGGAGTTAGTAAATGAAGAAGAAAACATGGATAAATATTTTTATGTATTTACTTACGTTGGCATACTTACTGTGGGCGACCGTATTCTGAAGTGTTATCCGAAGTATATTCAGGATACAGAACCTGCTGAAAAGATGAAACAAGTGATGCGTGTTCTTAGAAAATATAATTCATATGAGCAGAGGATAGCATTATTTAATGGTGGCGATGAGGAGATATCATTTAACCTGCTGGCGATTATACTCTATCTGTTAGAAGAATATGTAGAAAATGGCGTGTATATGAATCAGCGGTTAACGATAGAGGATAATGGTTCCGGAGAAATTTTGTGGGACAATTTTGTGGGACAATACGGTAAATGAAACATGTGCAATCATAAAGCATAATAAGCCGGTATATGTGGATCTGAAAACGATAAATGTAAGTGAAGATGAACAGCATTTTTTCAGGAGACTTCACTGTAGTATTCTCACAGAATGTTCTGAAATATTAGAAAAGGCAGGTCTGAATCAATTATTTGATCTGGAACGGATAGAATTGTCTGAGCTGAAAATACAGGATTTTGGTGATGATAATTATATTTTATATAAAATACAGAAAGAACTGGACATCCAGTTTAATGACAGAAAGAAGATACTTTTGAAAACGATGTATGCATATATATCACACCGAAAAACAATAGAAAGCGGAGCTGGTATGAGCATGTTTGGTACAAACAGCTTTAACCTTGTCTGGGAAAAGGTGTGTGCAGAGGTGTTTGACAATAAATTGCATGTGAAAATAAAAGAAATAAAGCAGGTTCCGGATAATGTTTGCATGCTCTATGAAAATAAAAGACTGATTGAAATTATAGAAAAACCAAAATGGAGATATAAGACAACAGCCAGAGTGATGGAACAGTCTCAGACATTAAAACCAGATCTGATCAGCATATACCCTTATGAAGATGAGTATTGCTTTGCAATTCTGGATGCAAAATATTATATGATAAAATTGAATGAAGACAGCGTGAAGGGGAATCCGGGTATAGGAGATGTTACAAAACAATATTTGTACCAGCTTGCCTATCAAAATTTTATAGAGCAGTGTGGATACAAG
>OATU01002111.1_pt1 | contig 10374 bp, 5 predicted proteins | sample 1516711 | NCBI WGS metagenome assembly OATU01 (sample SAMEA2579971, study PRJEB22360) | human gut metagenome | biome: human gut; feature: human-associated habitat; material: faeces | place: Denmark | collected 2008/2010 | reverse complement strand
ATGAACGACTGATACATCTGTCCCCCGTGTGGGCCCTGCCGCAACGGAACGCGTCGGCATCGTCTTCGGCATCGGCCTGAACCTGGCCGTCCCCGAAGACCATCTGCCAACCGACAAGGCCACGTCGCTGCAGCTGGTCGCGCATGGCCTGCCCGATTCCATGACATTGCGCGACATGATCGCGGCCCATCTGGTGGACGGTTTGCGATCAAGGCTTGCCGATTTCGAAGCCGACCCGCAGCGTGAGGCCACGCGTGCGATGGAGGAGATGCGTCCGGTCTGCTGGACGCTCGGCAAGCCATGCGAGGCGCATTTCGTGGACGGCACCACCCTGCGCGGCACCGCGCTGGAACTCAACCCCGACGCCTCCCTCACCATCAGAGACGACAACGGCAACCTGCACACCGTGCGCACCGCCGACGTAGGCGTCCTACCCCAATAATTCTCTAACCCTCATCCCTCATAAAGTCGTAAAGCGCTTTTTTTCGAAAATCGCACGTTTCAAAAAAAACGCAATATTCGAGAAAAGCGGCATTTCCCAAAATCGCAATATCCAAAAACCGCGCCACCCGCAAACGCAACATTCCCCCAAAACGAGGTGGGGCCGGCGGATACCAACGTAAGACCGTAAAGACTCGGCCTGAGCGGCCCGGAGCGTGTCGCACGTTGGTATCCGCCGGCCCCACCGGACACAGCGAAAACGAAAATCACAGCGAAAACGGAAGACTGTATCAAAACCCGGAAATCACGAAGAAACCCGGAAATCACAGCGGAAAACCCTCAGCAGAAAATTCCCAGCAAAAAGTCGTAGAAAACTACCGCAGAAAAGTCGCTGCCGATAAAAGTCACTGCAGCTTTGCCAGTCCGCTCGCGACCAGCGAAGCCACAACCGCCTTGATGCAATCGCCCACAATGAAGCCCATCGAAGCGATGGCCACCACCGGCATCGCCACGCCCGTAATGGCGGACTGCACGATGAAGCCGAGCAGATAGTCAAGCACGATGCAGCCGGCCACGCAGGCGGACAGATACCGTGCGGCGGTCAACGCAGCATGCTTCGGGGAATCGACACGCGCCTTGCCCTTGAGCAGCGAGGTGACGACGGCGGCCGGCAGGAAACCGATGAGGAAGCCGGCGCTCGGGCCGACCAAAGCCATGGTGGACGCGCCGCCGGCGAACACCGGCAGACCAGCCGCGCCCGCGGCCAGATACATGAGCACCGCGGCGCCCGCCTGCTTCCACGGCAGCATCAGCGCGGCCAGCATGACCACGAAGGTCTGCAGGGTGATCGGAACCGGAGTGCCCGGAATCGGCACGGCGCCCGCCATGGAGGCGGCGGCGAGCAGCACGGCGAACAGCGTGGACTTCAAAACGGCGCCGAATTTGCCGCTGGTGGCCGTTTTGGCCGCGGATGAGATGGTCAGGATTGCGTTGCGCATGGTGGAATCCTCCCTTTTTTGCGGATGTTACAGGATGCTACAAAAACTGACGAAAATGAGTCTTTCGTCAATCAATGCTCCCCATCGTAGGGTTGCTAAGTTTCGGTAACGTTTGTGGAGCCTTACAAAAAGATCGCGAATCTTTTGTGGGAAACGAGTTCGTCGAATCACGCCTCGACCGCCAAACTTGACATTATGCCTAAGAATGTCAACAAACTACTGGTGGCGAATCGCGGCGAAATCGCGCTTCGAGTCGTGCGCACCGCACGTGAGATGGGGATTCCCACGGTCGCGGTCTACGCCGAACAGGACCGTCACGCACAGTACGTGCAGATGGCCGATGACGCGTATCTGCTGTCTGGCGACACCTACAAGGACACGTATCTCAACGAGGATCTGCTCATCGACATCCTGCAGCGCAGCGGTGCCGACGCGGTGCACCCCGGCTATGGCTTCCTTTCCGAAGTCGCAAGCTTCGCGCAGAAGGTACTCGACGCCGGCGCCACGTGGGTCGGCCCGAATCCGAAGGCGCTCGTCGACCTGGGCGACAAGATCACGGCCCGCCGCGTGGCCACTTTCGCGAAGGTGCCGCCGGTTCCCGGCATTTCCCAGTCGATTTCCGACATGCGACTGCTGCTCGACTTCGCGCACACGCACGGCTATCCGCTGATGCTCAAGCGCACCGACGGCGGTGGCGGCCGCGGCATCACTCTCGTGCACAACGACGATGAGCTGCGTGGCTTCTACATGAACCACGATGCGCTGCAGGGCGGCGATTTGGACGAGTATTTCGTCGAACGGTTCATCGACAAGGGCCGTCACGTCGAAACGCAGTGCGGACGCGATTCGCACGGCAATTTCACCGTGTATTCCACCCGCGACTGCTCCGTGCAGCGCCGTAACCAGAAGCTGGTGGAGGAAGCGCCGGCGCCGTTCCTTTCCGACGGCGTGCTCGAACAGCTGGAGACTTACTCACGCCGGCTTTTCGAAGCGGTCGACTACATCGGTCTGGGCACTTGCGAATTCATGGTGACCGAACAGGGCAAGGTGTATTTCCTGGAGGTCAATCCCCGTCTGCAGGTGGAGCACACCGTCAGCGAAGAGGTCTGCGGCCTTGATCTGGTGCGAGAACAGCTCACCATCGCCAACGGCGGCGAGCTGACCGTCGACCACCCGCTGCGCGGACACAGCTTCGAGCTCCGGCTGACCTGCGAGGATCCGGCGAAGAATCTGGCGCCGAGCTCCGGCACGCTGACCAAGCTCGCATGGCCGTCCGGCCCTGGCATCCGCGTCGATTCCGGCGTGGTGGAAGGCGACACCGTCTCCCCGAAGTTCGATTCGATGATGGGCAAGCTCGTGGTCACCGCCTCCGACCGTGCGGCAGCCGTGGCACGTGTGCGCCGCGCGTTGGAAGAGCTCAAGGTGGAAGGCGTGCCGACCCCGGCAAGCCTGTTCGAGCAGATCTTCAACGACGACGAGTTCACCGCCGAGCATGGCGTGGCCTACGACGTGAGCACGAAATGGCTGGAACGCAAGTACCTGAACAAGGAAGCATCCTCCACCAAGGGCGGCCAGCCGGCATCCATGGCCGGCGCTTCGGGTGCGAAGGAAGCCGAGCAGAAGGAATCCAGCGAAACCTTCGTCATCGAAGTCAACAACCATCGTGTGTCGCTGACCGTGCCGAACGACATCGTGGCCAATCTGACCGGCGGCGCCAAGGCGCGTGACGCCAAGCGCGCCATCCAGCCGCTGCGCGGACAGGGCCTGCACCACGTCGAAAAGAAGCAGCAGGGCAACGACGGCCAGTCCGGTGTGATCGCCAGCCCGATGCAGGCGGTCGTCACACGCATCAACGTCGCCGAAGGCCAGGACGTGGCCAAGGGCGACCTGCTCGTCGTGCTCGAATCCATGAAGATGGAGAACTACGTGTACGCGCCGGTCAAGGGCACCGTCACCAAGATCTTCGTCGGTCCGGCCGCAGGCATCGAAGCGGGCGAGACGTTGATGACCATCGACGTCAACGGCGCTTCCAAGGCGGCTGACGGCAAGCCGGCAACGGACGGTAATACGGAAACCAAGACGGAAGGCGGCGCGAAATGACCGACATCATCGCAAGCCCGGCCGTCAAAGAGGCCGTGAAGGTCGTCATGGAACAGCAGGAGCGACTGGGTGACGAAGCGGCTGCCGAAGCCCGCGAATCGCAGCCGATCCGTACGTCCGTGCTGCGTGCCGCGCAGCTCGCCGCCGAAGCCGAAGACCACGCCCGCGGCCGCCAGCACGTCAAAGGCAAGCTGACCGCGCGCGAACGTCTCGACCTGCTGCTTGATACCGGTTCCTTCGAGGAAATCGGCCGTTTCCGCGGCGGCGACATCAACGGTGGACGCGCCGGCTCCGCAGTCATCACCGGCTTCGGCGAGGTGTTCGGCCGCAAAGTGGCCGTCTACGCGCAGGACTTCTCCGTCAAAGGCGGCACGCTTGGCGTGGCCGAAGGCCGCAAGATCTGCCATCTGATGGACAAGGCGCTCGACCTCAAGGTGCCGATCATCGCGCTCATCGACTCCGGTGGCGCGCGCATCCAGGAGGGTGTGGCCGCGCTGACCGAATACGGCCACCTGTTCCGCAAAACCTGCGACGCCAGCGGTTTCGTGCCGCAGCTATCGCTGATCCTCGGCCCCTGCGCCGGCGGTGCCGTCTACTGCCCGGCCCTGACCGACCTGATCATCATGACCCGCGAGAATTCCAACATGTTCGTCACCGGTCCCGACGTGGTCAAAGCGGCCACCGGCGAAGTGATCAGCATGGACGATCTGGGCGGCGGCTACGTGCACAACGCCACGTCCGGCGTGGCCCACTATCTCGGCGAGGACGAGGCGGATGCAATCGACTACGCGCGTACCGTGCTCGCCTATCTGCCGTCCAACTCCGACCAGCAGCCGCCGGTCTACGCGTACGCGGCGACCCGCGCCGACCGTGACGTGGCCAAACGCCTCGCCACCATCGTGCCGGACAACGACCGCCAGCCGTATGACGTGCTCGACGTGATCCGCTGCATCGTGGACTACGGTGAATTCGTGCAGGTGCACGAACTGTTCGCCGCTTCAGCGGTGGTCGGCTTCGCCTGCATCGACGGCCATCCCGTCGGCATCGTGGCCAACCAGCCGAACGTCAACGCCGGCATTCTCGACGTCGACTCATCCGAAAAAGTGGCGCGATTCGTGCGCTTGTGCGACGCGTTCAACCTGCCGGTCGTCACCTTGGTGGACACCCCGGGCTACAAGCCAGGCGCCGAACAGGAACATGCGGGCATCATCCGCCGTGGCGCGAAGGTCATCTACGCCTACGCCAACGCGCAGGTGCCGCTCGTCACCATCATCCTGCGCAAGGCCTTCGGCGGCGCATACATCGTGATGGGCTCCAAATCCATTGGCGCGGACATGAACTTCGCCTGGCCATCCAGCCAGATTGCGGTGCTCGGCGCGGCCGGCGCGGTCAACATCATCCACCGCAAGGACCTGCAGAAAGCCAAAGACAACGGCAAGGACGTCGAAGCGCTGCGCGCCAAGTACATCGCCGACTACGAACGCACCACCGTCAACGCGAACCTTTCGCTGGAAATGGGCGAGATCGACGCCATGATCGACCCCGAACAGACACGCGAGACCATCATCGAATCGCTCCGCCTGCTCGCCAGCAAGAAACGCGTGCGCCGAACCAGCAAACACCACGGCAACCAGCCGCTGTGACGGACGCAACGCGACGCAACCAACGTAAGCAACCACAACAATCGCAAGAAATTTTGGAACAAGTAAGGAAGATTATGAACACCTTTTTTCTTGATCGACTGAACAGCGAGCCCCACGCGCTCGCCTTCGCCGGCCAATCCACCCCGTGGCCGGTGGCGCTCGCCGACCAGAGCGCGAATCCGGCGCTCGACGAGGCCCTGCACACCCATGCGGCCGCCGCGCGGGCGCTTCTGTATCCGGTGTCCGCCGAGCTGCTCGCCACCACCGGACGCCCGGTCGACCTGTTCGGCTTCGAACCGAACCCGGCACGTCTGGGCGCCGCAGCCGCGGCTTCCGCCAGCGTTCCCGGCATCGCGCTGACCCAGCTGGGCGCGCTGCTCGACGCCGCCGCACTCGGCTACAATCCGGCCCAGGCCAAGCCGGTCGCGGTGCTCGGCCACTCCCAGGGCGTGCTTGCCGTGCATATGGTGCAGGCGATCTGCGAAGCCGGTTCCATCGACGCAGCCGCAGCCAAGATCGACGAGATTCTTGCGATCGCAACGCTGATCGGCGTCGCCGGCACCCGTCAGGCACGCCAGCTCGGTCTCGCCGCACGCCACGGCGAGGCGACCCCGATGCTGTCCGTCAAGGACATCACCCGCGCCCAGGTGGACGCGCTGATCGAACGCGTCGACGGCGCACGTGGCCCGATCGCCGTGGCCGTCACCAATTCCGCCACGCATTACGTGTTGTCCGGCTATCCGGAGGACCTGGCCGCATTCGGCGTGGAGGTCGCCAAGGAACACAAGCGTCAGGCCAAGCTGCGCGAAGAGAAGGTGCGTGGCGGCCGCGTGTTCGACCCGACGCTCGAATATCTCGACGTGACCCTGCCGTTCCACAGCCCGCTGATGGCCGATGCCGTCTCCCAGGCCGTCGCATGGGCCGAGGCCTGCGGCATCAACGCCGACCATGCCCGTGAGCTCGCCGCCGAAGTGCTGCTCAACCATGTGGATTGGGCCGCCCGCGTGCGCGCCCTGATGAAGTCCACCGATCCGAGCGCCCTGTGGGTGCTGGACTTTGGTCCGGGCAACACCGTCGGCAAACTGTTCTCCACCGTGGCCCAGGGTACCGGCGTCGGCGTGGTGGAGGCCTCCACCGTGGCCGATCGCGGCGCGCTCTCCACGCTTGAGACCCTGCCGGAACGCACCCAGAACTGGACGCGTTTCGCGCCGAGCATCATCCACACGTCCGCCGGAGACAAGGTGCGCACCGCGTTCACCGAACTTACCGGCAAGGCTCCGGTGCTGCTGGCCGGCATGACCCCGACCACCGTGGAACCGGAAATCGTGGCCGCAGCGGCCAACGCCGGCTACTGGGCCGAGCTCGCAGGCGGCGGCCAGGTCACCGCCAGCGTGTTCGACCGTCACGTGGCCAAGCTCGAGGAGGAACTCGAGGAAGGCCGCACCGTCGAATTCAACGCCATGTTCATGGACCGCTACCTGTGGAACCTGCAGTTCGGCTCCCAGCGCATCGTGCCGAAGAAGCGCGCCAGCGGCACCCCGATCGACGGCGTCGTCGTCTCCGCAGGCATTCCGGAATTCGACGAGGCCGTGGAACTCATCCACAACCTCAACGCTGACGGCTTCCCGTACGTGAGCTTCAAGCCGGGCACCGTCGACCAGATCCGCCAGGTGGTGCGCATCGCCAAGGCCGTCGCGCCAACCAAGGTGCTCATCGAGGTCGAAGGCGGCTCCGCAGGCGGCCACCACTCCTGGGAATCGCTTGACGATCTACTGCTGAGCACCTACGCCGAAGTGCGCGAGCAGTCCAACCTCGTGCTCGTGGTCGGCGGCGGCATCGGCACGCCGGAACGCGGCGCCGACTACATCACCGGCGAATGGGCCACCGAATACGGCCGTCCGCTCATGCCTGTGGACGGCGTGCTCGTCGGCACCGCCGCCATGACCGCCAAGGAAGCCCACACCAGCCCCGAAGTCAAGCAGATGCTCGTCAACACCCCGGGCATTCCGGTCAAGGGCGACGGCAACGATCCGTTCGCCCCACTGGGCGAGCAGTGGGTGCCGTCCGGCCAGGCCAAGGGCGGCGTCACCTCCGGTCTGAGCCACCTGCACGCCGACATCTACGAGCTGGAGAACTCCTCCGCCCGCTGCGGCCGCCTGCTGGTGCGCGTCATGAAGCACCCGGAGGAGCTGGAAAGCCGTCGCGACGAGATCATCGCGGCGCTGAACGCCACCGCCAAGCCGTATTTCGGCGATCTGAAGACCATGACCTACCTTGAGTGGGCCCAGCGTTTCGCCGACCTCTCCTTCCCGTGGGTGGACGAAACCTACGCCGATCGCTTCCTGCACCTGCTGCAGCGCATCGAAGCCCGCGTCACCACGCAGGAAAGCGGCGAATTCGCATCGCTGTTCGCTTCCCGCGCTGACGTCGAAGCCGATCCGAACGCCGCGATCGCCAAGCTTGCCGAAACCTACCCGCAGGCCGGCAAACTGACCGTCACCCCGATGGACGAGGCATGGTTCCCGGTGCTCGTACGCGAGTATCCGAAGCCGATGCCGTTCGTGCCGGTCATCGACAACGACCTGCTGCGTTGGTGGGGCCAGGACCAGCTGTGGCAGTCCGAGGACTCCCGCTATTCCGCCGATTCCGTGCGCATCATCCCCGGCCCGATCTCCGTGGCCGGCATCACCACCGTGGACGAGCCGGTGGCCGACATCCTCGGCCGCTTTGAAGCCGCCATGGTCAAGCGCGTGTCCGCCGAATCGGCGAGCGCCGACAAGACCGCCTTCGCCCAGTTGGGCGCGGCCGTCTCCGCCGAGGAATTCATCCGCAAATCCCCGAACATCTCCTGGGTCGGCCACCTCATGGCCAACCCGGCGTACGGCACCGCCAACGGCGACGCCAACTATGAAATCCGCAAGGTGGCCGTTGAAGGCAGCGTCGAAAAGTACGACCTCGACATCCATCTCGACACCTTCTGGGACAACGATCCGGACGGCGGCGCCTCCAAGCACGCCGTACGCGACATCGTCATTCCGCTGAACGTCGACGGCAACGAATCCGGCCTGTTCCCGGTCGTGGACCGCGACCGTCTGCCGGAGCACGTCTACCGCATGCTTGCCGACACCGCGGGCATCGGCAACACCGCCATCACCGGCGACAAGCTCACCGCCATGCCGCAGATCGAGGAAGTGCCCGACAAGACCGCCTTCCCGTTCGGCCAGGCGCACACCGGCTACACGCTGTCCGCCAACCTCGGTTTCGACCATGAGGCCGCTGCCGAGCGACCTCGTGCCGTCCCGCATCGCCCCGGACGCGCTCGTCGGACCGGCTTGGCCCGCCATCTACGCGGCCCTCGGCTCCGTGTACGTCAACGGCTTCCCGGTCATCGAAGGCCTGCTCAACGCCGTGCATCTCGACCACCTCATCGAACTCGAGGTGAGCGAGGACGAGCTGCTGAAGCACACCGGCGAGCGCATCGAGCTCACCAGCTGGGCCGACGACTACTTCGAATCCGCCTCCGGCCGTGTGGTGACCATCCACGTCACGCACACCGCTCAGGACGGTACGCTGCTTGCCAACGAAACCGAGCGTTTCGCCATCCGCGGCCGCGCGTACTCCGACGCGCTGCCGCCGGAAGCGCCCGACTATGGTGGAATCGAAGCCGAAATCGAAAGCACTCCGCGCCGTCTGCTGCGTCGTGTGAAGGTCGTCGCTCCGCATGAGATGACCGCCTTCGCCCGTACTTCCGGCGATTTCAACCCGATTCACACCTCCCATCGCGGTGCCGCCGTCTCCGGTCTCGCCGCGCCGCTCGTGCACGGCATGTGGCTGTCCGCCACCGCCCAGTACGCGGTGCAGGCGCTCGACGAGAAGGGCGCGCATTACGAGATCGCAGGCTGGACGTACAACATGTACGGCATGGTGCAGCTCGACGACGAGGTGGAGATCTCCATCGAACGCGTCGGCCGCGTGGCGCATGCCGGCATGGTGCTGGAAGTGACCAGCCGCATCGACGGCAATATCGTGTCCCGTGGCACCGCCATCGTGCGTGCGCCGAAGTCCGCCTTCGTCTACCCGGGCCAGGGCATCCAGAAGCAGGGCATGGTGCTCGACGAGCGTGCCAAGTCCCCGGCCGCACGCGAGGTGTGGGAGCGCGCCGACAAGGTGACCCGCGAGAAGCTCGGCTTCTCCATCCTCGCCGTCGTGCGTGATAATCCGAAGGAACTGACCGCCAACGGCGTGACCTACCGTCATCCGGAAGGCCTGCTCAACCTGACCCAGTTCACGCAGGTGGCGCTCGCCACCGTGGCGTTCGCCCAGACCGCTCGTCTGCGTGAAGCCGGCGCGGACATCTGGCCCGCCTACTTCGCGGGCCACTCGCTGGGCGAATACAACGCGCTGAGCTCCTTCGCCGGCGTGATTCCGCTGGAAACCGTGCTTGAGCTCGTGTTCCACCGTGGCTCCACCATGCACCACCTCATCCCGCGTGACGAGAAGGGCCGTTCCAACTACCGTATGGGCGCGCTTCGTCCGAACCAGTTCGGCGTGGGCGACGACGGCGTGCGCGAATACGTCGAATCCGTTTCGAAGGCTTCCGGCGAGTTCCTGCAGATCGTCAACTACAACCTTGCCGGACAGCAGTACGCCGTGGCCGGCACCATCGCCGGTCTGAAGGCGCTGAAGGCCGATTCCGCCCGCCGCGTCGCCAAATACGGCGGCAAGCCGGCGTTCATGCTGGTGCCGGGCATCGACGTGCCGTTCCACTCCACGCTGCTGCGCAAGGGTGTGCCGGAGTTCCGCGACAAGCTTGACGCGCTGCTGCCGAAGCACATCGACTACCGTGGCCGTCTGGTCGGACGTTACATTCCGAACCTGGTGGCCGTGCCGTTCGAGATGACCAAGGAATTCGCCGCGAAGATCCTCGAGGTCGTGCCGTCCGAGCGCATCAAGGCCGCGTTGGACGATCCGAAGGTGTGGGATTCCTACGCCGAGGACGACCAGAAGCTCGGCCGTCTGCTGCTCACCGAACTGCTGAGCTGGCAGTTCGCCTCCCCGGTGCGTTGGATCGAAACCCAGGCGCTGCTGTTCGGTTCCGCCGAACAGGGCGGCCTCGGCGTGGAGGAGTACGTCGAGGTGGGTCTCGGCAACGCTCCGACGCTCGCCAACCTCGGCGCCAAGACGCTGCGCCT
>OATU01002108.1_pt1 | contig 10403 bp, 10 predicted proteins | sample 1516711 | NCBI WGS metagenome assembly OATU01 (sample SAMEA2579971, study PRJEB22360) | human gut metagenome | biome: human gut; feature: human-associated habitat; material: faeces | place: Denmark | collected 2008/2010 | reverse complement strand
AGAGAAGAATTTTTTGAAGCAGTAAAATCAATAGATACAGGAGAGGAAAAATAAAATGGATAGACTTTCATCACATAGAGCAACCAAAGAAGTAGTAAATAAACATAACTTTAAGTTTTCAAAATCACTAGGACAAAACTTTTTAATAGATGATAACGTAATAGATAGAATATTAGAAGGTGCAAGATTATCAGAAACTGACAGAATAATCGAGGTTGGACCAGGGATAGGTACTTTAACTAGAGAAATGGGAAAAGTAGCTGAAAATGTAGTTGCTATAGAAATAGATAAAACATTAATACCAATATTAAAAGAAACATTAGCAGACTTAGACAATGTTGAAGTTGTAAATGAAGATATATTAAAAGTCGATGTTCAAGGATTAATAAATGAAAAATTAAATGGAGGACCAGTAAAATTAGTCGCAAATCTTCCATATTATATAACTACTCCAATAGTTATGAAATTCTTAGAAGAAGATATACCTGTTACTGATATAGTAGTTATGGTTCAAAAAGAAGTTGCAGATAGAATGAATGCAAAACCATCTACAAAAGATTACGGTGCATTATCAGTAGCGGTTCAATATTATTGTGATACAGAAATAGTTGCAAAAGCTCCAAGACACATGTTTGTCCCACAGCCAAATGTAGATTCAATAGTTATAGGACTTCATGTTAGAGATGAGAAAAAATATGTAGTTGATAATGAAGATATTTTCTTCAAAACAGTAAAAGCATCTTTCGGTCAAAGAAGAAAAACTTTATTAAATTCGCTAGGTGGATTAGGATTTTTATCTAAAGACGAGATAAGAGAAGCATTACAAGCTGCAAACATCGATGAAAAAAGAAGAGGAGAAACTCTTAGCATAGATGAATTTGCGAATTTATCTAATGAAATAAATAAATTTTCATCTAAATAATACTATTTTCCAAAACCTTAAACATATAATATTTTGAGCAGGTATGTTTAAGGAGGGATAAGTAGTGGTTTCTAAAAGAAAATTTAAAAGAGACTATATCATATTAGAGGCAAAGGACATGAACTTTAGAAGTAAAGAACGTGTTCTTCCTAAAGCCTTTGCCAAAATAGAAATTAATGATGAAAAATCTGTAGTAGCCTTATATGTAGAAAATCTAAAAAATTTAAAAGACGGATATGATGTAATCGCTCTTCGTACTGATTATGAAAGATTAAATTTAGGAAGAATAAATCTTAATTCACAAGGAAAAGGTGAATTCGTATTAGATTTAAATGAAGAAGATAGCGATATTAAAGCGATAGCACTTACTTATGAAAAATATGTTCCACTTATAGGATTTAAGGGAAATAAAATAGAAAACTACGAAGAATTAATATTTGAACCAGAAGAAGAAATAATAGAATATGTAGAAGCTGATGAAGAAGATGACAGATCAGATTATGAAGTATACGAAGAAGTAGAATATATAGATCCTGAAAATGGTGGATATGAGTATGAAGAAATAGAATATATTTATGAAGATGATTTAGGGGAAGATGATATTGAAGAAAATGAAGAACAAGATGTAGAGATGCAGCAAGAACAACAACCAGTGTCAGAACCAGAAGCAGAATCACAACAGATAGAAGAAAATCAACAAGAACAAGAACCAGCACAAGTAGAAGAATATGAATATATTGAATATGAAGAAATAACTAATCAAGAACCTGAGTATGAATACGAATATGAAGAAATAGAAGAAGAGGACGAGGATGAAGCTGAAGATATCCCGGTTGAACCAGGTCCAGGACCAGTAATCAAACCTAAAAAAGAATGTGCAAAACCTTTACAACTTCCAAAAGAAGAAAGAGATAATAACAAATCAAAACAACAAAAACAAAATTCTAAAGATAAAAATCCAGCTAAACGAAAAAATGCAAAACAAGAACAATATAGTAATCCAAAAGTTATACAAAAAAATAATACTGAATTTGAAGAAAAAATAAGTGCAGGAAAATTACTTATGCCTAGACAAATTAAAAAAGGTTTAAAATATTTTAAAGAGGTTAAACCTTTTGCAGCAGATTATATTCCAAATACAAGATGGTGGAAGATAGAAATAACACCAACTACTATGAGTGGATATACAATGCCTTACTTAGGATATGTAAATAGCCTAAATTATACGATGTATAGTGATATAGCTATGAATTCATATAAATATAGACATTACTTATTCGGAGTACAATATGATGAGTATAACAAGAGAAAAAATTATATATATGCTATTCCGGGCAAAAAATCAGAACAACCAGATAAAGGTACAACAGGATTTACAACATATCAGGCATGTGACAATAGAAGTAGCAGTTTAGGTTATTGGATGTGTTTTATAGATTCAAAAGCACGTAAAATAGAAAAATAGGATAATATCAATTGAGAATTAAATGAAAAAAATCGTCTGTAAATATTACAATTTTTGATTTAGAGTGATATAATATATAGAATAACATAATAAAATTCTCGAAAATTTGTTTTAAAACAAATTTAATGGATATATATAAATAAAATATAAAATCATAAAGTAAAAAATAATAAGCATAATTTGATATAAAAGCAAGAAAATCGCCTAGGATTCCTAGGTGATTTTTACGTTTTTGGGAAGTGATAATCGATATTGAAAGAAATATATATCCATTAACAATATAAAAGATATTTTAACTAGGAGGGAAATTCGATGGAAACAAGATATGAGGAAGCAAGTAAAGTAACTATTTTAGCAATTTTATGGAATGTATTTTTATCAGTGATAAAAATATTTGCAGGGGTAATTGGTAATTCAACTGCGATGATAGCAGATGGTATACATTCTGCATCAGATATTATTACATCAGTAGGGGTCTTAATAGGAAATAAAATTTCATCAAAACCAGGGGATAAAGAACATAATTATGGCCATGAAAAGGCTGAAACATTGGTATCATTTTTATTATCAATAATATTAATAGCAGTAGCTGTAACTATAGGTGTTGATGGTGCAAAGAAAATGTTAAACTTAAATGAAGTTAAAGTACCAACGTTAATGCCACTTGTAGTAGCTGTAATTTCAATAGCGATAAAAGAATATCAATATAGAATTACTATAAAAGTAGCTAAAAAAATAAACTCACCAGCACTTAAAGCGGATGCATGGCACCATAGATCAGATGCATTTTCATCGGTAGCAGCTTTTATAGGTATAGGTGGGGCAATGCTTGGTTATAAAATATTAGAGCCAATAGCAACTATAGTAGTTGCAGTAATTGTATGTAAGGTTGCACTAGAGATATTTATAAATGCGATGAATGAACTTATGGATGTTTCTATATCAGAAGAAGAGGAAAAGAAAATATTAGAATATTGTAAGAATACAAATGGTGTAAAACACATTAAAACTATGAGAACTAGAAAACACGGTGCATTTGCATATGTAGACTTGGTTATATGTGTAGATGGAAATTTAACAGTAATCCAAGGGCATGATATAGCTAGTGATTTAGAAAAAAAATTAATAGATGAAATAAGTCTTATAAAAGGGATAACAGTTCACGTAGAACCTTGTAATAATAAAGTAGATTCATGTGATAAAGAAATAAGCAAAGAACCACAAATACTAAAAGAACATATATGTACCGAATGTAATTCTAAAGATTGTCTTAATAATGGTAAATAACACTTAAAAAATCAAATGAAAAGTTATATAATTATCATAGATAATTTTAAGGCATGGAGGGAAATATAATGTCAAAAAGAAAGGTAAAGAGAAGTGCCATTTTTATAATCGGTATAATTAGTTTCTTCATTATATATTTTATATCTTTTAAAGCCTTCTCGGGATTAGGACATAAAGAAGGTAGTAAGCCTGTTAGTACTGAAGAAAAAGTAGATAGCAGAAGTCTATTAAGTCAATTTAAAAGTAAAAATAAAATATATATATCAGATGGAAATGTCTCAAATGTTAGGATGGAAGATGAAAAGGTAGAAGAGTTTCGCTATTCTTTTAATGAATTTAGTAAAATAAGGACTCCAGATTCTTATAAACCTGTTTATGAGGGGTATACTGACGATGATATAAGATTTTCAACAGATTTAAATGTATTTAGGGTTTATACAGTAAATAAAGAAGAATATTATAAAGTACCAGTATCTTATAAAAAAGAATTTAAAGAAATATTAGATACTAGTATATATACTTCTTTTGATTTTATAAAACAATATAAAACATGGAAACAGGTTACTATAGATTATGGCGATGAAACTAAAAAAGTAATCGGATGGAGTTATGATGATTTAGCTAGTAAGATGGTTCAAAAGAGATTAGTCGGAAAAATCCAACCAGAAAAAGCTAGAGCAAGATGTAAATACAAGTTTACAATAAATATAAAATCAGATAACTACGAAGCTAGAGTAGATATAATGGGAGAGGATTACGTAAAAATAACAGTAAATAATTTAATCTCTTACTACGAAGTTTCTAACAACCTTTACAATTATATTAAAACTGACATATTCAAGATAGCGGATAGTGAATAATTAAAGCACTTAAACAAACTATGATTTTTATAAAACTATACTATATATAAAAAGAGACTAGATAAGTGATATGATTCTACTTATAGAATATATCACAAACTAGTCTCTTTTCTATTTAAACGATTAATTTTCTTTTATTAATTCTTCACCAACTAAGTAGATTGGTCCAGCACCAGTAGTTATCACTACGTCGTTTTCTTTAACGTTTTCTTTTAAGTATTTAACTATATCTTCAAATTGAGATATATAGATTGCATCAACATTGTTATGTTGTAATTTTTCAACTAAATCTCTTGAATGTACAGTTCCTGGGTCATCTTCTCTAGCAGCATATATATCAGTGATTATAACTTTATCAGCTGAATAGAATGCTTCTGCGAATTCATCAAGTAAAGAAATTGTTCTACTATAAGTATGAGGTTGGAATACACACCATAGAGTTCCTTTTTTGAATCTTTTAGCAGTAGATAAAGTAGCTTTTATTTCAGTTGGATGGTGAGCATAATCATCTATTATTGCAGCACCATTGTATTGACCTTTTCTTTCAAATCTTCTACCAACACCAGTGTAATCTATAATTCCTTCTTTTACAGTTTCTAAATCTATTCCAGAAACTAATGAAACGATTATTGCTGATGTAGCATTGTAGATATTGTGAAGACCAGGTACGCTTAATTTAAATCCAGTTAATTTTTTACCCATGTAGTTTAAATCAAAAGAACCACATCCTAAGTCATCAAAAGCTATATTTTCGATAATTACATCATTTGATTCTTTTTTACCGAATTTGATAGCCTTTGCCTTAACATCATGTAGTATATCCATATTTTGATTATCTCCATTAATTACAAAGTAACCATCAGAAGGTAAAAGTTTACCGAATTTATTGAATGAAGCTTTTATTTCATCTATTCCTGAGAAGTAATCAAGATGATCTTCTTCTATATTTAAAACAATCGCAATTTTAGGGTTGAAGTTTAAGAAACTATCAACATATTCACAAGCTTCAGTTATAAAGTGATCAGAATGACCTATTTTAACATTTCCACCAATTGATTTTAGATTTCCACCAACTAATATCGTAGGATCTAATTCAGCATGCTCAAATATAGTAGATAACATAGAAGTTGTAGTTGTTTTTCCATGTGTTCCAGAAACAGCTATTGAGTTTTTATATTCTCTCATTAGTTGTCCTAAAAATGCTGCTCTATTTATTGTTAATTTATTTTTATTTTTTGCCTCGATTAATTCAGGGTTGTCAGGGTGAATAGCTGCTGTATAAACAACTATATCGATATCATCAGAAATATTTTCTTTAGCATGACCTATAAAGATTTTTGCACCTTGAGAAGCTAATTTCTCTGTAAGCTCTGAACCATGCATATCAGAACCAGAAACATTGTACTTTTTATTAATACAAATTTCTGCTAAGGCACTCATACTAATACCACCTATACCAATAAAATGTATATTCATAAATAAAACCACCTTTCTTTTTAATTAAGTCCTATAATCTGAACTATTTATGTGGTATAATTAAATAATGTTCAATATTTAAAGTATAATATGTGCATACTATTACTATATATATACTTTTCTTTATTAAATATTATGTTTAAACATAAATCTTATTATATCATATTGTGATAAATTATGCATTAAATACTTTGAATTACAAGGATAGTCGTTTTAGGAGGTTTTAATAATTATGAAGTTTAAAAGAACGGAAAGAATAGGCGCTATAGTAAAAATATTATCAGATAACCCTAATAAAATATATACATTAAGTTTCTTTACAGAAAAATTTAATGCAGCAAAATCTACAATAAGTGAAGACTTACTAGTTGTTAAAGATGTTTTTGAAAAATTAGAACTAGGAAGAGTAATTACTATTTCAGGAGCAGCTGGAGGAGTTAAATATATTCCTAAAACATCAATAGAAGAAAACAAACAATTCCTTATGGAACTATGTGAAAAAATAAATGATGATTCTAGAAAACTTTCTGGAGGTTTCTTATATTTAATAGATTTAATATACAACCCAGCTATAGTTGCGAAAATCGGGAAAATTTTTGCCTCAAACTTAGATTATAGTGAAGCTGACTATGTAGTAACTATGGAAACAAAAGGGATTCCTATGGCACTTATGACAGCAAAAGCTATGAACTTACCTCTAGTTATAATAAGAAAAGATATGAAAGTATCTGAAGGACCGACTTTAAGCATGACTTATGTTACTGGAGGTAGCAATAAAGTAGAGAGTATGAGTTTACCTAGAAAAGCGCTAAAACCAGATAGTAAAGTTATACTAATAGATGATTTTATGAGAGGTGGCGGGACATTAAAGGGAATGAAAGATTTAATGCACGAGTTCGGGGCAAAAGTAATTGGTACAGGTGTATTTATATCTACAACAAAACCTCAACAAAAAATGGTAGAAGATTATATATCATTAATAGAGTTAGATGATAACGGAGAAACAACAATAGCAAAACCTAATTTCAAAAGATTTAAAGATGAATATAGAGAATTGCAATTTTAATCTGATTATGACAAATAATAAAATAGTTAGAAAATTTTAATTAAAATACAAAAAAAAGAAGGATATCCCTTTTATTTATAGAATTAATTAGAATACAGTTTATAATAAGTAATATTTTGTCAAAATCATAAAGGGGGATATTTAGAATGAATATAACTGACGTAAGAGTAAGAAAAATAACAAACGAAGGAAAAATGAAATGTATAGTTTCTATTACTTTTGATAACTTATTTGTTGTTCATGACATAAAAGTAAGAAGGACATAATGGACTATTCATTGCTATGCCAAGCAGAAAAGTTGGAGAAGGTAACTTCAGAGATATAGCTCATCCAATAAACGCAGAAATGAGACAAGTTTTAGAAGATGCAGTTTTAAAAGCATATCATGAAGCTTTAGCTCAATTAGAAGTTGCTGCTGAATAAGTTTATAATTTAAAATTATAATATATTGAAAACCGAATCAAATAGATTCGGTTTTTTATTTACACTAATTTATAATTAGAGCGAAAAAACTAGCAATTTTTAATAAAAAATGTTATATTATTAGTGACAAATACGAATAATTAATATGTATCGATAAAAATTATTTAGCATACTATAATATTTTTTAGAATTTTTTTGAAAAAATTCAACTTTATTGAGAAAAAAATTGGACAAAAGTATATAATATTGTATGTAAATAATTAATTAATTTACAGAAAATATTTATATGAATGGAGTGAAGAGATGAACTTTAAAGCAATAATACTTGCTGCAGGAAAAGGGACAAGAATGAAATCTAAAAGCCCGAAAGTTGTGCACAAAGTATGTGGAAAAGAAATGGTAAATCACGTAATTGATATTTCAAATAAAGCAGGAGTAAATGATGTCGTGGTTATATTGGGACATGGTTCAGAAACTGTAAAAAATGTAATACCAGAAAAAAGTATTGTGGTAATGCAAACTGAGCAATTAGGAACAGGACATGCTGTTAAAATGGCTAAAGAGACTATTAATGATGAAGATACTATAGTTGTACTATGTGGAGATACTCCTTTAATAGAAAAGGAAACTCTAGAAAAACTATTTGCTTATCATTTAGAAAATGAATATATGGCAACAGTATTAACAACTAAAGTTGAAGACCCAACTGGATATGGAAGAGTTATAAGAGATTCAGAAGGTAACTTTGAAAAAATAGTAGAACAAAAAGATGCTAATGAAGAAGAGTTAGCTGTCAATGAAATCAATTCAGGAATATATTGTTTCAAAGGTGATAAACTAAAAGAAGCATTAGACCTATTAGATAACAACAATGCTCAAGGAGAGTATTATTTAACTGATACTATGAAAATAATAAAAGACAAAGGTTCTAAAGTAGGAGTTTTTGTAGGAGCTACTATAGAAGAACTTATGGGTGTGAATTCAAGGGTTCAGTTAGCACAAGCCGAAGCAATCATGAGAAAAAGAATAAATAAAAAACATATGGATAATGGAGTTACAATAATCAATCCAGAAAATACATATATAGAAGCAAATGTACAAATCGGTAAGGATACTATTATAGAACCTGGTGTAATGTTAAGAGGTAACACTGAAATAGGTGATGAATGTATAATAGGAATGAATTCTTCTATAACAAATTCTAAAATAGGTAATTTTACAGAAGTAAAAATATCTACTATAATAGATAGCGCTGTTGGCGAAAATACGACTGTTGGTCCTTATGCTTATTTAAGACCAAATAGTAACGTAGGAAACCATGTTAAAATAGGAGATTTCGTAGAAGTTAAAAATGCCAATATAGGAGATTACTCAAAAGCATCGCACTTATCTTACATAGGAGATGCAGATGTAGGAAAAGATGTTAACATAGGATGTGGAGTAGTATTTGTAAACTACGATGGTAAAAATAAATTTAGGTCAGTTGTTGAGGACGGAGCTTTTATAGGTTCTAACTCAAATTTAGTTGCCCCAGTACATGTTAAACATAAAGGATATATAGCAACAGGGTCTACTATAACGGATGATGTTCCAGATGGTGCATTAGCTATAGCGAGACAAAGACAAGTTGTTAAAGAGGGATGGGTAGCTAAAAAAGAAGCAAGAGACACAAAAAAAGAAAATAATAAATAAATTTGCCTTTAATAGACTAAATGTCTAATAAATATAATATATAAATTTTTCGGGAGGATAATAATGAATACTAGCGGAAGTGAGATTAAAATAATCACTGGTAATGCAAACCAAGAATTAGCAGCTAAGATAGCTGAAAAAGTAGGCGTTAAACTTTCAGATTGTATAGTTACTAAATTCAGTGACGGAGAAATATCTGTAAACATCAACGAAACAGTAAGAGGATGCGATGTTTTCGTAGTTCAATCTACAAATAATCCAGTAAACCAATACTTAATGGAATTATTAATAATGATAGACGCATTAAAAAGAGCGTCTGCAGGTAGAATAACAGCAGTTATTCCTTACTATGGATATGCAAGACAAGACAGAAAAGCAAAATCAAGAGATCCAATTACTGCAAAATTAGTTGCAAACTTATTAACAGCAGCTGGAGCAGACAGAGTTTTAACTATGGACTTACATGCTGCACAAATACAAGGATATTTCGATATACCAGTAGACCACCTTTTAGGACAAAACTTATTAGCTAATTACTTCAATAAATTAGGATTAGAAGACATAACTGTTGTTTCACCAGATTTAGGAAGTGTTACAAGATCTAGAAAATTTGCTAACCAATTAGATGGAGATGTTCCACTAGCAATAATCGATAAGAGAAGACCAAAGGCTAACGTTTCAGAGGTTATGAATCTAATAGGAGACGTTGAAGGTAGAAATATCATAATGCTTGACGATATGATAGATACTGCAGGTACAATAACAAATGCTGCTAATGCATTAAAGAAATTCGGGGCTAAAGATATATACGCTTGTTGTACACATGCCGTTTTATCTGGACCAGCTATAGAAAGAATAAAAGAATCTTCTATAACTAAATTAATAGTATTAGATACTATAAAACTTCCAGAAGAAAAGAAATTAGACAATATAGAAGTATTAACAGTAGCAGACTTATTTGCAGATGCAATCAAGAAAATATTCAATAACGAATCTGTTAGTGTATTATTCTAATAAGAAAATTATATAAGAATTTATTAAATATAGATATTGTTCAAATAAATATTGTTTGGGCAATATCTTTTATTATGCAGAAAATTGGATTCACTTTAAAGTGATTAATAATTATTAGTGTGTTAATAAATTTTAAAATTAAAGGGGATATTTATTTTGTAATTGTATATAAATAGAAATTATTAACAATAATATAAA
>OATU01002105.1_pt1 | contig 10415 bp, 8 predicted proteins | sample 1516711 | NCBI WGS metagenome assembly OATU01 (sample SAMEA2579971, study PRJEB22360) | human gut metagenome | biome: human gut; feature: human-associated habitat; material: faeces | place: Denmark | collected 2008/2010 | reverse complement strand
CCGTTGTTCCGTGTCAGTGGTGGCGCATTATAGGGAGTTATTCCGGCCTGACAAGAGGAAATTTAAAATAATTTTCTGACCGCGCATTTTTTCAGCAAAAGCCCCGTTAATGTGCCATAAAACAAGCAATTTGCCGTTTTTGCAACCGTAATCACACTTCCTGGTGGCATACTAAGGAGGAATAAAAAGAAAAAGGAAGATTAGTAATGCCTTTAAGCGCACAACAGTTAGCTGCACAGAAAAACCTTTCGTATGTTCTGGCTGAGAAGCTGGCGCAACGCATCTTAAAAGGTGAATATGAACCCGGCACCATTTTGCCTGGTGAGATTGAGCTGGGCGAGCAATTTGGAGTGAGTCGTACAGCGGTACGCGAAGCGGTCAAAACGTTAACGGCAAAAGGGATGGTTTTACCGCGACCGCGAATTGGTACCCGGGTCATGCCACAATCAAACTGGAATTTTCTTGATCAGGAATTGCTTACCTGGTGGATGACAGAAGAGAACTTTCATCAGGTCATCGATCACTTTCTGGTTATGCGTATCTGTCTGGAGCCGCAAGCTTGCCTACTGGCTGCAACGGTTGGCACCGCGGAACAGAAGGCGCATCTCAATACGTTAATGGCCGAAATGGTGGCATTAAAAGAGAACTTTCGCCGTGAACGCTGGATTGAGGTCGATATGGCTTGGCATGAGCATATCTATGAAATGAGCGCCAATCCGTTTTTGACCTCATTCGCCTCGCTATTCCATTCGGTTTATCACACTTACTTCACGTCAATTACCAGCGACACAGTGATAAAGCTGGATCTGCACCAGGCGATTGTCGATGCGATTGTCCAAAGCGATGGCGACGCGGCATTTAAAGCTTGTCAGGCGCTGCTACGCTCACCTGATAAGTGACAACCCGATAACAGGACATTGAATGAGCGATAAAAAGAAGCGCAGTATGGCGGGTTTGCCGTGGATCGCGGCGATGGCCTTCTTCATGCAGGCACTTGATGCCACTATTCTGAATACCGCCTTACCCGCAATCGCTCATAGCCTTAATCGTTCTCCTCTCGCGATGCAATCAGCCATCATCAGTTATACGCTGACGGTGGCGATGCTTATTCCGGTAAGCGGATGGCTAGCCGATCGCTTCGGTACGCGTCGCATATTTACCCTTGCCGTGAGTCTGTTCACGTTGGGTTCTCTGGCCTGCGCACTTTCTAACTCGCTACCACAGCTGGTTGTCTTCCGGGTTATTCAGGGGATAGGCGGCGCAATGATGATGCCTGTTGCTCGGCTGGCCTTACTGCGCGCTTATCCTCGTAATGAGCTTCTTCCTGTATTGAATTTTGTCGCCATGCCGGGTCTGGTGGGGCCAATTTTAGGCCCCGTTCTTGGCGGCGTGCTGGTCACCTGGGCAACCTGGCACTGGATATTTTTAATCAATATCCCCATAGGTATTGCGGGCCTTCTTTACGCGCGCAAACATATGCCCAATTTCACCACCGCACGACGCAGATTCGATATCACTGGCTTTTTGCTGTTTGGCCTTAGCCTTGTTCTCTTCTCAAGCGGAATAGAGCTATTCGGGGAAAAGATTGTCGCCAGTTGGATTGCCTTGACGGTAATTGTCACCAGCATCGGGTTACTGCTTCTCTATATTCTCCATGCACGACGCACGCCAAACCCATTAATTTCATTAGATTTATTTAAAACCCGCACTTTCTCGATCGGTATCGTAGGCAATATTGCAACCCGTCTGGGGACCGGCTGTGTACCGTTCCTTATGCCATTGATGTTACAGGTAGGATTTGGTTATCAGGCGTTTATTGCCGGCTGTATGATGGCACCGACAGCGTTAGGTTCCATTATTGCAAAATCGATGGTTACCCAAGTCTTACGTCGTCTGGGCTATCGCCATACGTTAGTGGGGATCACGGTGATTATTGGGCTAATGATCGCTCAGTTCTCTTTGCAATCACCAGCAATGGCGATATGGATGCTGATCTTGCCGTTGTTTATATTAGGGATGGCTATGTCGACGCAATTTACCGCAATGAATACCATCACACTTGCCGATCTGACCGATGACAACGCCAGCAGCGGTAACAGTGTTCTGGCGGTCACGCAGCAACTGTCTATCAGTTTAGGCGTTGCTGTAAGTGCGGCCGTTCTTCGCGTTTATGAAGGGATGGAAGGTACAACGACTGTCGAACAATTCCACTATACGTTTATCACAATGGGCATTATTACTGTTGCTTCAGCAGCAATGTTCATGCTTCTGAAAACAACCGATGGTAATAATTTGATCAAAAGACAGCGTAAATCTAAGCCGAACCGCGTTCCATCAGAATCGGAGTAAGTTGTAATCGTTGTTGCTGAAGAGTTGGCTGGGTTATCCGATGGATGAGTACATCAATCGCCAGCTCCCCCAGTTCATCTTTCGGTTGATGGATAGTGGTTAATGGTGGCGTCATAAAGCTTGCCAGTTCGATATCGTCATAGCCAATCACCGCGATATCCTGCGGAACCTGTAACTCTGCCTGATACAGCGCCTGGTAAACACCAACAGCCATAGCGTCATTTCCGGTAAAGACGGCCTGAGGACGCAGCGGATGTGATAACAGTTGGCGCATAGCGTCAAACCCGCCGTTAAATTCAAAATCACCAGTGACTTCATAGCCATCAGGAATGTTGAGACCCGCACGTTTCATCGCCGCCCGATAACCTTCCAACCGCAGGCGCGCCGGAGTTTTATCCAGCGGGCCGGTAATACAGGCGATACGGGTATGACCTTTATCGATCAGATATTGCGTTGCTAAGTCTCCGCCCAGCAACGAGTTATCCTGAATAAGATCGCTGTCGCCATCGAACGGTGCCCAGTCCATCATCACGGTAGGCACTGTCGGATAACGTTGCATGATTTCACGCGAAGGCTGATGCGTTTCGGTGCACAGTAACAGCAAGCCATCAACGCGTTTTTGCATCAGCGTTTCCAGATTGCGATTCATCCGCTGTTCATCGCCTTCGGTATTGCAAAGGACAAGACTATAACCGCGTTCGAAGCAGCTGCGTTCAACGCCACGCACCAGTTCAGAATAGAAAGGATTGGTACTGGCAGTGATCAACATGCCAATGGTATGTGTTTGATTGAGTTTGAGGCTACGCGCCAGAGCTGATGGCGCGTAATTGAGTTCTTTAATCGCCGCTTCAACTTTGGCGGTAATCGCTTCACTGACGAAGCGATCTTTATTGATAACGTGAGAAACTGTTGAGGTAGAAACGCCCGCCAGGCGGGCAACATCTTTCATTGTAGCCAAGCGTCACCTCTGCCTGTCTAAAAATGCGTCGATCTCTTCACGCCACGGTACGGAAGGTTGTGCGCCTTTACGTGTTACGGCAATCGCAGCGGCAGCATGAGCAAACCGAATCGCCTCTGGCAATGGTTTTTCTTCCAGCAACGCCGTGATTAACGCGCCGTTAAAGGTATCTCCGGCAGCAATGGTATCGACAGCCTGCACCCGGAATCCAGGAACGCGCTGACCTTCACCATTCACGCTAGCCCATACACCACGACTTCCTAAAGTAATCAGTACAGTACGGATACCTTTTTCATGCAGTACCTGCGCTGCCTTCGCTGCATCTTCATCATTTTCAACACGAATACCGGTGAGCTTTTCTGCTTCCGTTTCGTTTGGCGTAATAATGTCCACCAGTGCCAGCAGTTCGTCAGGAAGTTCGCGAGCCGGAGCCGGGTTAAGCGCAACGATAGTCTTATTTTGATGGGCGATTTTCGCCGCTGCCATCACACTTTCGAGTGGTGATTCCAGCTGCATTAATAATGCTGACGTGTTGGCAATACGCTCACGTTGCGCTTCCACCAGCGCAGGGGAAAGGGCAGCATTAGCGCCGGCATGAATACCAATGACATTCTCACCTTCGCCATTAACAAAAATCAGCGCCACACCTGTTGATTCGCCTTTGATCACGCTGACCGGAGTAATATCGATGTTATCAGTGGCGAGCTGCTGGCGAACGCTCTCGCCAATACTGTCATCACCCGTACGTCAGCATGGAATTTCCCCCCCGCCCCCCCCGCCAGCCACAGCCTGATTCGCGCCTTTGCCGCCAAATGCAACCTGATAGTGGTTACCGGTTACGGTTTCGCCTGGAGTAGGAAAAGATTGAAGATTAAGAATGTGGTCAGCATTAATGCTGCCAAGAACAACGAGGCTGCCTGCGTTTTGCATATTCGGGATGTCCATAAAATGCGCCACCGTGTTAGGGTGGCGCGTGCCCTGCTTTTCTTTATATTACACGTTCATCTGTCGATGACGTATTTATGTCACCATCAGGTCATACAACCTGATTAAAACTACTGCTTAACAACCAGTTTCAGATCAACCGGATACTTAGCCTGAACTTTCTCGCCTTTCAGCACTTTATCTGCGGTTTCGACGCCTTTCGCGCCAATCTGATCGGGTAGCTGAGCGATAGTCGCTGCTAGTTTGCCATCATTCACCGCTTTTTCGCCATCCGGTGTACCGTCAAATCCGACGACCATCACATCCGATTTACCGGCAGTTTGCAGTGCGCGCAGCGCGCCCAGCGCCATTTCATCATTCTGCGCGAATACAGCCTGAACATCCGGATGTGCGGTCAACAGGTTCTGCATTACGTTCAAACCTTTAGTGCGATCAAAATCTGCTGGCTGGCTGGCAAGAACATTAAACTTGTGGGCAGCAACAGCCTGCTGGAAGCCTTCGCCACGTTCACGGGCTGCGGATGTACCGGCAATGCCTTGCAGCTCGATAACTTTGGCACCTTCACCCGCTTTCTTCGCGATGTAATCACCGGCGATTTTGCCGCCCAGTACGTTATCAGAAGCAATGTGGCTCACCACTTCACCTTTCGTTGCCTGGCGGTCAAGAGTGATAACCGGGATGTTCGCCTGGTTAGCCATCTTCACAGCATTACCCACTGCGTCGGAGTCGGTCGGGTTAATCAGCAGAATTTTTGTACCGCGAACGGTTAAGTCCTGCACGTTCGCCAGCTCTTTCGCCGGGTTGTTCTGGGAGTCCAGCACCACCAGGTTATAGCCAAGTTTATCCGCCTCTTTCTGCGCGCCATCTTTCAGCGATACAAAGAACGGGTTGTTAAGCGTGGAGACCACCAGCGCGATGGTGTCTTTTGCCATCGCATTCGCACTGACGGTGGCGCTTAGCGCAACAGCGGAAACCAGGGTAGCCAGTTTTTTCATGTTCATATTCAAGATGTCCTGTAGTCGTTATTACTGCTTTTTGTTGTCTACCAGCACCGCCAGCAAAATCACCACCGCTTTGACGATCATCTGGTAATAGGAGGAAACACCTAACAAATTCAATCCATTATTAAGGAAGCCAAGAATTAATGCGCCGATCAACGTCCCAACAATGCGACCTTTTCCGCCCGCCAGACTCGTACCGCCCAGAACCACCGCAGCAATAGCATCCAGCTCATAGCCAGTCCCCGCCGTAGGTTGTGCGGAGGAGAGACGCGCCACTTCAATGATCCCGGCCAGCGATGCCAGCAGACCACAAAGAGAATAGACGATGATTTTGATTTTATTGACGTTGATACCAGAAAGGCGCGTTGCCGCTTCGTTGCCGCCCAGCGCGTAGATGTAACGCCCCAGACGCGTGTGATGCAGCATGTACCAGGCCGCGAGGAACACAATCCCCATGATCCAGACTGGCGTCGGTACGCCCAGCGGACGACCAATACCAAACCAGCCAAACAGATCGGCGTTCTCAGTAAAGCCGGTATTCACTGGGCTACCGTTGGTATAAACCATGGTCACGCCGCGCAGTAAAAGCATCATAACCAGCGTAGCGATAAACGCCTGGACGCGACCTTTCGCTACAATCACCCCGGTTACCGCACCAATTGCGGCACCTAACGCGAGAGCAGCAGCAACAGCCACCAGCGCATTGACTTCAATGCCAACGATAGATGCAGCAACTGCGCCGGTCAGCGCCAACAGAGAACCTACCGACAAGTCGATGCCCGACGTCAGGATCACCAGCGTCATCCCGACTGCCATAATGGCGTTCACCGAGGTTTGCTGGAGAATATTGAATAAGTTATTGATGGTGAAAAAGTTCGGACTTAACGTCGAGACAATCGCGATCAGCACCAGCAGAGCGATAAGCGATTTCTGCTCCATCAGCCACGCTTTCGTGAAATAACGGCGACCAGAGACAGTCTGGGTTGTCATTTTTTATCGACTTGTCCCCGCGATAAAGCTTCCCCCCGGCGCCAGCCATTAACACTTCCTGGGTGGCCTGCTCACGAGTAAATTCCCCGCTGAGATGCCCTTCATGCATGACGATGATGCGATCGCTCATGCCTAATACTTCTGGCATCTCCGATGACACCAGAATGATGCTCAAGCCATCGGCTTTGAACTGGTTAATCAGTTGATAGATCTCTTTTTTCGCGCCGACATCTACGCCACGGGTAGGCTCATCGAGGATCAACACTTTGGGGCGTGTCATCAGACCACGGGCAATCGCCACTTTTTGCTGATTGCCACCGGAAAGCAGACCAATTGCCTGTTCCATCGACGGCGTTTTCACATTAAACAGACGAATGAAATCACTTACTGCCTGCTGTTCATCGGCATGCTTCAAACTGCCGCCAGCGCGGCTGAAGTAGCGCAGCGCGGTCAGCGACATATTCTCTTTTACTGACATGCCCAGCACTAAACCGTCACGTTTACGGTCTTCGGAGATATACACAATGCCGTTTGCCAGGCCATCCTGCGGTGAACGGGTAACAACTTCATGCCCATCCAGGGTGACGTAACCGCTGGTGCGCGGCAGTGCGCCGTAGAGCACTTTCATCAGTTCGGTACGACCTGCGCCCATCAAACCAGAGACGCCAAGAATTTCGCCTTTGCGTAAAGTAAAAGAGACATCGTTAACGCCAGGTCCGCAGAGATTATCGACTTTCAGGCGAATATCTCCTGGCGCTTTGTCCAGGTGCGGATATTGATCTTCCAGCTTGCGGCCCACCATCATCTCAATCAGCGAATCTTCGGTCAGTGATGCTACTTCACGCTCAGCAATAAATTGCCCATCACGAAAAACGGTAACGTCATCGCAAATCTCGAAGATTTCTTTCATGCGGTGGGAAATATAGACAATACCGCGGCCTTGCGATTTCAGCTCGCGGATGACGCGGAACAAGGATTCGGTTTCGGTATCGGTCAGCGCATCGGTCGGTTCATCCATAATGATGGCTTTCGACTCAAAGCTCAGCACTTTGGCAATTTCAACCATTTGCTGGTCACCGATGGAAAGATCGCCCACCAGCTTGTCGCTTTTAAAGCGCAGGTTAAGTTTAGCCAGCAATTTATCCGCTTCGGCATACATGGTTTTCCAGTCAATTTTGCCAAAGCGATTAACAAACTCACGACCGAGGAAAATGTTTTCGGCAATGGTCAACTGCGGGATCAGGTTCAGTTCCTGATGGATAATCCCAATCCCGGCTTCCTGGGAAGATTTCGGCCCGGTAAACGTCGTTTCTTTCCCCAGCCATAAAAGCGTACCGGCATCGCGAGTATAGATACCCGTAAGCACTTTCATCATGGTGGATTTACCCGCACCGTTTTCGCCCACCAGCGCCATCACGCGGCCAGGATAGACATTTAACGCTGCACCCGAGAGGGCTTTTACGCCCGGGAAGGCTTTATCGATGCCTTTAAGCTGAAGTAATGCTTCCATGACGGCCTCAGAACGTCACGCCAGCACAGAGAATGATATTCGCATACGGAGAACATTCTCCGCTGCGAATTACCGCCTGACTTTCTGCGGTTTGTTGTTTGAATTGTTCATGCGTGGTGTAACGAATTTCAATGGTATTTCCCTGGTGTTTTTGCAGCTGCTCAAGGTGAGTGAGCAACGTTTCGTGGAGTTGCGGATTATGTTGTTTGATCTCTTCCGCGATAATGGCTGCCTCGACCTGCATTTCATTTGTGACGACGCCCAGCACCTGCATAAAAGAAGGTACACCCTGGGTTAATGCCATATCGATACGCGTTGTACTTTTGGGGATGGGTAAACCAGCATCACACACCACCAGCGTATCGGTATGTCCCAGACGGGAGATCACCGATGAAATATCAGAATTAAGAACGGTGCCTTTTTTCATTTTTTTCTCCATCAGCGAAACGTTTCGCTGACCCGCAGTTTAATCCTGACTGAGTTGGGAAAACCATCGTGACGTTACGGAAATGTGATCAACCTCGAAACGTTTTACATGGTGATTAACCATGAAAACAAAAACGCCCCCTTATGGAGAAAGGAGGCGTCTGGCGTTAGATTTCGACCTGAGTACCCAGTTCGATAACCCTGTTTGGCGGGATTTCAAATTGATCCGGCGCACGCAGCGCATTACGTTGCAACAGCAAGTACAGCTTACCGCGCAGACGCAAATACCACGGGCGTTTGCCGAGGATCAACGACTCATGCGACATAAAGAAGGAGGTTTCCATCATCCGGCAACTTAATCCTTCCAGACCGCAGCGGTGGAATACTTCTTCCACGTTTGGCGTTTCTCGCCAACCATAACTTGCCACCACGCGCCAGAACGTGGGCGACAGTTGTTCAATCTGTACCCGACGGACGTTATGGACATATGGCGCATCTTCGGTGCGCAGAGTTAACAGAATCACCCGCTCATGCAATACCTTGTTATGTTTAAGGTTATGCATCAGCGCAAAGGGAATGACGTTGATTGCACGTGACATATACACCGCGGTCCCAGGCACGCGAACGGGCGGTGATTTCTCCAGCGAAGCAATCATCGCCTCCAGAGAGTTGCCATGTTCATGCATCCGCCGCAGCAAGCGGAAACGCTCGCTCTTCCAGGTGGTCATCACGATAAACATCACCGTACCGAGGCTCAATGGCAACCAGCCGCCGGAGAGCAGTTTATCGAGGTTAGCGGTGAACAATGGAATATCGACACAAAGGAAAGCAATCAGGATCAGCGCAACAAAATACTTATTCCAGTGCCAGTTCTGACGTGCCACGGTAGTCGAGAGAATAGACGTCAGCACCATGGTTCCGGTCACCGCAATCCCGTACGCCGCCGCCAGGTTGCTGGAGTGCTCAAAGCTGACAATCACAATCACGACCGCGACATAGAGCATCCAGTTCACAAACGGAATATAGATTTGCCCTGACTCCATTTCGGAGGTGTGAATAATGCGCATCGGCGACAAATATCCCAGACGTACCGCCTGACGCGTCAATGAGAAGACGCCAGAGATAACCGCCTGCGAGGCAATTACCGTCGCCAGTGCGGCGATGATCAGCAGCGGGATCAGCGCCCAGTCCGGTGCCAACAGGAAGAACGGGTTCTTAATTGCTTCCGGGTTCTTTAACAACAGAGCGCCCTGACCGAAGTAATTAAGAGTTAAGGAAGGTAATACGACGGTGAACCACGCCAGGCGAATAGGGAACTTACCAAAGTGCCCCATATCAGCATACAGAGCCTCGACCCCCGTAATCGACAGCACCACTGCCCCTAATGCAATAAAAGAAACCGTTTTGTATTCAAGGAAGAAATGCACCGCCCACATCGGATTCAGCGCATGCAGCACTTCCGGGTTAGCAATAATGCTACGTAACCCCAGTCCTGCCAGAATCAAAAACCAGGTCAGCATGATCGGCGCAAACAGCTTACCGACCATAGCCGTGCCATGTTTTTGAATCATAAATAATAAAGTGAGAACGATAATTGAGAGGGGAACTATCCAGGTATCCAGCTGCGGGGCGACGATTTCCAGACCTTCAATGGCTGACATCACCGAAATAGCGGGTGTTATGACGACTTCACCATAGAAAAAGCTGCCGCCGATTAGCCCCATAATCACCAGCATTGATGTGGTTCGCGCCGACGTATTACGCCCAGCAAGCGACATCAACGTCAGGATCCCCCCTTCACCGGCGTTATCTGCCCGCATCACGAAGGTGAGATATTTAATGGAAACCACAAAGATTAGCAGCCAGAAGATCAGCGATAAAAAGCCAAACACGGCATCGCGTTCAACGCCAAAACCAAACTGGCCGGACAAACATTCACGAAGTGTATATAACGGGCTGGTACCAATATCGCCGTAGACAACTCCAATCGCCGCGAGGGTAATCGCGGGCAATGATTGCTTATTATCAGTGCTCATAGACTAGTCTTTCGTTGAAATATGAAATGTGTGCTTAGTCCCTTGGCCCACAAAAAAGCGCACAGTATGCACGATTAACGGCAAAATCGTACTCCTAAATGCGGCCACATTAACCTGGCTCAAAGAAAAATACCCCCCCTTTGAGTAATGCCGATCAGTTAAGGATCAGTTGACCGATCCAGTGGCTGTGTAAGAATCCG
>OATU01002096.1_pt1 | contig 10476 bp, 8 predicted proteins | sample 1516711 | NCBI WGS metagenome assembly OATU01 (sample SAMEA2579971, study PRJEB22360) | human gut metagenome | biome: human gut; feature: human-associated habitat; material: faeces | place: Denmark | collected 2008/2010 | reverse complement strand
GTAAAGGGAGCCTATACCGGAGCGGATGAGGATAACCCCGGGCTGATTTCACTGGCAGACGGCGGATTGCTGTTTCTGGATGAGGTGCACTGTTTGAAGGCGGAATGTCAGGAAAAGCTGTTTTTCTTTATGGACAAGGGCATGTATCACAAGGTCGGGGATAATGAAAACTGGTATTATTCCAAATGCCGACTGGTTTTCGCAACAACGGAGGACCCGCAGAATGTTCTGTTAAAGACCCTGCTGCGAAGAATTCCGATAACGATTACTGTTCCGGCATTGAAGGATCGTCCGCTGATTGAAAAGCGGGAGCTGATCTACACGATTTTCACAAAGGAGAGCAAACGCCTTGGTAAAGAAATCCTCATCAGCAATCTCGCCTATCAGAGTCTGATGGATTTTGAGTTTATCGGCAATGTCGGGGCATTGAAAAATGCCATCAAGGCAGCCTGTGCAAATTCCTTCCTCGTCCATCAGGGAGAGCCGAAGCTGAAAATACAGGTGGCTGAATTGCCGGATTATATCTTTCCATCCCTGACCTCCGTGCAGCTGAAATCCTCCACCCATGGCATGCAGGAGGCTATGATACCAATCGAGCGGCTCAAGGGCTCTCTGAATCAGGCGTCCCCGCTGCTGCATCTGTACAGTCAGCTGGTCACGCAGTATGAGGGATATCAAACCTCGACAAATGCCTTTCCTGCGTATATGGAAAAAACCGGAATTCTCATACAAAGCTATATTGATTATGTCATGTTTCATAACCGCTATCAGAAAAATACGAGCGAGGCATACCTGTTGAAGCTGCTGGATAAAATCTATTCCATTGTCATGAATAAATACTCCATCAACATACCGAATAATGAAATCAAAATCTATTCCCGCATCCTTGTTGAATATTCAAAATGTGCAACCGATGCCAATGTTTGGATCAGTGCGCATCAGAAAACGGTAAAAGCGCTGGTGGAGGAGGTTCAGGAGCGAATGCCGAGAATCTTCCATATAGCAGAGGAAATTGTGGAGAATGTGCGTCTGAATCTGGATTTGGAGCTGGATGAGCTGCTGCTGGTGATTATCGCCATCGCATTTGCGGGCTATCAGAATGAAGAGGTCAGCTCCTGTGTCGGTGTTATTCTATGCCATGGCTACTCCACCGCAAGCAGTATTGCGGATACAGCGAACCGTATGCTGGGGCAGTATGTGTTTGACGGTATCGACATGGAAATCAATATCACTATCGATAAGGTGGCGCAGCTGGCAGATGATTATCTGAAGCGCAAGGGAACCATACACGAACTGATTTTTCTGGTGGATATGGGAAGTCTGGAGGAAATCTATACAAGAATCAAGCCGATGTCCGATTATAATATTGCGCTGATCAACAATGTATCTACCGCTATGGCATTGGAGGTCGGCAACTACATCATGCAGGGAAAACGCGTGGAGGAAATTTTGCAGCTGGTGAAGGAGCACCATCAGCTTTCCACACACTATCTGAAAAGCAGAAAAAAGAAATCTGCCATCCTTTCCATCTGTGCCACCGGCTTTGGGGCAGCGAAAAAAATCAGTGAGCTGCTGGAGGGCTCCCTGCCACGCAAAATCGATCTGGAAATCATCCCTTATAATTATCAGCAGCTGGTGGAAAACGGGAACCGTGATTCCATCTTCAACCGGTATCAGGTGGAGCTGATTGTCGGAACGCTGGATCCCAAGGTGAGCGGCATTCCGTTTATGGCGATTGAAAGTGTTATGATGAACGATGAAATCGGCGTTCTGGAACAGCTGATGCAGCGGTATCTGGGAGCTGTCGATCTGGAGGCGTTCAATCAGAATATCACAAAGAATTTCACCCTGTCCAATATCGTGAATCATCTGACTATTCTGAACGGAGAAAAGATTATCGACGATGTGGAGGAAATTGTGGAAAATCTGGAGGAGGATCTGAACGAGGAGCTGGATGCCACCCGCAAGGTTGGTCTGTATGTACATATCAGCTGTCTGATCGAACGCCTGATCCTGAAACAGGGAATTGAGCATGTGGAGGGTATGGAAAAGGCAGTAGAAGGTAAAAAGGATCGTGTTGACAAGGTCAAGGATGCCTTTAGTGGCGTGGAAAAGAGATATAGTGTCGAACTTCCGGCGCCGGAAGCACTTTATGTATTGAATTACTTCAAAAACCCTAAATAAATCAAGCGAAACGTGCTGCGACAGAAAGTTGGCACGTTTCTTGCTAATTATAAAAGTGAATGGAGGTGGAATATATGCCGAATATTCTATTAACAAGAATTGACAACCGTCTGGTACATGGACAAGTTGGGGTCACATGGACAAAGACGCTGGGAGCCAATCTGATTGTTGTGGCAGACGACACTGCTGCAGAGGACAGAATCCAGCAGTCACTGATGAGTGTCACAGCAAAATCATCCGGTGTGGGAATCCGTTTCTTCACGATTGAAAAAACGGCTGCCATCATTGGCAGGGCAGCACCGGAACAGAAAATCTTTATCGTATGCCGTACGCCGAAGGATGTCCGCCGTCTGGTGGAGGCCGGTGTTGATCTGAAGGAGGTAAATGTGGGAAACATGCATTTCTCCGAAGGGAAACGCGCTATGACGAAGAAGGTCTATGTCGATGATGAAGACATGGATGATTTGAAGTATCTGGTATCAAAGGGCATCAATGTGTATGCACAGGATGTACCGGGAGATCCGAAATCCGCTATTGAATAACAAAAACTGAAAAGGAGATGAAAGTAATATGGAGATTACACTTTTACAGGGAATCCTACTGACCATTATGACGATTATCGTCGGTCTTGATTTCTTCCTCGAAGCGTTCTTTATCTTCCGTCCGCTGATCGTTTCGACACTGACGGGACTGATTTTGGGTGATATTACCTTGGGGCTGAAGGTTGGTGCATTGATTGAGCTTGCATTCGCAGGGCTGACACCGGCAGGTGGTACGCAGCCGCCAAACCCTGTATTCGCAGGTCTGATGGGGACAGTACTGGCGTATACAACCGGCTGTGATCCGAAAGCTGCTCTGGGTCTTTGTCTGCCATTCTCTTTCCTGGGACAGTATGTCATTCTGTTCTATTATTCCGCTTTCTCATTCTTTATGGGAAAAGCCGACAAGTGTGCTGCAGAGGCTGATGTAAAGGGAATCCGCCGCATCAACTTCACAACCATGACCATTATCTCACTGACCTATGGAGCACTGGCATTCCTGTGTACCTATGTTGCACAGCAGCCGATGGCTGACTTTGTAAACGCACTGCCTGCCGTTATCACACACGGGCTTGAGGTTGCCGGCGGTATTCTTCCGGCAGTCGGATTCGCTATGCTTCTGCGCGTTATGATGAAGGTAAAATACACACCTTACTTTATTGCAGGCTTTTTGATGGCATGCTTCTGTGAAATGCCGAACCTGCTGCCGGTAGCGCTGCTTGGTACCGTATTTGCACTGATTGACTTCTTTGGTGTGAAGCAGAGAAAAGACGAAATCGAAGAAGCTGTGAAAAACGCAGGGATAACTGGAGGTGACACGAATGTCGGCATCTAAGAAATTAACAAAACATGATATTACAATGCTTGGTATACGTTCTTCCTTCCTGCAGGCATCCTTCAACTATGAACGTATGCAGGCCTGTGGCTTTACATGGGCAATGCTGCCTGCTCTGGAAAAGGTATACGGAGATGACAAGGAAAAGCTGTCTGCCGCAATGACAGATAATCTGGAATTTATCAATACACATCCAAACCTTGTCGGCTTTCTGATGGGCTTGATGATGTCCTTGGAGGAAGGTGGAGGAACCCGTGATGCAATCAAGGGTCTGAAGCTGGCCCTGTTTGGACCGATTGCCGGTATCGGTGATGCAATCTTCTGGTTCACCATTCTGCCGATTGTCGCAGGTATCTCCTGTTCCTTTGCATCACAGGGATCCGTTCTGGGACCGATTATTTTCTTTGCGACCTATGTTGTTATCTGGATTCTGCGTATCGTCTGGACCCGTCTTGGCTACACCCTTGGAACACGTTCCATTGATATCATCACAGAGAACTCTGATATGATTGCCAATTCCGCAACAATTCTGGGTATCACGGTAATCGGTGCGCTGATTGCTTCCTATGTTACGATTAACCTGCTGCCTGTCATTAAGGTAGACGGTGGTATCGAGGTTGCGGTACAGGCTGAGTTCTTCGATCGAATCTTCCCGAACTTTTTGCCAATGTGTGTTATCCTGCTGCTGTTCTGGCTGCTGAAAAAGAAACAGGCGAATCCAATCGTTCTGATTGTATCCATTATCGTGCTTTCCATTCTGGGCGCATGGATCGGACTTGTTTAAAATATGATAAAATAAAGCTATCCACATAAGAATTTCGGATAGCTTTTTTCAAAAATAGGAGGTAATTATGAAACTGATACATACAGAGAATTATGAAGCAATGTCAAAAGAGGCTGCGGATTTGCTGCTGGATACACTGCGTAAGAAGCCGGATGCAGTTATCTGCCTTGCGACCGGAAGCTCTCCGGCGCGGATGTATGAGCTGGTATGTGAAGCGGTGAACAGGGAACGAATTGACCTGTCCGAAATCACATTCGTGAAGCTGGATGAATGGTATGGAGTAGAGCCGCAGGCAGCCTGTACGTGTACCACCTTTATCAGGGAGCATCTGCTGGATCAGCTGTATATGCAGCCAAAGGCGGTCGTTGAATTTGTGTCCGATGCGGCAGATATCAGGCAGGAGCTGGATAGGATGGATGTGTTTTTATCAGAGCATCCTATTGATGTCATGATTCTCGGACTGGGAATGAATGGACATCTCGGATTGAATGAGCCTGCGGATTTCCTTACACTGAACGCACATTATGCAGAGCTGGATGAGAAAACAAAAACACACGATATGGTAAAGGGCTATGAGCCTAAGGGAGGTTTGACGATAGGACTGCAGGGAATCTTTACATCAGGGCAGATTCTTATGCTGGTTTGCGGGGATCGAAAGGAAGCAGCCTATCAGGCATTTATGAGTCAGAGAATAGCAACCTCTACTCCGGCATCTCTATTATGGCTGCATCCGAACTGCGTTACGCTGGTGGATGATACCATACAGAAATAACTTTTTATATTGTTATCGTGATAAAGTTATGATAACAATATGGAGAGGAGTAGATTGATAGATACAAATTCGTCCTGTTTCTGATTTGAGAAATAAATTCTCTGAAATTGAAGAGATCGTAAATGGTGGGGAACCCGTTTACCTTATAAAGAACGGCTATGGTAAAATGGTGGTTATGAGTCTGGAACGGTATGCAAGTCTTACAGATGTTGTAGAGACCAAGCTGGATGAGGCTGATCGTATTGCGGAAACAAGTGAGGAACGATATTCACACGAACGAGTGTTTGGCGATATCAGAAAAGCTGTTGATGGAAATGAAGACCTATAAGGGGAATTATTCGTATACCCTTTCGAAAAGGAGACAGTCTTATGTTCCTACATTCCATCACATCACATACGTCCTTAGGATAAAGCAGCAGTGAGCTGCAATTCCTACATCGTGCTTCTTCCCGCTGCTTTTAGGTTCACCTTTCGTTTGACCTTGTTTGCTTTCATGATGGAACGCTAGAAAGTAAGCGAACACATCCTACATATATGGCAGGAATATCTCCATAATCATCGCCATTTCGGAAGAAGGAATCGTCACGTTGAAAATTTCAGAGATAATTTCAAAATTTTTCTCCATGATATAATACATCTGATCATACTGATTGATGATGCCTCTGGCCTTTGGATAGGACAGGGGCTCTTTTCGTATGCATCGCTCGATCATAAATCCACTGTGGAATATGAACTTAATCAACAAATCATCCGTATAGGAAATATTCAAATCATGCAGAATATTGATCAATACATTAAACAGAGACTGACAGACCTTATGCGGATTCAGAAATACCAGTGACTCAGACAGTACCTTGTTTGTGATATCATTCAGCAGCTCCTGTGCATGTGTTTCCGTTTCGCTTACACTTGCTGCATCCCTTGTGTTTTCCTGTCGGAAATATTGGATGGAACTTAAGGTGGAACCGAGTGATTCCATCTTTTCCACAATCGCCATCAGTGTTTTTACCGATATATCACTTACAATGGTAAACGCAGCATCACTCAGTTTTTTCAGCATGGCTTCACTTGCTGTGACTGTACTGCTGTCTGTGGCAATCACAACACCCTTCCCGCGATTGATGGAATGCATCGTATCGGCAATCAGCCTGCAATTCTTTTCATGGGAGGTCTGTGAATGCAGACGAAGGTAGTGAATTTCAGTTTTGAAGGACAGGCTGTTCAAATAATCGGCATACTCCTTTGCTGTATCGTTATCCACACTGATAATCAGCAGCTGAATATAATTGCTGTCGATCCATTGTGAGGAAAGATACAGATAGGTGGCGATATAATCCGTTTCCTCGGCAGGAAGCTGCAGCTCCTGATGTGTGTGAATGTGTGAAACAATGCTTTGCGCACAGTCATAATCCTCCTGCTTGGCGATACGGTACTCTGCCCGGCGAAAGCCAAGCTCCTGATTACCACTGCGTATGCGGCTGATGGAATTGGATACATGCAGAAGTAAACCGTACAGCAGATTTTCATTCTTACAAATCGGATTGTTTTGCAGAATCGGATACAAAAGATCATAAACCTGCTTCAGCATTACGGAACGAATCGTATTCAGGTGGATACCGATCGCCGCATTGATATCCTGTATACACAGATTGATCAGCTTATCATCAATGCTGTCCAGATAGCTGTCCTTTTTGCTGGTACTGTCATTGAGATCATACAGCAGCTCCAGCTCCTGATTCTGTTTCAGCGCTGAGAAAAACAGATATTCGCCGGCAAACAGATTCAGAATGTTATCCAGTTCACTCATGCGTTCATTCACGTCATAAATATCCGTTAATACCTGTGTGGAAATATCATCATAATCAATACTGACAAACAGAGCCTCCTGCTCCAGATAGCTGCGAAAGGCGTGTGCACAGGCCTGCTTGATTTCCGCATGCAGATGAGGCAGGTTCCCGGAATAGTCCGACATAACAAAACAGCTCAGTGCGCCCTTTGATATCCGTATGGTTTTACTGATATGTGCAGCCTCCTGCTGGAAATACTGCATCGTCAGAACAAGCATTTCCTGAATGGATTTCTCCCGCAGACAGGGGATATGTATCTGCATAGGGAAGCAGCGGCGTATGTCCGGATTCAGTATCATGTTTTCCGTATTGGAGATACCCACTATCAGGGAGCGAATCGGATATTCCTTGGAAGGAAGATGCAGTGGCGTATAGGATTGGCTGATCATACTGTTGTACAGGCTGGTCAGGGCGGAAAAGGAAAGACGATCCATGTGATTCAGAATGAGCATACCGTTTCTGCTTGCTTCCAGCAGCCCCTTTTTCAAATGGCTGCCATCATAATAGCCATACAGCTTACTGAGTATTTCCTCCGGCTCCTGATCGGCATAATTCAGACAGTCAAAGACAACGATCCGTGATCCATGAGTAAAGATTTTCCTTTGCAGGCAGAATTCAAACATCGTTTTCGCAAAGTTAAGCTTTCCGACACAGGGATCCCCGTATAACAGAATATTCAACCCCTGCGGCGGATACAGCAAAGCTGATTTCGCCCGTTGAATCGGCTCAAACATACTGCTGGTATTGCGGTTTGCGAGATACTGACGGAAAACATCCGCCTGTGTCTGTTCGTTTTTTAGCTCCTGCTCCTCCTTCAGGTAGCTTTGAATGCTCTTCCCCTTTGGAATGACACTGGGGATATGTACATCCGGATGCTCATTTTCCAATGGTGTTCTGGCAAAAAACAGAGTCGGACGTCCCTGCGTCTTGATCAGTCTTCCCTCATGATGCAGCTGGTTTAAAAGTCTCGATACATTGGAGCGGTCCATTTGCAGATCAAGACTGATATTCAAAGCATCCCTTCCCAGATTTCCGCGCTGCTGCAGCTGCTTTGCTGTATGACGGATGAGATGCTGATACACCTCTTCTTTTTTCTTGTCCATATAGCCTAACCTCCTTTTTGACATTATAACAAAAATATCCGGTATTTGGTGTAAAATGGGTGAGTCGCTTACACACTGCTGTTCAGAATGTATTTTTAATTCACCATGATTGTGCAAAAACTTACGCACATATGTATGGATAGGAAGAAAAGCGGTTACTTTTTCTGTAAAAATAAAAAGAAACCGCTGATATATACATGAAATATCGCTTTACACAATTTGTTTACTGTGTAAAAAAAGCAACGATTTTGTGTGGCGAAAACAGCGTGATACAATACACTCGAAGTTGAGAACGACTGTCGAACAACCGGCAGCTGGTGAAATGAGGAGGTAGAAATATGGTTGCAGTGTTATTGGTGACACATGGCGATCTGGCACAGGCGCTGTTGTCAAGTGCGGCACTGATTATGGGAGAAGCAGCGCTGATTGAAAGTCATGGTTTATATCACGGAGACAGTGTTGATAATCTGAAGGACACGATTAAGGAGGCGATAATCAGATTGTCTGAGTGCTCACAGGGAGACGGTGTTCTGATTCTGACGGATTTATTCGGAGGTAGTCCGTCCAATGCGGCAGCAAGGGCGATGCACGAGCTGCAGGATAGCGTTCACTGTGAGTGTATCACCGGGGTGAATCTTCCGATTCTTCTGGAGGTGGCTACGAGCAAAACCTTTATGAAGCTGGAGGAGCTGAAGCAGCACGCATTAGAAGTTGGTGGGAACAGTATTCTGGATCTGAGAAATCAGTTTCAGTTATAAGCAGATTGCTGAAAGGAGATAAGTTATGCAGATTTCAATTATTCAGGCCATTCTGATTGGTACGCTTTACTATTTAACAAACAACGGGGTTCCCTGGCTGACCGGGCTGGGCAGTGTTTCCATCCGCCAGCCGATCTGTGCGGGAACGATTGTCGGATTGATCCTTGGAAAGCCGGTGGAAGGCTGTATCATGGGGGCTACGATCAATACCCTGTATCTGGGCTTTGTAAATGCGGGAGGTACGCTGCCAACGGATCCCGGAATCGGCGGTGTTGTGGGGACAGCCCTTGCTCTGAGCGCCAATGCCACACCGCAGGTCGCTATGTCGATTGCGGTTCCGCTTGGAGTTATGGGAACGATGGTATGGACGCTTCGTCAAACTGTAAACATCTATTTTGTGCACCAGATGGACAAATATGCAGTTACCGGGGATATTAAAAAAATGGCATTCTGGCAGCTGGTACCGACGCAGCTGTTCGGATATGCAGTAACCATGATTCCATGTGCGCTGCTGGTTTACTTCGGTGCACCGGCTACGCAGGGACTGCTGGACATGCTGGCAGGAAAGCCGCTTCATATTTTGAGTGTGATCGGCGGGATTCTTCCTGCCATCGGTATTGCCATGATCATCCGTATGCTGAATACAAGAAACGGAATCCTGATTTTCTTTACACTGGGATTCTTCCTGGAAACATACTCCGGACTGAGTATGCTGGTGGTATCGATTTTTGCGGCAATCGCTGCTTACTTCTATGGTGAATTGAAATTCGGAAAGGCAGGGAATGAGGAATGAGTGAACAGGTGATGGAAAGAAAGCTGACAATAAAGGATTTGAATACATCCTATTTCATGTTTGAGGTGTTTGCACAGGCCTGCTGCAGCTATGAACGATTGCAGGCACCCGGATTTTTCTCCGGTATGAAGAATGTTATCGCGAAATTATACACAGACCCTGAGGAACGTGCAGAAGCATGTCAGCGTCATATGGAATTTTATAACTCGGAATTTGCGCTGGTAGGGCCGGTAATTCTTGGTCTTACGATTGCCATGGAGGAAGAAAAGGCCTGTGGTGCGGAAATCGACGGACTTGCGATCAGTGCGGTCAAGACTTCTCTGATGGGACCGCTTGCGGGAATCGGAGATACCCTGCGGCAGGGAACACTGATTCCGATCATCGGCTCCATCGCAATCTCCATCGGGCAGGAAGGAAATCTTCTGGGACCGATCTTCTATTTCTTTGTGACGCTGGCACTGAACTTCGGTATCAGCTATACGCTGTACCGCAAGGCATATGACAAGGGGCGCGATTTCGTCGGTGAATTCTTCAGCGGCGGGAAGATGGAGAAATTCATGACAAGGGTAACCGCTATGGGCTCCATCACCATCGGTGCACTTGCCGCCACGACTGTAAAGCTGACTTCAACTGCCGAGATTGCTCTGGGTGACAACAAGCTGGCGGTACAGACCGATATTCTGGATAAGGTTGTAAACAATCTGCTTCCCTTTGGCATGGTCATGCTGACGTTTTATCTGATGAATAAAAAAGTTAGTGTAAACAAGGTTCTGCTCATTCTGTTTGCCATCGGAATTATCGGTGGACTGCTGGGAATCGTTTAGGCAGGGGCAGTATATGAAGGGTCTGATTACATCCCAC
>OATU01002071.1_pt1 | contig 10600 bp, 6 predicted proteins | sample 1516711 | NCBI WGS metagenome assembly OATU01 (sample SAMEA2579971, study PRJEB22360) | human gut metagenome | biome: human gut; feature: human-associated habitat; material: faeces | place: Denmark | collected 2008/2010 | reverse complement strand
ATAGGTGTTACGGCTCCCCCCCGTTCCCCCGCCCTCCCCGCCGTACCATATCGCGTTTGTGATTGGCGGTACGTCTGCGGAAACCAACCTGAAAACCGTCAAGTTAGCAAGCGCTCACTATTATGATGAACTGCCGACGGAAGGGAACGAACATGGTCAGGCGTTCCGCGATGTCCAGCTGGAACAGGAACTGCTGGAAGAGGCCCAGAAACTCGGTCTTGGCGCGCAGTTTGGTGGTAAATACTTCGCGCACGACATTCGCGTTATCCGTCTGCCACGTCACGGCGCATCCTGCCCGGTAGGCATGGGCGTCTCCTGCTCCGCTGACCGTAACATTAAAGCGAAAATCAACCGCGAAGGTATCTGGATCGAAAAACTGGAACGCAATCCAGGCCAGTACATTCCACAAGAACTGCGCCAGGCCGGTGAAGGCGAAGCGGTGAAGGTCGACCTTAACCGCCCGATGAAAGAGATCCTCGCCCAGCTTTCGCAATATCCGGTATCCACTCGTTTGTCGCTCACCGGCACCATTATCGTGGGCCGAGATATTGCACACGCCAAGCTGAAAGAGCTGATTGACGCCGGTAAAGAACTGCCGCAGTACATCAAAGATCACCCGATCTACTACGCGGGTCCGGCGAAAACCCCTGCCGGTTATCCATCAGGTTCACTTGGCCCAACCACCGCAGGTCGTATGGACTCCTACGTGGATCTGCTGCAATCCCACGGCGGCAGCATGATCATGCTGGCGAAAGGTAACCGCAGTCAGCAGGTTACCGACGCGTGTCATAAACACGGCGGCTTCTACCTCGGTAGCATCGGCGGTCCGGCGGCGGTACTGGCGCAGCAGAGCATCAAGCATCTGGAATGCGTCGCTTATCCGGAGCTGGGTATGGAAGCTATCTGGAAAATCGAAGTAGAAGATTTCCCGGCGTTTATCCTGGTCGATGACAAAGGCAACGACTTCTTCCAGCAAATCGTCAACAAACAGTGCGCGAACTGCACTAAGTAACCTCTTCGGCCCAGCGCCTGGCAGCATGCTGCCAGGTGATCCCCCTGGGCCACCTCTTTTGCGATTGTAATTTCACGCTTGCTGGTGAATAGTCAGTATTTTCCCTGACTTGCGAACTCACCATGACCCGCACACTCAAGCCGTTAATTCTTAACACCAGCGCACTGACGCTAACGTTAATCCTGATTTATACCGGCATTTCGGCCCATGACAAACTCACCTGGCTGATGGAAGTGACACCGGTGATTATTGTCGTGCCGCTACTGCTTGCCACCGCCAGACGTTATCCGTTAACGCCGCTGCTCTATACGCTCATTTTCTTTCACGCCATCATCCTGATGGTCGGCGGACAATACACCTACGCGAAAGTCCCCGTTGGTTTTGAGGTGCAGGAATGGCTGGGGTTGAGCCGTAATCCGTATGACAAACTGGGGCATTTTTTCCAGGGGCTGGTGCCTGCACTGGTGGCACGAGAGATCCTTGTGCGCGGGATGTACGTTCGCGGACATAAGATGGTGGCGTTTCTGGTCTGCTGCGTGGCGCTGGCGATAAGCGCGATGTATGAATTAATCGAGTGGTGGGCGGCGCTGGCAATGGGCCAGGGAGCGGATGATTTTCTCGGCACCCAGGGCGACCAGTGGGACACGCAATCCGATATGTTCTGCGCGCTGCTTGGCGCATTAACGACGGTGATATTTCTCGCTCGCTTTCATTGCCGCCAGCTACGGCGCTTTGGCTTGATAACCGGATAACAACGTGCGCTTTGTTGACGCCGGATGCGGCGTGAATTCCTTATCCGGTCTACAAAATTTGCAAATCCAAAGCATTACATTAAGACATGGCCTGATAAACATATCGCATCAGGCCATTTTCGTTAGCTATTGTCCACGTCAGGCTTTCACATCACTCACTGCACCGACCGGAATATCAGCATGAACAGGCTCGGGCGGTACTTTGCGATATTTATCCAGCAGATGGATCTGGATCCTGCGCAGCGTGTCACCATTGAGGCGATAGAAACGGAAGTAGAGAATCAGCGTTACCATGAAAAACAGAGTCGGTAGAGCAATCATAATAAACTGCATACCTAATAGGGCTTGCGTAGACTGTTCAACATTCGGTACATAGCCAATCATCCCTAACACAACCGCAATGAAAAAAGCCGCAAAGGCTGAACCGCCCTTCACCACCATAGTCTGCACGGAGTAAGCGATGCTTTCACAGCGTACGTGCAGTTTATATTCACCGTAATCAACGGTATCTGCCACCATGATGACCTGTAATACCCAGAAAAGCGCCGTTCCCACATTCAGCAAGATACCCGCAATCACAATGAGGACGACGTTGTGATAGCTCATTAATGCCATTAACAGGAGAACACCACAGCTTAACACCGGAAGAATAGATGCTCCGGCCCATAAAATGCGTCGGGATAATGATTTAACTAAGCGTGGGAAGAATACTAACGTCACCAGGTTAGCAGCTCCCGCATACGACAGATAATAGGGGAACAAATCCGCATCACCGATAACATATGAGAAATAATAGATAGCAAAGCCGGTAATAATATTGCTGGCTACATTATAAGCAAGAGCCATACCCAAGAGGCATGAAAGCTGATCGTTTTTATAAATAAGCGCAACGATGGCTTTAAGTGTCAGATGGCTTCCTTCAGCAGACGGTTGATTGTCTGACGAAAAGACTTCATGCACATTGCGCAGAGTGATGATGGTTGAAACAATAAAAAAGGCGATCAGTACCAGAGTGAACATCTGAAAGCCAAATCCCCGATCGCCACCGCCGACATAATTAACAAATGGTAGCGTCACACCTGCCGTAACAAAGCCCGCCAGACTGGCAAAAAAACGCGGATAAGGAACCAGTTGTTCGCGCTCACGTTTATCGAGCGTTATGGTTGGAACCAGCGACCAGAAGGGAATATCCATAATGGTGTAAGTCATGCCCCAGAGGATGTAGGTCACGCAAACAAAGACAATCTGAGTAGTACCTTCAAACAGATGCGCACTAAAGAGGAGAAATAAGATTACAGAGTTTGCCAACGTACCGATCAGGATCCAGGGTTTGAACTTACCCCATCGCGATCGCGTAGCATTTACAATCCATCCCATAATCGGATCGTTAATAGCATCCCAGATCCTCGCCACCAGAAACAAAGTACCGACCAAACCCACAGACAGCCCGACGACATCGGTGTAGTAATACATGAGGTACATATACACAATGCCGATCGCAAAATCCTTCCCGAACGCTCCAAATCCATAACTGAGTTTTGTAGTCATTGAAATGCTCATAGGGTATCGGGTCGTTGTTACCAACGCCCGCCTTCTGTTATTGGTATCGTCAGAGGTGTGCGCCGGAATAAATCCCCCGGCGCAGTAGCGTTTAGTCGCGTTTTAACGGTGCAACCAGCCTGGCAGCCAGTCGCCGTGGGCGGCAATCAGGTCGTCAACAAGAGCATATATTTCGTCAATGCCCAGCACGGCGGCAGTATGCGGGTCCATCATCGCGGCGTGGTAAACACGGTCGCGGTTTTCCGTAAGAATGGCTTCGGTCAGCAGCGTCTGTACGTTGATGTTGGTTTGCATCAGAGCGGCCAGATGCGAAGGTAGCGTACCGACTTTGGTCGGCTGAATGCCATTAGCATCAACCAGACAGGCTACTTCCACGCAACATCCTTGTGGCAGGTTATCAATCAAATCATCGTTACGGACGTTGCCGTAAATCACACTCGGCTCGCCAGTCCAGATAGCGTTCATGATTGTGCTGGCATATTCCCGTGACGGTTTAATATCAATCCGGGAGGCGTTTTTATACTCCTCCAGCTCTTTATGCCAGTTCGCCAACTGCTCGACGCAGCGTTTCGGGTACTCATCCAGCGGTACTTTATAACGCTCAATCAAATCCTCACGACCTGGCTTAATAAACCACGGTGTGTACTCAGCAAAATGTTCTGACGATTCCGTGACGAAGTAGCCCAGCTTTTTGAACATTTCATAGCGCACAATATTCTGGCAGCGAGTATTGCCATGAATATTCGGCTTCGGTGCCTGCCCTGCTTCATAAGCCGCCAGCAGTTCCGGGTAGAGATTCACGTAACTGCCGTCGGCGGTTTTGCGCTCCAGTTCCAGGTAAAACGCCATATGGTTGATACCTGCGCAACGGTAACGCAGCGTAGCCGGGTCGATATTGAGGTCACGCGCCAGCTCTTCCGCCGTTCCCTGCACCGAATGGCACAGCCCTACCTGTTTGATATGCGGATAGCGGGCATACATCGCCCAGGTATTCATCGCCATTGGGTTAACGTAGTTGAGCATGGTGGCATCGGGGCAGACTTCCGTCATGTCCTCGCAAATTTGCCACAGATGCGGAATGGTACGTAGCGCGCGCATAATACCGCCCGGCCCCAACGTATCGGCAATGGTTTGTTCCAGACCATGCCGCTTACAGACCTCGAAATCAGTCACCGTGCAAGGTTCATAACCGCCAATCTGAAATGCCACCACGACAAAATCGGCATCCTGTAAGGCTTCTTTCTGTTGGGTGTGGCAGGTGATTTTGCCGCTGGCCCCTGCTGAATCCATCAGCTTGCGCACCACAATATGCGACTCTTCCAGGCGGGTGGGATCAATGTCCATCAGGGCAATATGCGCCGTTTTCAGCGCCTCGCGATGGAACACATCACCAAGAATATTTTTAACGAAAATCGTCGAACCAGCGCCGATAAATGTAATTTTGGGTGCAGACATCATGCAGATCTCCTGGCTTGCTTGAATAACTTCATCATGGCAGGCGAATCTGCAGAAAACCTCCGGCTTCCAGGTTGAGCATTCCCATAAACTCAGATCCTACGTGAAGCATCAATAAATCTGAGTTTATGGGAATAAATTACCTGAAAAGCAGAGTTTTCGGCCTCATGATGCTCGGACGCTCCCCTCGCCGCTGTGGGAAGAGGGTGAAAACCGTGCTCCCACTCGCAGTCATCCTCCCTCACTCCTGCCATAATTCTGATATTCCAGGAAAGAGAGCCATCCATGAATACAGATACGTTTATGTGCAGCAGCGACGAAAAACAGACCCGCAGCCCGCTGTCGCTGTATTCGGAATACCAGCGGATGGAGATTGAGTTTCGCGCACCGCATATCATGCCCACCAGCCACTGGCATGGCCAGGTCGAAGTGAATGTGCCTTTCGATGGCGATGTGGAATACCTGATCAACAATGAAAAAGTGAATATCAATCAGGGTCATATCACGCTGTTCTGGGCCTGTACACCGCACCAACTAACAGATACCGGAACCTGTCAGAGCATGGCGATTTTTAATCTGCCGATGCATCTGTTTCTCTCCTGGCCGCTGGATAAAGACCTGATTAACCACGTCACTCACGGTATGGTGATCAAATCACTGGCGACACAGCAACTTAGCCCGTTTGAAGTGCGCCGCTGGCAGCAGGAATTGAACAGTCCGAACGAGCAAATTCGCCAGCTCGCCATTGATGAAATTGGCCTGATGCTCAAGCGATTTAGCCTCTCTGGCTGGGAACCGATTCTGGTCAATAAAACCTCGCGCACACACAAAAACAGCGTCTCGCGCCATGCGCAATTTTATGTTAGCCAGATGCTGGGCTTTATTGCCGAAAACTATGATCAGGCGCTGACCATCAACGATGTGGCTGAGCACGTCAAACTTAACGCCAACTATGCAATGGGGATATTCCAGCGGGTCATGCAATTGACGATGAAACAGTACATAACCGCGATGCGCATCAACCACGTTCGCGCGTTACTGAGCGATACCGATAAAAGTATTCTCGATATTGCCCTGACGGCAGGCTTTCGTTCGAGTAGCCGTTTTTACAGCACTTTCGGCAAATATGTCGGCATGTCACCGCAACAATACCGCAAACTTAGCCAACAGCGCCGCCAGACGTTTCCCGGCTAAAGACGATATCAGTATCAGCCAAAAAAATAGTTTAGCCGTCGATAATAAGCAGTGAAAATAATTTAAAATAATCACATAACGTATTGTTTATAAAAATAAACATTTCAAAAATGTTTGTTTTTCACGCGCTTTACAGCCCGAAAAGGCCGGAAGATACTTGCCCGCAACGAAGATTCCTTCATAACCGGGTAAGCAATGATGAAAGTATTAATTGTTGAAAGCGAGTTTCTCCATCAAGACACCTGGGTCGGTAACGCCGTTGAGCGTCTGGCAGATGCTTTAAGCCAGCAAAATGTTACCGTGATTAAATCCACCTCCTTTGATGATGGTTTTGCCATTCTCTCTTCAAACGAAGCCATTGACTGCCTGATGTTCAGCTATCAAATGGAACATCCGGACGAACATCAAAACGTCAGACAATTGATCGGTAAGCTTCATGAGCGCCAACAAAACGTGCCGGTCTTCCTGTTGGGCGATCGGGAAAAAGCCCTCGCCGCAATGGACCGGGATCTGCTGGAGCTTGTCGATGAATTCGCCTGGATTCTGGAAGATACCGCCGACTTTATCGCCGGACGCGCCGTTGCCGCGATGACCCGCTACCGCCAGCAGCTGTTGCCGCCACTGTTCAGCGCGCTGATGAAATATAGCGACATCCATGAATATTCCTGGGCAGCACCTGGCCACCAGGGCGGCGTTGGTTTTACTAAAACACCCGCCGGACGTTTCTACCATGACTACTATGGTGAAAATCTGTTCCGCACCGACATGGGCATCGAACGCACTTCCCTCGGTTCTTTGCTTGACCATACTGGCGCATTTGGCGAAAGCGAAAAATATGCCGCACGCGTATTTGGTGCCGATCGCTCCTGGTCGGTAGTCGTCGGTACTTCCGGCTCTAACCGCACCATCATGCAGGCTTGCATGACCGATAACGATGTCGTGGTCGTTGACCGTAACTGCCATAAATCCATCGAACAAGGCTTGATGCTGACAGGCGCGAAACCGGTCTACATGGTGCCAAGCCGCAACCGCTACGGCATTATCGGGCCAATCTATCCGCAGGAAATGCAACCTGAAACCTTGCAGAAGAAAATCAGTGAAAGCCCGCTGACTAAAGACAAAGCCGGGCAAAAACCGTCTTACTGCGTGGTGACCAACTGCACCTATGACGGCGTGTGTTATAACGCTAAAGAAGCGCAGGATCTGCTGGAAAAAACCTCCGATCGTCTGCACTTTGACGAAGCCTGGTACGGCTATGCACGTTTCAACCCGATCTATGCCGATCACTATGCCATGCGCGGCGAACCTGGCGATCACAACGGTCCTACCGTTTTCGCCACCCACTCCACCCACAAACTGCTGAATGCGCTGTCACAGGCCTCTTATATTCATGTACGTGAAGGTCGTGGGGCGATTAACTTCTCCCGCTTCAACCAGGCCTACATGATGCATGCCACCACCTCCCCGCTGTATGCCATCTGCGCATCCAACGACGTGGCGGTGTCCATGATGGACGGCAACAGCGGCCTGTCACTGACGCAGGAAGTGATCGACGAAGCGGTTGATTTCCGTCAGGCGATGGCGCGGCTGTATAAAGAGTTCACCGCTGACGGTAGCTGGTTCTTCAAACCGTGGAACAAAGAAGTCGTCACCGACCCACAAACCGGCAAAACCTATGACTTTGCTGACGCACCAACCAAACTGCTGACCACCGTTCAGGACTGCTGGGTCATGCATCCGGGCGAAAGCTGGCACGGCTTCAAAGATATTCCGGATAACTGGAGTATGCTCGACCCGATTAAAGTCAGCATCCTTGCTCCGGGAATGGGTGAAGATGGTGAACTGGAAGAAACCGGTGTTCCGGCGGCGCTGGTCACAGCCTGGCTTGGTCGCCACGGCATTGTGCCTACCCGTACCACTGACTTCCAGATTATGTTCCTGTTCTCTATGGGCGTGACCCGTGGGAAATGGGGGACTCTGGTTAACACCCTTTGCTCCTTCAAACGCCACTATGACGCCAACACCCCGCTGGCGCAGGTGATGCCGGAACTTGTTGAACAATATCCTGACACTTACGCGAACATGGGGATTCACGATCTGGGTGACACCATGTTTGCCTGGCTGAAAGAAAACAACCCTGGCGCACGGTTGAACGAAGCCTATTCCGGCCTGCCGGTGGCGGAAATCACCCCACGTGAAGCGTACAACGCGATTGTCGACAACAATGTCGAACTGGTATCCATTGAAAATCTGCCAGGACGCATCGCGGCAAACTCAGTTATCCCGTATCCGCCAGGAATCCCGATGCTGCTGTCTGGTGAAAACTTCGGCGATAAAAACAGTCCGCAAGTAAGTTATTTACGCTCGCTGCAATCCTGGGACCATCATTTCCCTGGGTTTGAACACGAAACAGAAGGGACAGAAATTATTGACGGTATTTACCACGTTATGTGTGTGAAAGCGTAACCACTATTCCGCTGAAGGCGTAATTGTTAAATAACATTACGCCGCCTGGCTTGAGGCCTTTTAAGTATGGCAACGTTTTCATAAAAATTGCTGCAAACAAAAAATGTCATGCTTTTTGCGCGGTCCCACCCCGCGCTTTTTTTTGCCTGTTATTTATCCTTTTTTTAGCCTGTAAAAAAATATGTACATGAGAAATTACTATAAAAATTTGTAATATTAGTAAAACTCGTTATTTTTATGCATGTTTATATTCATCATACAATTATATAACCATTTCCCGGTATCGCTTCGCTTTAGCGAGAACTGGTCTTTTATTCGCACTCAGGAGTACATGTATGAGGATTTGCAGCGACCAACCTTGTATTGTTTTATTGACTGAAAAAGATGTCTGGATAAGGGTGAATGGGAAAGAACCTATTAGCCTTAAAGCTAACCATATGGCGTTATTAAATTGTGAAAATAATATTATCGACGTCTCCTCTCTTAATAACACTTTGGTTGCTCATATTAGTCACGACATCATCAAAGATTACCTCCGGTTTCTGAATAAAGATCTCTCGCAAATACCAGTATGGCAACGTAGCGCTACGCCCATCCTCACCCTGCCATGCCTGACGCCAGACGTCTTTCGCGTTGCCGCGCAGCATAGCATGATGCCCGCTGAAACTGAGTCAGAAAAGGAACGAACACGTGCATTATTATTCACTGTGCTATCCCGTTTTCTCGACAGTAAAAAATTCCTTTCACTAATGATGTATATGTTACGTAATTGTGTAAGTGACAGCGTTTATCAAATTATTGAAAGCGATATCCACAAAGACTGGAATCTTAGTATGGTAGCCAGTTGTTTATGTCTTAGCCCGAGTCTGTTAAAGAAAAAGCTGAAAAGCGAAAACACCAGTTATAGCCAAATAATCACCACCTGCCGCATGCGTTATGCCGTAAATGAATTAATGATGGACGGTAAAAATATCTCTCAGGTATCACAGTCCTGCGGCTACAACAGTACGTCGTACTTTATTTCTGTCTTTAAAGACTTCTACGGTATGACGCCACTGCATTATGTTAGTCAGCACAGAGAACGCACTGTCGCCTGATTTTTAACCTTAACGAAGAGCTATATTAATAACGGCATCAGCGATAACCCGGTCGATAATAATTCAACTATCGAATGCAGGCGTATGATATGACGTAATTTATTGTCACGAAGCTCGCCTTCGCAGGAGTTTAATTATGTCTTCGGATGCTGATGCTCACAAAGTGGGCTTAATCCCCGTTACCCTGATGGTGTCGGGGAATATTATGGGGTCAGGTGTTTTTCTGTTACCTGCAAACCTGGCCTCCACTGGCGGGATTGCCATTTATGGATGGTTGGTGACGATTATCGGTGCGCTGGGGCTCTCGATGGTATACGCCAAAATGTCGTTCCTCGACCCAAGTCCTGGTGGTTCTTACGCTTACGCCCGCCGCTGCTTTGGGCCGTTTCTCGGTTATCAAACCAACGTCCTCTACTGGCTGGCCTGCTGGATCGGCAATATCGCCATGGTGGTCATTGGCGTAGGTTATTTAAGTTACTTCTTCCCGATTCTGAAAGATCCACTGGTATTAACCATCACCTGCGTCGTGGTGCTGTGGATCTTCGTCCTGCTGAATATTGTCGGTCCGAAAATGATCACCCGCGTGCAGGCCGTTGCCACTGTGCTGGCGCTGATCCCCATCGTCGGGATTGCCGTATTTGGCTGGTTCTGGTTCCGTGGTGAAACCTATATGGCGGCATGGAACGTCAGCGGCCTGGGCACCTTCGGTGCAATTCAAAGTACCCTTAACGTTACGCTGTGGTCGTTCATCGGTGTGGAAAGTGCCTCCGTTGCCGCAGGTGTGGTGAAAAACCCGAAACGCAACGTCCCTATCGCCACCATTGGTGGGGTATTGATTGCCGCCGTTTGCTATGTGCTCTCCACCACCGCGATTATGGGGATGATCCCGAATGCCGCACTGCGCGTTTCTGCCTCGCCATTCGGTGATGCCGCACGGATGGCGTTGGGTGACACCGCCGGGGCCATTGTTTCCTTCTGCGCAGCTGCGGGTTGCTTAGGTTCACTGGGCGGCTGGACATTGCTGGCGGGGCAAACGGCGAAAGACGCTGCCCAATGCCGGGCGT
>OATU01002070.1_pt1 | contig 10608 bp, 8 predicted proteins | sample 1516711 | NCBI WGS metagenome assembly OATU01 (sample SAMEA2579971, study PRJEB22360) | human gut metagenome | biome: human gut; feature: human-associated habitat; material: faeces | place: Denmark | collected 2008/2010 | reverse complement strand
CAGGGCGGCGGTACCCTCAGGGGCATCCACCGGTAAATTCGAAGCGGTGGAACTCAGGGACCGTGATACACGGTATCATGGACTTGGAGTAAGCACCGCCGCAGGCAATATCGTCAATGTAATCGGCGAGACGGTTCTGTTTGAAAATGCGCTGGAGCAGAGAAAAATAGACCGGCTTATGATAGATGCCGACGGAACGGAAAACAAGGAAAAACTGGGAGCCAACGCGATTCTCGGTGTATCGATGGCCGTTGCAAGAGCTGCGGCCGAAGGCCTTCATATCCCGCTGTACCGGTATCTCGGAGGAATCGGGGCATCGACGCTGCCTGTTCCGATGATGAATATCCTGAACGGCGGCCGACATGCAGACAATACGGTGGATTTGCAGGAATTCATGATTATGCCTGTCGGGGCATCCGGCTTTTCCGAAGGTTTGAGAATGTGTTCGGAAATTTACCACACACTGAAAAAGGTATTAAATGAGGGCGGATACAGTACGGCTGTCGGCGACGAGGGAGGATTTGCCCCAAATCTTAAAAATGCCGAGGAAGTGCTGGAGACGATCGTAAAGGCGGTCGAGAAAAGCGGTTATCATCCCGGCTACGACATTAAAATCGCCATCGACGCCGCATCCAGCGAGCTTTACGATGAGGCCAGCGGACTGTACCTGTTCCCGGGTGAGACTGCGATGAACGGCCGGGAGATACGGCGCACGGCCGGGGAGATGGTGGACTATTATAAGAGACTGATAGGCAAATTCCCCATCTGTTCCATCGAGGACGGCCTCCAGGAAGATGACTGGGAGGGCTGGAAACGGCTGACGGATGAACTCGGTAAGAAGATTCAGCTGGTGGGAGACGATCTCTTCGTTACAAATACCAAGAGGCTCAGCAGAGGAATCAAAGAGGGTGTGGCCAACTCTATCCTTGTCAAAGTAAACCAGATAGGTACGCTGACAGAGAGCTTTGATGCCATAGAGATGGCGAAAAAAGCGGGATATACCACAGTGATTTCCCACCGTTCGGGCGAGACGGAGGATTCCTTCATAGCCGATATTGCAGTAGCGGTAAATTCCGGACAGATTAAAACCGGAGCGCCGTGCCGTTCCGATCGTGTGGCGAAATATAACCAGCTTTTGAGGATTGAAGAGCAGCTCCGATAAGAGTGCCGGCCGTACCGCTGTCATTTCTCTCTGAACACGGATAAGAAGATAATGCATAAAACCTGCCGTCAGGCAGCCTGGTGGAAAAGGGCTGTGTGGCGGCAGGTTTTTGTATCTGATACCACAATATTTATATTGTGAAAATATGAAAATAATACTGTTAGACATTGACATAATTTGGTGATATTATGATCACAAAAATAGAGAAAAAAGAATGAAAAAACATATAATATTCTGTAATTACAGGAGGGAAGCATGAAAAAAGTCGTATTAATGGACTGCACGCTGCGGGATGGCGCCAATGTGGTCGGAAAAGGGTTTTCAGCGGAAATCACGGATATGGTGTTAGATGGCCTGACAGCATGCCGTGTGCCAATCATAGAATTTGGAAATGCAGGAGGCATCGGCGCTTATGAGGTAGCCGGATTCACGGCGGCGGAGACGGATGAAACTTATCTGGAGATTGCAAAAAAATATCTGGACAGAGGCTCCGAGCTCGGAATGTTTTTAAATGCAAAGAGATACCGTGAAAAAAATGTGACGCTTGCAAAGGAGAGCGGTTTATCCTTCCTGAGGGTCGGAGCTGACGCCGGGGATGCCGATATAGCCGTTCAGGCAGTCAAAACTGCCACTCCAGTTTCGTGAAACGGTTCCGGGAGATTTCAGAAGAAATGGATGTCAATCTGTTCCGTTTGATTGTTGAAGTATCAAAGCAGGATCAGAAAGCGCCGTCGGAAGAAATGATTCGGACGATTGCCGCTCAGATAAAAGGAGGAGCCTGATATGATAAAAGTTATTTTAGCGGGAAATTATCCGGAACAGACATACGAAAAGTTAAGAAAACTCCTGCCGGAACAGAAGTTTGAGCTGGAGGAGGTAAATGAACAAAGTCAATTTGATGCGGTTACGGATGCCGAAATTATCATCCTCCGGATTTTTAAGGCGCCGAAAGAGGTGTTTGAAAGGAATCCGAAGTTAAAAATGATCCTGCGCTGGGGAGCCGGATTTGATTCTGTTGATATAGAGGAAGCGGGAAAAAGAGGCATTCCGGTAACCAATACCCCGGGAGCAAATGCAAATGCGGTGTCGGAACTGACAGTGATGCTGATGCTGGCGCTGGGGCGTAAACTGCAGTGCCATATGGAGTCTTTGGAGAACGGAATCTGGAGCAAGAACACATTTTTGAACCAGTCATACTGTCTGAATCAGAAACGGGTCGGCATTATCGGCGGAGGAAACATTGGCCGTCAGGTTGCGGCGAAGGTGCAGGCATTTGGCGCTTCGGTTCAGTATTATGATGCGGTCCGGCTTCCGCAGGAGATGGAAGAACAGTGGAAGATGGCATATCTGCCATTGGACGAGCTGCTGCAAACGTCTGATATCGTAACTCTTCATGTGCCGCTTGTTGATGAGACGCGTCATATGATTGGGGAAGAACAAATTAAAAAAATGAAAGAGGGGGCAATTTTAATTAACACGGCCCGGGGAGGCCTTGTAGATGATGTGGCTCTGGTAAAAGCGGTGCGTACCGGAATGTTATCCGGCGCCGGCCTGGATGTCGTAGAGCGGGAACCGCTGTCCGCACAGGACGAACTGCTTCACAATCCGAACATTATTGTGACTCCCCATATCGGAGGCGGAACGGCTGATTTGGGAGATATTATAATTCCAATGCTGGTAAATGATATCCTGAGATTATCAGAGGGAGAGGAACCGGAACATATTGTAAACAAGAAATATTTCAGATGATGAAAGTACGAAGGGAGAATGGGAATGAGTGAGATTGCAAGGGTTTTATATGATTTGGGGATTTTGAGTATTTTGCTGCTGTTAGGTGTTTTCCTCAGGAAGAAGGTACGGTTTCTGCAGAATCTTTACATACCGGCTTCGCTGCTCGGAGGATTCTGCGGCTTGATGCTGGGGCCGCAGATCCTCGGTTCATTTGCACCTTTCAGCCTTCCTATCGGAGGCACGATATCAAAATGGCCGGGAATGCTGGTAAATATTGTACTGGGCGTATCATTTTTTGGCTCGGCACAGAATAAAAATTTTGGAAAGACAGCATTATCTGCCGTTACGGTGGGCGGTATTGCCCATCAGGCGCAGGTTGTGGCCGGACTTATCGTAACCATCATAATGATGACGTTCTATACGGACCTTCCGCTGGCATTTGGCCTGACTCCGGTATTTGGCTTTCATGGGGGCCACGGAACGGCCAATGCAGCCGGAGCGGCGCTGGAAGCAGCCGGGTGGGCTGATGGTGTATCGGTATCGAATACAATGGCAACGGCCGGTCTGCTGTCCGGTATTATTATAGGTATGCTTATCATTAACATCGGGGTTCGAAGAGGGTATGCGAAGCTCGTTTCCAAACCGCAGGATATTTCCCGTTCAATTAAAGAGGGAATCGTACCGAAAGAAGAAAGACGCTCTATCGGTTCAGGCGTAACCTACAATGATGCGCTGGATCCGCTGGCCCTGCAGCTTGCTTTTGTCGGAATCATTCTGCTGATGGCCCACGGGCTGTCTGTCGGATTAGTTGCGATTCATCCGATTCTCAGCAATATACCTGAATTTGCCTGTGCAATGGTCAGCGGCGCGTTCCTCTCGTTTGTGATGAAAAAAATGGGGATTGGAGATTATATTGACAGAGCGACAATCAGCCGTATTTCAGGAGTGGCGCTTGATTTCCTTGTATGCTCGGCGATTGCAACACTTTCGATAAAGGTGTTTGCACTTTATCTGGTTCCGATGGTAGTGACGATCGCGGTCGTTGTTCTGGTAAATTTATTCGTAAACTTTTATTTTTCATGGAAAGTCTTCGATGAGGACTGGTTCGAGCGAGCGCTTGGAAGCTATGGCCTGGAGAGCGGTGTCCTGGCAACCGGACTGATGCTTTTAAGGGTAGTTGACCCGGAATTTAAGACAAGTGGACAGGAATCGGCAGCAGCATCAGCAGCGCTTTGTTATCCATGGTCGCTTCCATATATTATGTTTATGCCGGCATTTGCTTTTGCGGCTTCAAAATGGACCATTTTAGGTATCAGTGTGGCTCTTTTAGTAGTGTTTTTGATTATCGCGCGGGTCTGCTTCTGGCATCCGGAGCGGAAATTAAGTGATATTTTATCCGGGAAAAGTTCCCGTCCGGTACAGAATCAGGACGCACTGAAATAAAACAGGGTGAGAGAGGGGAAATATGCAGGATCTGATTTTGAAAAATGGATATCTCTTTGATCCTCCGAACGGATATACAGGACAAAGAGGAGATGTGGCGATACAGGATGGACGAATCACAGGTGTCGGGAAGACAGAGGAAGAAGCGTCCCAGACAGTGGATGTAACCGGACTTGCCGTCACTCCGGGATTGATTGATTTCCATGCGCATTTTTACCATGGCGGGACGAATACGGCGCTGGAGTTTTACCGGTACCTCTCAGATGGCGTCACAAACGCAGTCGATGCGGGCAGCGCAGGTGACTCCAATATAGAGAGCTTTATCCACTTATTGAGCGAGCGTGAGCGCAGAAATGTGAAGCTCTATTTAAACCTGGCCTCAGAGGGACTCAGCTGTCTCGGAGATCACAATGAAAATATAAATCCAAAGTATTTTAATGAGCAAAAAATACTTAGGATATGTAAACGATATTCCGATCTAATTGCCGGCCTTAAGCTTAGAATCAGCGCAGAGATTGCAACGGACAGTCAAACCACCAGCTTTGATGCGCTGCGGCGGGGGATTGAAATCGCACAGCGCTGCGGACTTCCGTTATCGGTTCATATGCCGAATTTTCAAGGGGAATTAAGCGGGCTGATTGATATCTTGCGGCCAGGGGATATTTTTTGCCATGTCTATACACCTCAAAAAGGGATATTGGAGGATGGAAGTGTTTCAGAGGAAATGAAACGGGCGGTTCAAAAAGGCATTATCCTGGAATCTGCATGCGGAAAAGGACATTTTGGACACGAATGCGCAGGAAAAGCTATTCAGGCAGGGATTGAGCCAAATATAATTTCCGGAGATTTTACAAAAAACACCCATCATTTTGAACCGGCAGTTTCCCTGCCTTACCTGATGTCACGATTTCTGGGACTCGGACTGTCTTTTGAAAAAGTGCTTTCGTGCTGTACAACGGAACCTGCAAAACAGATGGGCATGGAAGGAAAAATCGGCTGCCTTAAAACAGGCGCCTTTGCCAATATTGCAGTTTTAGAGAGAAGACAGAAAGACATTGTGTTTGTGGATGTCAAGGGAAAAGAGGTCAGAGGAAACGAGCTGATTATTCCTGTAATGACAATTTTAGAGGGAGAACCTGTTTACCGTAATATGAGCGCCTTTTAGAGAACTGTGATAAGCAGTTGGGGATGACGCCGGTACCTGCCTTCACGACAAAATATATATTTCAAACAAATGGTTGTCTTTCAGGAAAAAATATGGTATGATACAGTTGTTTGACTATAGGAGGTGCTAAAATGATAAGAGGTATTCTCACCTTTTTATTCGTTGCGATTTGCTTATTTTTATCAGTAGTAATCTTACTTCAGGAAGGTAAATCCGCAGGCCTGTCCGGTTCCATCAGCGGTATGGCAGACAGCTACTGGGGAAAGAATAAGAGCCGTTCCATGGAAGGCAAGTTGGAGAAGATGACAAAATATGGTGCATTTCTCTGGCTGGTGCTTGCATTTATATTGAACCTGAAAGTATTGTAATCCGGACACTCCTGGCAGCAGGGGTGTTTTTTCTTTACAGGAAAGGAAATTTTGTATTTTTTTGCATGTAACCGGAGAATTTCCTGCATAATAAGAAAAAGAAAACTAATGGAGAATTAAATTGAAAATCAAGGATAAAATTAAAAAGAAATTAAAACCCGGAAAAAAGCCGGGGAAACACACAGAGCGTATCAGTTCCCGCACTGAGAAAGACAGAGGGCGGGAGAGGACGGGAAGTGTGCCAGCAGATACGAAGAACCGAGAAAAGTCCGGGGGCAGGGAGTATTTTGAGCCTGAAAAGGATGCGGAATTTCTGAGAAGAAAGCAGATGATTCTGGCACTGATGAATGACAAAGCCTACGTCCCCATGAAGATGAAGGAACTGGCAATACTTCTCGATATACCGAAGGAACAGAGAAGGGAACTTAAGTCTGTGCTGGATGCGCTGTTAAAGGAAGGCCAGATCAGCCTGTCCGCGAAAGGAAAACTCGGCAGGCCGGAAACATTTGCCCTGACGGGCATTTTTCCCGGCCACTCCAAGGGATTTGGCTTTGTGTCGGTAGAAGGCAGAGAAAAGGATGTCTTCATTCCCGGTGACAGGACGGGCGGCGCCATGCATGGCGATAAGGTGCAGATTGTCATCGAGGAGGAAGATAACGGGAAACGGGCGGAAGGCTGTGTTGTCCGTGTTCTGGAACATGCCAATGAAAATCTGGTCGGCATCTATGAAAAGAGCAAGGGATTCGGTTTTGTGATTCCGGATAACCAGAAAGTTTCAAAGGACATTTTTATTCCCCAGGGGTGTGACGCGGGAGCGGTGACCGGCCATAAAGTGGTTGTCAGAATTAAAGATTTCGGTGACGGTAAGGGAAAGAAGCCTGAGGGTGTTATCACAGAGATTCTGGGGCATATCAACGATCCGGGGATTGATATCCTGTCCATTGTGCGGGCCTATAATCTGCCGGAGGAGTTCCCGGAAGCGGTGACGGAACAGTTAAAGAGGATTCCGGATCAAGTGCTGCCGGAGGAGCTGGCGGGAAGAAAGGATCTGAGAGAACTTCAGACCGTCACAATCGACGGGGAGGAGGCAAAGGATCTGGATGATGCGATTACGATTAAAAAAACGCAGGGCGGATATGAACTGGGTGTCCATATCGCCGATGTCACCCACTACGTCAGAGAACACAGTCCACTAGACGAGGAAGCGCTCAAGAGAGGAACCAGCGTGTATCTGACCGACCGCGTGATTCCGATGCTCCCCCATAAGCTGTCCAACGGTATCTGTTCCCTGAACCAGGGAGAGGACCGGCTTGCGCTCAGCTGTCTGATGGATATCGATGAGAAGGGAACTGTAACCGGACATGAGATTGCCGAGACAGTAATCCGTGTAGACAGGCGGATGACATATACGGCGGTCAATGCAGTGATTACGGAGCATGATCCGGAAGCGATGAAGGAATATGAGGGCTTTACCGGTATGTTTGAGCTGATGAAGGAACTGGCCGATATTCTGAGGAAGAAACGCCACAGCCGCGGTTCCATTGATTTCGATTTTCCGGAGAGTAAGATCGTACTGGATGAGAAGGGCCGGCCTGTCGAAATCAAACCCTATGACAGAAATGCAGCTACCCGCCTGATTGAGGATTTTATGCTGCTCGCGAACGAGACGGTGGCAGAGGATTACTTCTGGCAGGAAATTCCGTTCCTTTACAGGACACATGACAATCCTGATGAGGAAAAGATGAAGAAGCTGGGGACATTCATCAATAATTTTGGTTATACAATCCGCATGCCCGGTGGGGAGGTGCATCCGAAGGAGCTGCAAAAGCTGCTTGATAAGGTGGAAGGCACGCCGGAGGAGGCTCTTATCAGCCGCCTGACCCTGCGCTCCATGAAGCAGGCAAAATATACTACCCAGAATTCGGGGCATTTTGGCCTGGCGACAAAATATTATACTCATTTCACTTCCCCTATCAGACGGTACCCGGATCTTCAGATACACCGCATTATCAAGGAATGCCTGAACGGAAAGATGGATGGAAAACGAGTGTCTCATTACGAAAAGATTCTTCCCGAGGTATCGGTTAAAACGTCGGCCCTTGAGCGGAGAGCGGACGAGGCGGAGCGGGAGACTGATAAGATGAAGAAAGTCCAGTATATGGAACAGTTCATCGGAGAAGAATTTGAAGGCGTCATCTCCGGCGTGACCAACTGGGGTTTCTATGTGGAGCTGCCGAATACAGTGGAGGGGCTGGTGCATATCCATGAGCTGCGCGACGATTACTATCTTTTCGATGAACTCCATTACGAACTGATCGGTGAGATGACAAGAAGGACTTATAAATTAGGTCAGCCAATACGGGTGCAGGTAACAGGCTGCGACCGTTTTGCAAAGACCATCGACTTTATTCCGGCCGGCAATATAAACACGGCAAGATAGCGGAATAAAACAGGAGGATAAGAAACAAAATGGGAAAAGAGAGCGTAAAATTAATTGCCAATAATAAGAAAGCATACCACGATTACTTTATTGATGAAAAATACGAGGCGGGAATTGAGCTGTTTGGTACGGAGGTAAAGTCGCTCCGTATGGGTAAATGCAGTATCAAGGAATCTTTTATTAAGATTGAGAACAACCAGGTCTATGTTTACGGTATGCATATCAATCCTTATGAAAAAGGCAATATTTTCAATAAAGATCCGCTGCGCAGCAGGAAACTGCTGCTGCACAAGCTGGAAATCAGGAAGCTGCAGGCCAAGATAAAGGAAAAGGGCTATACCCTGGTCCCGCTTCAGGTCTATTTCAAAGGCAGTCTGGTAAAGGTGGAGATTGGACTGGCAAGAGGTAAAAAGCTCTACGATAAGAGGGATGATATAGCAAAAAAAGATGCAAAGCGCGAGATTGAGCGCGAGTTTAAGGCAAGAAACAGCTAGAAACCGTTGGACAGCAGCAGAAATTTAATATGACAGCTCATTGGCAGTCGGCGGGTAACCGGCTCAAAAAAAGGATGTGAGTTGTGGGCTGTTATTAAAAGGCAGAGAATAGATGTATTACAGGCAGGAAATAGCAAAAAATTGCGGGCCGGCCCCATTGACAGACGATACGGTTAGTGATATGATAATGGGGCATAAAACCCGTTAAACGGGGCAGTACCGGTTTCGACAGGGATCATGCAGCTGGTGAAGCTATCCGCATGCGATGCGTTAAATGGCAAACTTAAAATTAAACGCTAACAATAATAAATTAGCTTACGCAGCCTAATTCGGCTGTTGTCAGCCTTAGAGCACTCACACTTTAAGAATCTGGCATCGACTATGTGAGAAACGATAGTGGGAGGGTTCCGGACCGCTAGTCGTATCAGGGACTACTGAAGTTCTGAGGATGTTCGTTTCCGCAGGATAGAGGGAATGTCAAAGAACGGACTATGATAGTAGAAGAACAGGGAATTGGTTTTTGGACACGGGTTCAACTCCCGTCTGCTCCATCACAATTGTTAGGACAAAATAGATGCAGATTTGCATTTGTTTTGTCCTGACTTTTTTGTTATACAGAAACCAAGATTATTTATATAATAGGGGGACAAATGAAATATCATTCTATGATACCTGAGTTAACAATATCGGACATTGAAATAACCAAAGATTTTTATCTTAACAAACTAGGGTTTACTCTTGAATATGAGCGAGAAGAGGATAAATTTATTTTTTTATCGTATAATGGAAGTCAATTTATGTTTGAGCAGATACACGAAGAAGGTTGGAATATAGGTAAATTAGAATATCCATTTGGTCGAGGCATTAATTTTTCAATTCGCGCTCCCAATATTCGCAAACAATATCAAGCAGTAATCGATTGTAATATAAAACTGTTCAGGGAACTTCAAGAAGCAACTTATAAATGTGGTAATGAAGAAATCTTAGAAGTACAATTTTTAATACAAGACCCTGATGGGTATCTGTTGCGCTTTACAAATTAGCTGTGTCCGCCGAATGAGCATAATCCCCACTGCATCTATTTTATACTAATGACACAAAACGGGGCTGTAAAAAAACAGCACCTAATTAGGTACTTATTTTACATCTCTTTTTTGATGGCGGTGCCCTGCGCGCGGATCATACAGGTTATCGTTTAACAGGAGAACTTTCCTGTTAAAAAAACAGGGAGTTGAGAAGATTGAACTCCCAACTGCCCTGCTTTAGTCTTCCGAAGTAAACCCCCTCATGTATACTTCCACGACGCTGTGGATCAATCCATCCCCATTCAGCGGTTCCGATTCATATTCATGGAATGCCGTCCAAAACTGCTCGTATTCACATTGTGACAGAACCATTTCTCCGGTTGCTTCGGCGCGTTCCTTGTATTTATAATATAGATTAAATAATTGCTGCTTTAAGGTTTCACGTCTGGCGTTGTTTCTCCGTTCTTCCATATCATCCATCTTGTGTTCGATTTCCTGGAGCATTTGGCTCAGCACATTAAATTTATCTCGGGTAACCTTGTTATCCGTCTTGCCCGACCCCTTGATATCCCTGATATCATTCATAATGGAGGTCAGCTTTTCTTCGTGCTTTAACAGCATGGAGCTTTCCTCCTTCTTTTTGATTGTCCACTTTGTTTCAAAGCCAATCAGATCACAGAATTTCACGAAAATATTACCAAGCTGTGTCACAGCCAGCATTGCCGCCAATACAGCGGCGAAAACACTGACGATCCCCATATTTAATAACTGCTCTATGTA
>OATU01002069.1_pt1 | contig 10611 bp, 8 predicted proteins | sample 1516711 | NCBI WGS metagenome assembly OATU01 (sample SAMEA2579971, study PRJEB22360) | human gut metagenome | biome: human gut; feature: human-associated habitat; material: faeces | place: Denmark | collected 2008/2010 | reverse complement strand
TTGGGACCAAATATGCCGCGAAGTGGGGCGGGCAGATGGCGGGAATGAATTTTCAAACAGACCTTAGTACCGCTGCGTGGAAAACGAGCGAGAGCGGGTTGCAGCAGGAAGGAATACCGCAGCCCTGCGGACCCTCCGCCAAACCTACTCCCATATCTTCCACGGCGCATTACCCGACTGCCACAGTTCCTCCAGCTTGTTCATCTCCCTCTGGGTGTCCATGCACTGCCAGAATCCGCTGTGGTAAAAGGATTTAAGCTGTCCTTCCATGGCCAGCCTCTGCATGGGCTGCTTTTCAAACACAGTGGTATCATCCTCCAGATAATTGAAGATTTCCGGTTCCATCACCATAAATCCGCCATTAATCAGTGCGCCGTCGTTATCCTCCTTCTCACGGAAGGAAAGGATGGTATTGTCCTCATCAATATCCAGTACCCCCTTCATCTGGCCGATGTTCACCGTGGTAATGGTGGCTGTCCTGCCATGGGATCTGTGGAACTGCACCAGCTTATCCAGATCAACGGTGCTGACACCGTCCCCGTAGGTCAGCATGAAGGTCTCATTGCCAATATAGGGCTGGATGCGCTTCACGCGTCCGCCGGTCATGGTGTTAAGGCCTGTGTCCACAAGGGTCACCTTCCATGGCTCAGAATAATTGTTGTGGACTTCCATCTTATTATTGGCCAGGTCAAAGGTCACATCTGAGGTGTGAAGGAAATAGTCAGCAAAAAATTCCTTTACCACATACTGCTTATATCCAAGGCAGATGACAAAATCATGGAAACCGAATCCTGAGTAATATTTCATGATATGCCACAGGATGGGCCTTCCGCCGATTTCAATCATTGGCTTTGGCTTTAGATGGCTTTCCTCACTGATCCTGGTTCCAAGTCCGCCTGCTAAAATAACAACTTTCATCTTTATCCTCCATTGTGTCCCAGCCGCCCTCCCCGGGGCCGCCCGTCATCTGAAAACGTTCCATCCATGTTCCTTCAGGATACGCAGTGCATCCTGTATCTTGTCCACACCCTTCCTGTACTCAAACAGGCCGGACAGTTCCGCGTCCCTGGCCCGAAGTTCCTCTTGGTCCATATCCGGCACCTGAAGGGCCATGGCCGCCATTTTTTCAAAATTCCCTTCCCTGTGCGGGGCCTTCTTAATCTCATGGTAAGTAGTATAACCATTTCCTGACAGGATTGCAAGACAGAATACCGCAATCAGGCACCGCCGGAACACGCCCCTGGCGGTACGGACCCCTCCGGCTGATTCCGGATTCCCATGTGCATGCCGGCACACTCCGGGATTCCCACACATATACCCCTTCCTCCCCTGGTTCCACGCAAGGGCAAAGGTGATTACCATTCCCAGGATTCCCACCTGGAACTGCAGGGCGTACCTGGAACTCAGGGCATATGACTCGCTCTCAAATATATACCGGGACATGAATATAAGTATATGGTTCAGCCCTCCGCCCACCAGAAGCATCATGGGGAGAAGGGTTTTCTCATAGAACCGGAACCGCAGGTTAAGCCAAAGCGCAAACAGGTAACCGCTGACCACAAAAAGGCCGATGATGTAAAGGAAGCGGTTGGTAATGACCCCCTGCCTCACCAGTTCCTGCAGCTCCTCACCTCCAACAAGGATACCTGCAAAGGATTTAAGCAGGAACCGGATAGGGAAGTCAGGATGGTCTGACAGGATTTCCATCAGGGAACGCCCGGTTGCCCCTGCATGTTCCTCCACTGCGAATGAATTGCTGAGGATATAGAGAAGCAGCGGGGCCAGCGTACAGGCCATATAGGCAATGTAACGCATGTCCCATTCATTTTCCCGCATCCTGCCCCGGATCATGCAGAATGCGTAGGACATCAGGATGGTCACTGCGTAGATTGCACAGTAAGGGCCTGCTGTCCCCAGTATGATAAGCCACGGGAGCACCAGAAGCTTTAATCTGTCCCTTGTCTTTTCCTCACCGGCCCATACCCGGTCCAGCACCAGTTCATGGTAGTAAAAGCAGGCAAAGGCGAAGAAATGGGACCAGCCGCTGCCGTTTGTGAGCATTTCCCATTTATTCAGGCTGAACATCACAGCCATCAGAAGCGCAAACCAGCCAATACCAATCCTTTTATTTTTACAGTAAATCCCAAATACCCATCCGGCCAGCCCCAGGCTTATAACCCCCAGGACACGCTCCAGGGTAACGGAGAACCCAAACAGCTCAACATTGATAATCCGGCACAGGTAGTTGATGGGGATCCTGGTGAGCACATCCGGGACAAAGAATCTGCCAGGGTCATACACATCAGGAAGATAGCTGTTAACCAGACGGATGTAATCAGAATACACCACGTCACAGGTGGCATTTTTAACATACCAAAGGCAGAAGCCAATGCCAAGAAGGGGCAGAAGCCAATATATGATTTTTCTGTACCTGGATGTGTCCATGGTTCCTCCTTTTCTAAACGGTACGCACTCTTCCGGCAAAATAAACCTTGCCCTGCCGTCCTATGCACAATCCCCGCAAGACAATCCTTACCGCGCCGTCATATGCACAATTGCAGCCAGACGGTCCTTGCCGCGCTGTTCCTGGGCATTGTGCATATAGAAATTGTAGTCAAAGGTCAGGTGGACCATCTGCCACGGTTCGGCCTCAATGGTCTGGTTCACCACGGTGGAACGCACCGGGATTGTGAACGGCTCATCCTGGTCCTTTGTTATCTTAATCCCCTCGCCTCCGCTCATGACGCCCGGATATATGATTTCCAGGTCAATGACTCCTGTCTCACCTGCCATGACCGTCAGGCTGGCATGTTCATCCATCCATCCGTCATCGTAATAGCCATACTCCACATTCAGCTTGATTTCCTTCACGAACTGGGTGATATCCTGGAAACCATTGTGCTCCGGGTCCTCCCTCAGCACAAGCATACGGCTGTCCACCAGTCCGATGTCGCGGATACTGTCAATGAATTCCACACTGGTCCCCTCTGCTGTCCTTTCCTTGTCAAAGACCTTAAAAAAGGTACGGGCCGTAAAGTCGCTCATCTTATAACTGCTGCCTATGATATAAATATTTTTTCCGAACAGGCTGTCGCCATACCGTCCGTATGTCTCCTCTGCCAGTGAATTGTAGCGCAGCTGGTCCGGCCACAGGTACAGGTTCGGGTACTGGGCCCGGTAGAACAGCTCTGCCGGAAGCATGAGGATGACATAGCAGGCAAATGCCGCGCCCCAGGGCCACAGACGTTTCAGGTAAAGCTCCGGCTTCACCCCTTCGGTCAGGTATCCGTACATATATGCCAGAAGCAGAAGGGCTGCTGTCAGGGAAACATAGACCCAGCGCATCTCCACCCGGATGGTCACGCTGGAGGACGCGATACAGGCCCCGATGAATAAAAGGAACAAGGCCAGGCTGCATAGTACCTTACCCTTCACATCCTTCCTCTTGTCCCTTATGACTTTTATAAGGAAGCCCAGTACAATGACGGCAATGGCCGCATCGGCCAGCAGGACCAGGATCCTGATTGCCAGGGGGCTCTGCGCCCATGGACGGCCGTTGAGGTGTTCCGGGCCAGCGTTTATGCCGAACACGTACGCAATCTGGCTCAGTCCATGGCGGATTGTATCTGCCAGACTGAAGGTATCCGCCACCTGGGTCCCGCCAGTGCCCGCGGGAAGGACACTTCCAATGGCAAATACACGGATTGCCTGGACAAGCAGGAAGGAAGCCAGGCCGGCGCCCCATTCCGTCAGATTCTTAGACCCTTTGACAAGCAGTACAAAGAGCAGCAGCGGGAACAGCACCATATACCGTTCATGTACAAAACACACGCCAAAATACAGGGCGCAGGACAGGTAATAATACTTCCTGCCGTCCTCCCCGTCCATATAACGGTACAGGTACCAGAGGATGCCAATGGCCATCCAGAGCGCCATGGTCTCCATCAGCCCCAGGACCTGTCCGATCTGGTAATAAGCCATCCGGCTCATAAGATACATGAAGCCGCACAAAAAGCCGATTCCCTTGGAACGCGAAAGCCGTCTGCCGATTAGGTAGACAGAACAGGAAACCGCTGTGTTCAACAGGATGTTAAATGGCACAAACCAGTTCACATGATTACCCACCACCGCCATCTCAAGCCAGGCAGCCAGATAGTAAAGGAAACGGAACCTGGTGCTTCCCAAAGGGAATACATACTGGAGGAACCCCTGCTCACCATAACAGGACCAGAAATACAGGTCATCCATATAAAGCCCTTTGATTTCAATGTTCCTGTTGACCCACACTGCCGTGGCCAACAGGATTCCCATGAAAATCACATGGTCTTTCCACTCATATTTCTTCTCCATCCTGGAGAAACCGATCCTGGTCCTTGACTGTTCTTTTGTCTCCACTGCTTATGCCTCCTTTGCAGTACCTTGTGTGTAAATCCATCCGTGTCCGTGTGGGTGCCGCCCGGAAAGGACCGGCACCGGACCATGGCCATGACTTCCGTCCGATTGACATCCGTCCAATCAGCTTCAGTCCGATGAAAAACTGTAATTATTGTGGAAATCCTCTGCTGCTGCCACAGGATCCTCAGGCGGTACGGGGGGCAGCGTGACCCTGGCCGACAGATTACCCCACTCGTACGTAAGGTCCGTAAGGCTGCCCTCCTCTATCATGTCCTCTATCATCTCAAGGGCACGCGGCTGTGCTGCCAGATATCCTTTTTCCACGAAAAAGTATTCTGTGCCCGCATATTCCAGGAACTCCTCAAAATATGCCAGCTTTTTCACCAGAAATACATTGCCCCCGCTGCCAGTGACATCGTAATAACTCTGTACACTGCAGGGCATGTCCAGCACATCCGGGTGGTTCCCGAATGCCAGCACCCTTGTATCCGGGGAAAAGCCGGATATAAGGTTCCGGCACCCTGTTTCCAAATCGCGCTGCCGTGCCTCCCGCCGGTGGTCGTAGTATCCCAAATGCTTTAAGCGTACCGGGGTGAAACCGGGCTGTCCGGCCCAGCTGGTCAGGCATGTAAGAGGAATGTTAGCAATCATGAAGCAGATGACCCCCAGACCAAGCCCGCGTCCCAGCGCATGTGCGCGGGCGGGAACCGCGCCAAGGCGGCCACTGCTTAACACGCTCCCTCCCATCCTCATGGAAATGACGACCAAAAGGGAATAAAACAGGATGAAATAATTGCCGTCCACCTGGGACAATGTATAAATGCTGGCCATGCATCCCATTATCATGACCACCATCAGAACCCTGTCAAATACTTCCAGGGGCGTCCGGTCCTTCCTGCCCCTTATGGCAGAAATGAGCCAGATGAACAGGAACAGCGTCACAAGTCCGGTTCCCCAGGCAATGACAACATGGTCCATGTCCATGGAAACAGGGGCCGTAAGCATTTCTCCAAGGCGCCGTCCCAGGCGGGCCAGTTTTTCCCCGGCAGTCAGCATGGAAGGGTCCCCAATCACATGGTTAAAGGAGTAAGGATACCTGACTTTCCATCCCAGCCGTTCGCACAGGCCTGCAAAGATGGAGGTCACCGGCACTCCGGTCAGAAGCCATGTGCGGTACCAAAGCCCTGCTGCCGCGCCAGCCGGCAGAAATAGCAGCAGCCATCCCTTTCTGTCCCCCAGGCAGAACCTGCCCGTGGCCATGAGACAGATAAGGGCGGTTCCCCCCAGGGCGGTTGAAAATACCAGGGCCGTGGGCTTATATACCAGGGTCAGCAGATAGGTTGCCACCGCCATAAGAAGCCATGGCGTCTTTTCTTTTTTCTCAAACGCGCGGCACAGGAAGTTATAGATAATCAGCTGGTGCAGCAGTGTGATGATATCACTCTTGGCCGTGGCAGCCATGTTCATGATTCCAGGGATGGAGGACAGCACGGCGGCTGCAAAAAGCCCCATTCCCAGTCCCCTGCAGCGTCCCACCATGGAAGCTGCCAGGACCAGGACCGCAGCTGCCATCCATAGGGAAAATGCCAGCACAAATCCATAGGTGGGCGTGCCGCACAGGGGAAGGGCCAGCACCTCCAGTCCTTTGCTGTAGGTGTAGACCAGGTTAATCATACCCAGGTTTTCATAAATCCCCTTCCCATTGTCCAGCACGAATGCCGACCGCAGTCCATAGTGCAGGGAGTCATAATCCAGTTCTATATTCAGGCGTCCGGCCTGGATCAGGACCATGGTAATGATAAATGCCAGGAGCCAGGGTCCGGCTTTCCCAGGCAGCTGCCGCTGACATCCCGGCGTCTTCTGCCCGGCCCGGCCTTGGCGGATTGCCAGATACGCCTCCGCCCCCATGGCCGCGCCGCCAAGAACCAGCGCCAGGACACGCCAGAGCCTAATCCCTCCGTGGCCCGTGAGGGATATAAGGCCCACAAGGACCATCCAGAATGCGCTTCCGGTCACCAGGGACATGGACAGTTCCTCAACAGACGTCTGCCGGACCTTCCATGCAAATAACCGATGGATCCATCTTCCCCAGAGGATCAGGACCGCCACATAGATACCGGATACGGCAATCGGCACCAGGATCTGATGGCACCAGGTAAAGACAGCAGCGCCTCCAGCCACACAAAACCAGCAAATCCGGAGGTTTCCGGCACCCTTGTCCCGCTTCCCGCCGTAAGCCCTCCTTAGCCAGAACAGGTTCCATGCAAATACAAGCACAACCTCCCCCAACATGGTCCACGTGGCTTCCGACTCCAGGACGCTCCTTAAAGGCCCTGCCATCACTTTGTAATACGATATGATAAGAAACGCTCCTGTCAGCCCCAACAGCACTGCCAGAAGCAGATTCTCCCTTTTGCTACCCTTCATATTCAGAACCCTTAATTTTTTTATCACTCATATTCACCATAGGCAGTTTTATAAAAATGCATCAGCAGCCTGGCAACCGGATATGGCCAGAACCGTCTGAACATGGCTTCCTCTTCTTCTGCCCTCCTGTTATCCATGATGCACGCCTTGGTGGTGGCTCCGTCATGGACCCTGTAGTACAGAAGCGGACGCTCGTCACAGATAAAACGTCCCCTTTCACAGGCCAGCTGATATAGGTTGTCCCAGTCCAGGGCAAACCTGTACTCTGAACGCACCAGAGGCGTGCCCAGCATCTTCTTCTGATAGGTTGTGGCCGGACAGCAGATGGGATTGCCCAAAATCAGGGACATCTTCTTAACCCACGCCCGGTGGTTCAGGGCCGGAACCCGCAGCGGAAGACGGAGGATGCGTTTCACCCACAGCATGGCGTCGCCTGTAATCAGGCGTCCATTTTTCACAATCACATAATCCGTGGTAAACACGGTCATGTCAGGATACGCCCTGTAGGCTGCCAGAAGCCGCTCCGCATATTCTTTATGGTACATGTCGTCCTGATGTGCGATGGTGACCAGCTCGCCGTCCGCCATCTCATATGCAAAATTCCAGTCATCCCTTATATTGCTCCCGCCATGCCTTACAAATACCTGGATGCCGTATTTCCACGCCAGCCCGTCTATGTATGGGCTGGGGGTGGAGGTGCACAGGATGATATGGCTGGGCACGCTCTGGGAAACAAGGGAGCGTATTAACGGTTCCAGATAAGGCGAATCCTTGTAAGCGCATATGGAAAACACATGCTTATACTTCATAAAAATGTTCCTCCAGCATCAGGCAGAGGGCGTGATAAACCGGCAGATGCAGTTCCTGGATCTTAAATGTCTCCTGCTCCGGCACCACGATGGACACATCGCAGGCCCTGCCAAGCTCTCCCCCGTCCTTGCCCGTAAGGCCAATGGTCCTGATGCCCGCGGCCTTTGCCACAGCCACCGCATACATGATATTCTTAGCATTGCCTGAAGTGGAGATTCCTATGAACACATCCCCGGGCCTGCCGTAACCGTAAAGCTGCTGGGCATAGGTCAGTTCCCCTTTCACATCATTGGAAAATGCAGTGGAGAGGGATATATGCCCGGTAAGCGCAATGGCGGGAGGGCTTCCCTGAAGCTGTGCCGCCAGTTCCCCGCCCCGCACCGGGTCCGCTGACCTCAGTGCGTCCGCAAATTCCCCGGATACCGGACGGCGCTTGACAAATCCCTTCATCAGCTCCCCCACGATGTGCTCACTGTCAGCGCAGCTTCCGCCGTTTCCTGCAATGAGGACCTTTCCCCCATGTTCATAACATTCCCTCATCATCTCATAGGCAGCAAGGACATCCGCCTTCACTGCATGAAGCACCGGATACCTTCCGGTCAGTTCCTCCAGATATTCCATTTCCCTCATGGTCTTCACACCTGTCCTTTCCCTAAAATCCACCGGGCAGCATCCGGCAGGGTCTCTGCGTAAAAGTCATATGCAGGGCTTAATCCAGTTTTCATATCCTCTTCATGCTGTTCCCTGCCGTATCCGGTTCCCACCAGAATAGAAGCAAGCCCGTAATTCTTCCCCGCCTCCACGTCCAGCAGCTTATCGCCCACCATGAAGGAATGGGCCTTGTCCACGTCAAACCGCCCTTCGGCCATCTCAAACATCCCGGTTCCAGGTTTCCGGCATTGGCACTGTATCTTATACGGTCCAATGCCATGGACCGGGTGATGGGGGCAGTAATAAAATGCATCAATGCCCGCCCCGTCACGCTCCAGCAGTCGGTTCATATGCAGGTGCAGACGCCGTTCGTCCTCCTCTGTATAATAACCCCTGCCCACGCCGGCCTGATTGGTAACCACCACCAGACGGTATCCCGCCTCCTTTAACATCCTAAGCGCTTCCCCGACCCCCGGAAGGATATGCAGGTCCTCCGGCCTGTAGAGATAGCAGACCTCTTCATTTAGCGTCCCGTCCCTGTCTAAAAAAACAACCCGTTCCATGGCTTTTAACCGTCCTTTATATGTCAAACTTATATTCCCCGTCCGGCATATGGACGCTGACCTGGCCATACTGCCACCTGTCATCGTCCATGACCCAGCTCTGGGCGCCGCGCAGTTCAAAGTTCCAGTCGGCCAGCTGGCCGCCCGCCTGTTCCATCCTGGCCGCCACCTTATGGCGTACATTATACGGGCAGTACATAAGCAGGTAACCGCCGCCCCCAGCGCCCAGGAGTTTCCCGCCCAGCGCCCCTGCCTTCAGGGCCTCATCATAAAGCTCATCAATCTGAGGCGTGGTAATCTTGTCGCTCATGCGCTTCTTGCTCTGCCATCCGTAATCCAGAAGTTTCCCAAAACTGTGCAGGTTGCCCTTTAGAAGCTCGTCCTTCAGGGCATAGGCCAGGGCCTTTACCTCGCACATGGCCTGAAAGCTGTCTTTTTTCTCATAGTTCTGCACCTGGTCCTTGATGATGTTGGCTGACACGTGAATCTTACCCGTATAACAGAGCAGCAGGTTGTATTGAAGTTCATGGATGATATCCTTCTTAATCCGCAGCGGATTCACCACCACATTATTGCGCCCATGGAACTCAATGAAGTTAAATCCGCCAAATGCAGCCGCATACTGATCCTGGTATCCGCCGTCTATCCCCAGGTCAATCCTCTCCACCTGATAAGCCAGGTCAGCCATGGCATACGCGTCCATCATGATTCCTTTCCACCGCGCCATGGCCATCAGCATGGCCACCATGACAGTGGATGAGGTTCCAAGGCCGGAACCAGGAGGCGCATCACACTGGAGGTATACCTCGCAGCCCTGCTTGATATCCATGGCCTTAAGGGCCGCTGTCACAAGGTCCAGTTTTCCGTCGTAAACATAATTCTCATTGGTGTTATATTTAACCGTCATGTCAAAGTCAATGGAATTGACAATAATCTGGTCATCCTCCCTGGGAACAATGGAGCAATACGCATATTTGTTGATTGTGCTGCCGATAATGGCGCCGCCCTGCTCCACGCAGAATGGCGCTACATCCGTTCCTCCTCCGCCAAAGCTTACCCTGAGCGGCGCCCTTCCTCTGATTACCATTTGTTTCTCCTTCCGTATTTAACCTATCCGTGTTTCCCGGCGCAGATGCACCCTAGATTACCACCAGGTTCCTCACATCCTCCTGGAACTGGCGGTACGCCTCAGGAATCCCGATATCAATGAAGTATCCGTCATTGACAAAGCCTCCCAGCGCCTTCCCTTCTTTTAACCACCTTGGAATCATATCATTTTCCAGTGACACCTTACCCTCCGGAATGGTATCCATAAGGCTTCGCCTCATCAGGTAAATCCCGCCGTTTATGGTGCCTTTCCTGGCTTCTTCTGTTTTCTCGTTAAATGCGGTCAGGAATCCGTCCTGGTCCAGGATGGCCTGGCCGTATCTGGACACATCCGGCACTTCCCGCAGTACCAGGGCCATGTCCAGATCCAGGGAATCCAAAAGCCGTTTCAGGCGCGTATAGTCAATCTGGTAAAATGTATCTGCATTCAGCACAAAGAACCTTTCCTCCGTGATATAGCGTCCGGCGTTCCTGATTGCGCCTGCCGTCCCCAGCAATGTCTCCTCATAGGCATAGGATGCGCAAAACCCAAACCGCTTCCCATCCCCAAAATACTCCTCCACCATGGTCCCTTTGTATCCCACGGCAAAAATGATATCATCGATACCGCTGCGCACCAGTTCCCTGGTGACGTATTCCATGAAAGGCCGTCCCTCAA
>OATU01002068.1_pt1 | contig 10618 bp, 9 predicted proteins | sample 1516711 | NCBI WGS metagenome assembly OATU01 (sample SAMEA2579971, study PRJEB22360) | human gut metagenome | biome: human gut; feature: human-associated habitat; material: faeces | place: Denmark | collected 2008/2010 | reverse complement strand
TATTTAACAGAATAAATTCAATATCAGAATAAAAGTAGCATTACTAACGTATAGACACAGATGGCATTTGCCAATGGTCTATATTACTTATAGTAATGCTACTTTTTTCTCATCAGCTCTATGCATTCTTATATCATCATTTTTGTACATTCTTAGAGTATCATTTACATATTAGGTTTTATGTTACGTTTTAGAGATTTATAGAATTACACTACTCTCAAACAGTTGCCTCAGTGCGCTCTCCGAGGGTATTGTTTTAGAGATTTACAGAATTACACTACTCTCAAACACGACGATTTCACACCTCATGAACATCGCAGTTTTAGAGATTTACAGAATTACACTACTCTCAAACCATGAAATATGGGAACCTACGGCAGGAGTTGTTTTAGAGATTTACAGAATTACACTACTCTCAAACTATCATATCATCATTATCGTTTACTTCCCTGTTTTAGAGATTTACAGAATTACACTACTCTCAAACTAGCCGAAGCGATAGCAAATACGCCAGTCGGTTTTAGAGATTTACAGAATTACACTACTCTCAAACGCATTGGTTTCTTCCGTGGTGTAGTTACTGGTTTTAGAGATTTACAGAATTACACTACTCTCAAACGCATTGGTTTCTTCCGTGGTGTAGTTACTGGTTTTAGAGATTTACAGAATTACACTACTCTCAAACTTGACTAGTAATAGTAGGCAAGCATACAAAGTTTTAGAGATTTACAGAATTACACTACTCTCAAACCCTCCTGTAATTTCACGGTACCAACCCATAGTTTTAGAGATTTACAGAATTACACTACTCTCAAACAACGAATGATGTTAATCAACAAATGAAAACGTTTTAGAGATTTACAGAATTACACTACTCTCAAACATATAATAACGTATGTATTTTATTGTACTAGTTTTAGAGATTTACAGAATTACACTACTCTCAAACAAAGAGGCCACCATAGGTACCCCCTTCACAGTTTTAGAGATTTACAGAATTACACTACTCTCAAACTACTGATGAGCCGTGATATGCACGAATGATGTTTTAGAGATTTACAGAATTACACTACTCTCAAACCAGTACACGAAAATTTTTATAATTATATTGGTTTTAGAGATTTACAGAATTACACTACTCTCAAACAAGGGATTTTTTCTTTACCATGAAAGATATGTTTTAGAGATTTACAGAATTACACTACTCTCAAACGGTTATAACAATACAATCGGTGCAGATAAAGTTTTAGAGATTTACAGAATTACACTACTCTCAAACCGGGGAGGAACCTAAAATGTTAAAAGTCTAGTTTTAGAGATTTACAGAATTACACTACTCTCAAACTTAAATAGTAATAGTAGGCAAGCCTACAAAGTTTTAGAGATTTACAGAATTACACTACTCTCAAACAACAATTACTTTACTACTCAACTAACAACTGTTTTAGAGATTTACAGAATTACACTACTCTCAAACACTATCGGAATTATTTAGCCAAGGGACATAGTTTTAGAGATTTACAGGATTACACTACTCTCAAACAGGAACACACCTATATGCGCAACAGTAACGGTTTTAGAGATTTACAGAATTACACTACTCTCAAACCAGAAAAAGAAGATGCATTTAAGCGTAGATGTTTTAGAGATTTACAGAATTACACTACTCTCAAACTAAAATCAAAGATTCTAGCATATCGCTATGGTTTTAGAGATTTACAGAATTACACTACTCTCAAACTGTATTATATTTTTTGTAATCGTTTTTTAAGTTTTAGAGATTTACAGAATTACACTACTCTCAAACACCTTGTGCGAATACGTTAACCGCTAGCGCGTTTTAGAGATTTACAGAATTACACTACTCTCAAACATACATTACAATTCCTCCGTAATAAATACTGTTTTAGAGATTTACAGAATTACACTACTCTCAAACAATCAATGTTGACATCGAATTAAAATCATCGTTTTAGAGATTTACAGAATTACACTACTCTCAAACGGTTTATTACGCAATTTGACAATGGATGGAGTTTTAGAGATTTACAGAATTACACTACTCTCAAACTTATCGGCAGCGCACGCAATAATCGTAGCTGTTTTAGAGATTTACAGAATTACACTACTCTCAAACAGCATTACCAGTCTTTTGCGATATAGCTTGGTTTTAGAGATTTACAGAATTACACTACTCTCAAACAGCCACGGCTTGTGTAATGTTTTCGACGAGGTTTTAGAGATTTACAGAATTACACTACTCTCAAACGAATTTGGTGGTGTTGGTTGCGAGAAAGTTGTTTTAGAGATTTACAGAATTACACTACTCTCAAACAATCGAGTTTTCAAATCGATATATATAAAAGTTTTAGAGATTTACAGAATTACACTACTCTCAAACAGGGCGCGCAGTTGCAAACAGACGGCAGCTGTTTTAGAGATTTACAGAATTACACTACTCTCAAACGCGTTGATACGTAATGTAATCGGCGTTGGAGTTTTAGAGATTTACAGAATTACACTACTCTCAAACATCTGATGAATAACATTAATAAGTTCTTTCGTTTTAGAGATTTACAGAATTACACTACTCTCAAACGACAGACTTTATCGTTATGCTTAATAACGAGTTTTAGAGATTTACAGAATTACACTACTCTCAAACTGATAGATCTATCTCTTGGGTTAAGAAAGCGTTTTAGAGATTTACAGAATTACACTACTCTCAAACCCCAAATTAAATTTGAGGCTCAAGAGTAACTCGGGCTACCACCAGGTGCAATCCTGTATTCTCTTTAAATAATACAAAAATCATTATCTAAAATATACCCATTAATAAGATTTTTATCAAGGCTTTCTCTATCAAATGATCCAGTTGTTAGACAAACTAATCGTAATTGTCGGCTTAGCATATTTTGATAAAATGCATTTATTTCATCATCATTTAAGACTAAATCTAAATTTATCATAATATATATCATAGGAGATAGTAATGTATCAACCACTTCAATATAGGACATAAGGTCCATGACTTCGCCTTTACGATTAAACTCGAAATTAAAACTACCTAATTTAATAATCTCAGCAGCACCCATTTCCATTTTATGTTGAATTGATAAAGGATATCCAAATTCTAAGGAATAATAAAATGCATGAAGCCGATTAACAATATCAGCTACCTCTTCAGTCATCAATAAAGCCTCTTTTGTCAGTTGATTTTGTAATTTAGTTAATAAGGATTTACTATTTACATCTACATATAAAGGATTAAGTATGATATGACTATATTTATCTAAATTAAATGCTTTATCATTATCATTTAAAATCCAAGGTCCCACACCACTATCACATTGTATATCAAGTTCAGTAATCATTCTACGAAATACTTTACGATTTTCAAATGATACAACGGTTACCTTATCACGAAGCACTTCAAACTCCAATATAGAGTCTTGATACATTAATTTCATATTATTAGTATCCTCTCTGTTGAGTCTATAACTTCACTTTGCTTATCCCCAACTACAATCTCCATTCTAGAAAACTGTTTTTCCGTAATAGTTAACATAAATAAGCTTCCACTAGGAGGCTTATTTTTACGTACATGTTCCATAATGAGATTAGCACTAGTCGTATTAAGTACTAACTTTGAATATACAGACTCTTGTAACATGAGAAATCCAGATACAATTAGATACTTTCTAAAATTTCTATATTCTTTTCTATCCTCCGATGTTAAAGTCGGTAGGTCAAACATCACTAGTATTCTCATAAATCTATAGCTCATATTCTATAAACCTAATCTCGTTAGCTGCTTGAACACGTAATGCATCAAATACACTTTTACAATAAATACGTACTGCGGCACTAAATGTTTGAATAGTATCATTAATTTTTACATCTTTAGATAATAATTCTATAAGTGAAAGTTTTATGTCGCGATTAAATTCTGTGGGCATTAAATTAATAACAATCTCATCAATAAAGCCTCGTAATGGTTCCATTAAATCCGATCCTAAATTATACGGATTAAATTGATTGCAGTGATTAAGCCCTAATTGTGTAATATAACCTAATGATAAAATCTCTCGATTAACTGTAGAAAGCAATATCGCATATCCATAATTAAGGGCTGCATTAACAGGATTATCTTGTTCCCTAGAAAATGATTTTCCAAATAAAGCATTAAAATATACCTTGGCCGCATGCCCTTCACGTTGAGTCTCATCATTTAAAGTCAACTCATCTAGATATTGATATAGTAAGTCCGCCTCCTTTAACTCCTTGTATTTTAATAACTCCGCTTGATTCATAATCTTCCGACGCACAATTTCAGTCCATATATAAGCCTGTACATCTTTAGACCAATCAGCTTGTTCTCGACAACGTTTACTACTATTATGACTACCATGCAATGGAAGAACCTCACTAGCGGGATTACGCTTCTCATCACAAAATACAATGGCCACTTTCTTTTTAATTAACTCATTGAGAAGTACAGCAGTGAGGCTCACTGCTGTAGACTCAATAACTAACATATAGATTTCATCAATATAGATTTTAGTCGTTTCAAAGTCTTTCCGAATAATCATGTAATTCATTTTAAAATCTAACTTAGAACGACTACCTATCACTACTGTACGCCAACTCATAGTATCACCTATTACAGTCTTACTCGTATTTAAACAATAGTTACCTCATTAGAATATAAACCAGTAATGGATTCATTGATAATTTTAAACTCGTTTAACGACGAAATTTTAAAATTAACAACTTTACGAGATGCACTAACGTTTATATTACTTAAAGATAGTTTCTTATTCATATTAGTAATAATATTAAGTATCTCAGCTAATGTCTTACATCGTTCTTCTAACGAAAGTTTTGTAAATTGTCTTCTTCCTACACTATCAATATCCGTTGATTTATTACCTCTCATCTTTGTATAAATAGGCTCATTAAACTTAGACACTAAATAATCAAATAACTTTTGAGAGTACTCTAAAGTTATATTTTCAACTTGATTATTTATTGGATTTCTAGACTTCACCGATGAAGCTTTAAGTTTAATATTTTTATTTTCTGATATTATAGCTGTAAATTTCTCAACCAATTTTATATAAAACTGCATCTCTAAAGGAACTATTAGTTGAATCGCATTATCAATACAAAAACGATCATTTGATCGTCCACCTAAGTAATAATTAAATCCATCAATTTTTAATAACTGATCATTGTATACTTTTTTATAAATTATGCGTATATTATTAGCCTTAGGTAAAACCGTGTTTATATATTCTAAAAGAGCTTGATTAGTTAAATTTTTAGTAGCTATAAAAATAGGTATTGGTAAAAATGATTTAATACTGTTATTCTTTTTATCACTATATTCAATAATTGTGTAGTAAGCATTCTTTATATCTGAATATCCACCATATTTTGTATTCTGTGACATAATTAAGTCATTACCTTTTATTGGCAAATATATATCAGCCTTAACTTTACTAGCCTTAGTTAAATTTATATCGGCCAATTGCCCTTTCTGCTCATAAACACGTCTAGTAACACGAACATCATTACTAGCCATCATTTTCTTAACCGTATTCATACTAGTTTTTACATCCCAGGCTTTTCCACCTTGAGTATTAGTACATTTAACATCATAATTAAACATCTTCGCTAGATTATATGTACGATTTGCGCCATTCTTTTTAAAGAATAAACGGAAATTACGTGTAAATTTCTCATGATATACATTGCCAACTACGATATTTAAGTAAGCATCTTTAGCATGATGGTGATGATTCAATGAACGAACTTTAATAAAGTTATTATCATGACGGAAATCGGTTACATTCTCAGCTTTTACAAATACAACATCAATATCAGGGTATAAGCGACGTAATAATGTTGTAGTAGCTTTCACAGATTGATTAGTTTCTACTAATTGTCGAGCAATAAATCCACTCAAATCATCTGCTGTAAGTGGTGCAATACGAGTAAGTCGTTCGTATTTTCGTTCGCTAATAAGGCCTTGATGTTTTAAAAATGCCCAGAATGACCTTTGATTCATTTGAATTGTATTATCTATTGGATATATATCTGACTTTTTAGCATTAGCAGTACGCTCACATAACACTAAATTATCAAAACTATCATCCTTAGTAAGACTTCGAGGATAAATATGATCAATATCATAATTATCTGTATTTAATTGATTTAAATCTATAATATTTCCTGTGTAAGCACAACGCCCCATTTGTGTATAGTATAAATACAATTTTTTACTTCTTAGTGCCGCATCATCGTAATTAGCCAAACCTGATTTTAATGCACCAAATTCTTTATCCTGTAAACCACTTTGTAGAACATCATCTTTTTTTATAGCAGAATATAAATCAGACAATCGTTTTTGACGTGAATCTTTTTTCTTCTTTTCCGATTTATTTGTCCGTGCCACTTCCACAAAAATACGGGATGGCAATGCTTTTTTAATATGAGCTACTTCATCAACAATACGCAATGCTTGCCATACTGCACGTTTAACAGCTGGTGAAAGTGCCAACTCATCGATGATATCGTGAGGATTAACCACCTGCCCCTGTGTTAATTTAGCATTTTCTTCCTCAATGCATTCCATAAAGGAGAACTTATCACCTAATAATTCCATCAAATTATAGCTATCATTACGCATCAATTCAATTATAGTTTTGGGTGCACCATTACCAGCTTTATCACAACCATCGATTCCCTTTAGCAACTTTTTAGAAAGTCGTCCCCAATCCCGATATCGTAATTTTGACAATTTTTTGATAGTCTCGTCATTAAGCTGAGTTCCAAATTTATTACGTAATGTTTGGCGTAACATTTTTTTACTTTCACCAAAGATAGTAATATCCGTAATAATATCTTCAGCCATGGATACATCAAAATTATTACCTAAGATTCTAACCATATCACGATAAGAAGTTAGGTCATTTTTTATCTCTCCATCAAGACCTGTAATCTCAGGTTTATGCTTTTTAGTTATGTAGTTATTATCCTTTAAAAACAACTCTATGCGATTCTTGGTCATTTTCTTATGATCTTGCTTAAATATAGAATCAATAAGATGTTGTTTTACACCTTGTGCTAATGCTTTACCATCAATACGCACATTATTTAACTCATTGAGCAGCATAAACTCACTATATAAAAGAGATGACTTAGGTAACACATCTTCACCAAAAAGATATGTACATTTATTTGTAAGGTTTTTAATAAATGCCGCTGCAGATTTTTCTCGATCAATCTTCTCTTCAAAATTCCAAGGTGTAACTCGACCCGCTTGCTTACGCACAGCCCAAGAAAATCCGCCATTATCGATATTATGATGTGTATTTAATGGTCCTACATAGTATGGAATACGGAATTCTAACATTTTAATCAATTTTTCTGTTACAGAAAAACCATCAGATACTGTATGCAAGAATGGAAATTTAAGTCCACATTTATCTAATATGACTTTGAGTTCTTCTAAATGTAGTTGATAAGGTATAACTCCGTTATCTTTAATACGTTGTAAAGGTAATAACGTTTGTAATTCAATTTCATTAAGTATATATTCTTTTTCTTTAGAATCAGCTAACCCCTCTACTATTTTCTTAGTATATTTGTAAAAATCTTCACGACTACAACTTGTTTCTTCTGTACGACCTTGTTTAATATAGTGTACATAATTATGTAACCCTTTTTTATCAGACTTAAACATCTCATTGTAAATATTTCGATCTAATTTTAATAAAGACTTCAATATCACTAAATCTTCTTTGTGTTTATCGAAAGCTTTTACCTTAGACTGAGAAATAGTAAGTCCTGGCTCTTTAATAGACATAAGAATAATCGCATCATATACAGATTTACAATCATCAATGATATGAATTTCATCGCCCCATACTTTAGCTAATTCATCTCGCTTTTCATCATATGTATCTCCAACAATCTGTAGCTTTTTTAGGTCATCATCTATATCTTCTACGGAGCCAAATAAGTCTATTAAATTAGCAGATAAACCTAACACTAAATTGGCAAAAGCTTTAAGAGTCTTTTTATCTTCTTTAACTTGTTCTTTTTGAGGTTTATCAGGAGTATTCACTTCATCAAAAACGATATATGTGTCTACAAGCCGTTCTATTGCTTTAGCTTTATCTGATTTTGTTTTTCCTGACTCCATTAATATATTGCTAATAGAGCTAATAGCAGAATTAGTATCAAAGCAATTAAATGTAATATTTACTAACGCTTGTTTGAGAACATCTTCAAATGTAAAGGCGTTTGAATTAAATGTAGCACCTTCATATAGGAAATTACCACGATATTTTAATATATGATGTACAGCTAAAAAGAGCTTACGTATATCGTCAGTACCATTTTCCATCAAATCTTTACGCAAGTGATAAATAGTAGGATATTCTGTAAAGTAATCTTGATCCGTATAGTCTTCATCAATAAATAATATATGTTTAGAACTATGTCCTGTAGTTTTATCCTCATAGTGATATTTACTTTCATGAAGACGAATAAAGAATGTAGAATCTACCTGTGCCATGGCATCAGCAAATAATTCTTCTAGTAGTTTTAAACGCAACTTGCGACGTTCCAATCGCCGCCGCATCGAACGGAATCCACGACGTGTTACAGCAGATTCACCTTCTTCAAACAAACGACTGCCCCACATTTTATGAGAATGAAATTTCAGTAACTCATATGATGTATTTGTCACTGCCCACCCTACTGAATTAGTACCAATATCCAGTCCTACAAAATAATCCTGTTTAGGATAATCCTTTAAATGACTGGTAATAAGTTGATTCGATGTTTGCGTTTCCATAAGTCTGCTCCTTTGGAAATTAATAATTGACATTCATCAAAAGGTTAACTATACTATAAGTAATCCAATTAGTTTTGGAGGTTTACAGAATTACACTACGAGTTCAAATACAAATTTATTTACAATGCCTTCGGGCCACCCGACGTAGGGTATCATCTCAATTCTTCTGAATTGAGATTTTTTTATTTTAAGGACTCCATTATGAAATCTGTAAATCACGAAACACTTGTATAATTAATTTCATTTTATCATATACAGATATAAAAATTCATGTTTTTCTCATATTTTATTATAAACAACAAGACGTCCCATTATCTATTGCGATAACGAGGCGTCTTATTGTTTACAACCTTATATTATTCACCGTTATTAATAGAGTATCCATATCCCCAAACAACTCGTAATTAGTGCTACAAGTACAGGAACCGAGGTGCGCTTCAATAAATCTACCGATTTAATATGCGCTACCCCTGCTACACCGACCATAACAGGGCTGATAGGGCTCAAGAACAAGCCTAGACTAGCCCCATTTTGCATTCCTAACATGGTCGTAATCGGATCTAGTCCGAGATTAGATACAATATTAGGCACGAGTGGCACTAATGTAAATAAAGGGGCTACATTACTGCCAGTTACCATGCTAAGGCCTAGCATGCCTCCACCCATGACAGAGGTAAGTCCCACAGAATTTAGAGATAATGTTTGAAGTGCACTAACTAACGAATCAATAAGACCTAAACTCACTAAGCCTTGTGCAAAGACTTGTCCACCTATAATAAGGGTTACCGCATAGGAAAACTGATTTCCCATTCCTTCGAAAAATACAGTTGTACTTTTAAGGACGGTCCTTAAATTACGATGACGGATAAGTTCTGCCAATAAAGCAATGCCAAAGGCAAGCATCATGGCAAGGGTTACATTCATCTTTACGCCGGGTAGTCCATATTGACTAAAGCCCAAGATAAAACATAGAGGCAACAAAGGGAATATCATATATGGCTTAGGTCCAATTGGTGCCTCAGGGATGCTTTCACAGTCACCTACGTCCATAGGGCCATCTAATCGATCGCGATATCGTTGCCATAAAAAATGTGCTACTGCTGTCACAACAGCCACCAAGAAATAAAGGCGTAACTGGTAACCTACGAAATAGTTTGGTACCGGTATATTAAGTGTCTTGGCTATAAGCAATGTCGAAACGGCACCCGGCCCAACGTCCATCAAATGGCCAGTAGCAATAACCGCAGCAGCACCGACAGGACTTACCCCAAGACGCAACAGAACAGGATAGATGGTAACCATCATAAGTAAGGCAAGACTCAACGGATTTGGTACACATATGGATAGCCCCATATTGAGTAGAAACATAAGTGCTAGCACTATATACGGCCGATTAAGGCGATATAAAGGTTTTATAAATGTATGGGCTAAGCGTGTTCCTGCCCCAATGTGTTCCATGTATTTTGCATAACCAGCACAGGTCATAATCATAAGACCTAAACTCACTACATTCTCCGATGTTGTAATCCGCACAATATCCATCGCATCAAACACCAAAACGCCTGTAGACTGAGATTCATCCAATATGGCATTAATCCAGTTACCCTCATAGGCGATATACATCATGAGGATGCCCATGCCTATCAAAATTGGCTGCGGTTGATAGCGCTTCATCAGTAATATCCCGGCAACGGCAATAATGATGAGACATATAAGTATATTCATAAATACCTCTCATATAACAATTCT
>OATU01002067.1_pt1 | contig 10621 bp, 7 predicted proteins | sample 1516711 | NCBI WGS metagenome assembly OATU01 (sample SAMEA2579971, study PRJEB22360) | human gut metagenome | biome: human gut; feature: human-associated habitat; material: faeces | place: Denmark | collected 2008/2010 | reverse complement strand
TACCACATCGAGAATGGAGGCTTCGAGGACTTCCATACTGCTACCATCACTGATGGTTCCGGCGAGAATACGGCTAAGAGCGACGAGCCCAACCACTGGCATTCATTCATGAGCACATCGGGCGATCCTTCATTGCGGTGGCTTGCGGGGTACAATCCCCATACGTTCATCAGCGATGTGGTGCGCCCCGGGTCCACGGGCAAGCACAGTGTGAAAATCACTTCCACGAAGATATTCATATTCGTGGCCAATGGCACCATTACCACTGGTCGGCTCAATACCGGCTCCATGACTGCTTCCAACGCGGCCAACCACTCGTGGCTCGACCTCAGTTCGACCGATAAAGATGCTCATGGTGACCCGTTCTATCTCGCGTTGAATGGCCGTCCCGACAGTCTCACGGTGTGGGTGAAGTTCAAGCAGGGCACGCCCCAACCCAAAGCTCCCTACGCCACGGTCAATGCCGTGCTCACCGACGGCACGCGCTATCAGGACCCCGAAGACAAGGCCTACACCAACATCGTGGCCAAAGCCACTGACAACAAGATTGCTTCCAAGGACTTCGCATGGCAGCGTCTCTCCATTCCGTTCGACTACGACACCTACGCAGCCAACGGCGTGGAACCCAAGGCCTTGCTCATCACGATCTCTACCAATGCGCAGCCTGGCAAGGGAAGCACGGACGAGCTCTACGTGGACGACATCGCTCTGGTCTACAACGCCCGTCTCTCGGCACTCAGCGTGAAGGGTACTCCCGTAGCCGGATTCGATCCCGCTACGCTCACCTACAACCTCACCGCCGCCGGCCCGCTCTCCGCTACCGACATCGTGGCCAAGGCCGATGGGCGCGGAGCCACAGTAGACACGCAGGTAGAGCCCGTGGAGGGTGGGGTGAAGGCCCTCGTGACCGTCACTTCCAACGACCTGCTCACCGCCACCCGCTACACCCTCAACATCACCGGGGCCACCACCGGCATCAACACCGCCACGACCACCGGCAATCAGTCTTCTTCGGCAGTCGAGTTCTACAACTTGCAGGGACAGCGCGTAAGCTCCATGCAACCCGGCCGTGTCTACATCCGCAAGTCCGGAGGCAAGAGCGTGAAAGTGGTGAAGTAGATCTATTTAGGAGATTTGTTTAGGAGTTAAAGGGAGTTAAGGAGTTAAAGGGAGTTAAGACAACGGTTTTACTCTTATGGATTCCACGACACAAGCAATAAAGCTGTTGTCTTAACTCCCTTTTTTTCGCTATCGCTCAAGGGAACTTCTCCTTAACTCCCTTAACTCCTAAACAAATCTCCTAAAATAAATCTCCTAAATAAAAATAATAACCAACCAATCCAAAACTATGTTTGAGAATCAACCTAAAGGACTCTACGCGTTGGCACTGGCCAACACCGGCGAGCGTTTCGGCTACTACACCATGATAGCCGTGTTCGCCCTTTTCCTCCGTGCCAATTTCGGTCTTGATGCCGGATGGGCCGGCGAGATTTACAGTGACTTCCTCATGCTCGTCTACTTCCTTCCGCTTGTAGGCGGTCTGCTGGCCGACCGGTTCGGCTTCGGCAAGATGGTCACCATCGGCATCGTCGTCATGTTTTTCGGCTATCTGCTGCTTTCCATTCCCTTGGGCGGCAACACGTTTGCCCTCATCGTGATGCTCGGTGCCCTGCTGCTCATCGGTTTGGGCACGGGCCTGTTCAAGGGCAACCTGCAAGTGATGGTGGGCAATCTCTACGACGACCCGCAGTATGCCGGCCAGCGCGATTCCGGATTCTCCATCTTCTATATGGCCATCAACATCGGGGCCCTCTTCGCGCCTACGGCTGCCGTGGAAATCATGCGGTGGGCACAGACCATCGGCTACTCCGAAAACGCCTCCTACCACTTCTCTTTTGCCGTGGCTTGCGCGTCGCTCATCCTTTCGATAGCCATCTATTACGCTTTCCGCAGCACATTCAAGCACACCGAGGGTGCGTCCAAGAAGGCCGGCGACCAGAAGGCCGAAGTGGAGCAGCTCAGTCCGGCTGAGACCCGCGAGCGCATCGTGGCCCTCTGTCTGGTGTTTGCCGTAGTCATCTTCTTTTGGATGGCCTTCCACCAGAACGGTCTTTCGCTGACCTATTTCGCCAACGAGTTTGTCAACAGGTCGTCGTCCGGCATTGAGAGCATGGAGTTCGGCGTGTTCAATCTCGTGGCCATCATCTTCATCGTCTACGCCCTGTTTGCCCTTTTCCAAGGCAAGACCACCAAGACCAAGAGCATTGCCGGCCTTGTGATAGTGGCCTCGCTGGGCTACCTCTACTACCGCTACACGCAGTTGGAGGGCTCCATCGCCGTGAGCGCACCTATCTTCCAGCAGTTCAACCCCTTCTATGTGGTGGCCCTCACTCCCGTGAGCATCGCCATTTTCAGCAAGTTGGCCGCCAAGGGCAAGGAACCTTCGCCCCCCCGCAAGATAGCCTACGGCATGCTGGTGGCCGGTGTAGCCTTCGTGGTGATGATGTTCGCCTCGTGGAATCTGCTCACCCCCGATGCCCAAAAGGCAGCAGGTGATGCCGGTACGTTTGTTTCTCCCAACTGGCTGGTGGGCACCTATCTCATCCTCACGTTCGGCGAACTGCTGCTCAGTCCGATGGGCATCTCGTTTGTGTCCAAGGTGGCCCCTCCCAAGTATAAGGGTCTGATGATGGGCGGCTGGTTTGTGGCCACCGCCATCGGCAACAAACTCGTGGGCGTGGGCGGCTATCTCTGGGGCCCGTTGCCACTGTGGATGGTGTGGGGCGTGTTCATCGTGCTCTGCCTGCTCTCGGCCGTCTTCATGTTTGCCATCATGAAGAAGCTCGAAAAAGTATGCTAATTTAAAAAGGTAGAAAAAGGAAAAAGGTAAAAAGAAGACCGAAAAGCATAATGCAGGGAAAATTTCCCCCGAATATCCTCTCCGGTCTTCTTTTTACCTTTTTCCTTTTTCTACCTTTTTACCTTTAAAATACGCCCTTCGGGCGTGCGGGCAGGCATAAAGCACTGCCCCTACTGCCCCCCCGATGCGTTTTTTACTTTTTTCCTCTTTACTTTTTTACCTTTTCTCTCGGGGGATTTTCCTTTTCATGCGTATTATATATAAAAAGGTAATAAAACAATAACAACAAATATGGCAAGAAGATATTTATTGGGCTTCGACGTAGGCTCCAGCAGCGTGAAGGCATCGCTCACCGATGTCGACAGTGGTGCGATAGCCGCTTCGGCGTTCTATCCCGAGCACGAAGCCCCGATCATGGCCGTCAAGGCCGGCTGGGCAGAGCAAGACCCGCAGATGTGGTGGGACAACGCCAAGCTCTCGCTCCGCAAAATCATGAACGAGACAGGTGCACGCGGCGAAGACATCCTCGCTGTGGGCATCTCCTACCAGATGCACGGGTTGGTGTGTGTGGACAAGGATCAGCAGGTGCTCCGTCCATCCATCATCTGGTGCGACTCGCGGGCCGTGCCCTACGGCGAACGCGCGTTCAGGGAATTGGGCGAGGACCTCTGCCTGCGCAATCTGCTCAACTCGCCCGGCAACTTCACTGCCGCCAAACTGGCGTGGGTGAAGGAAAACGAACCCGCGCTGTTCGACCGCATCGACAAGATCATGCTCCCCGGCGACTATATCGCCATGAAGCTGAGCGGAGAGGTGAAGACCACCATCAGCGGACTGTCGGAAGGCATGATGTGGGACTTCACCGCGAAGAAGCCCGCCAAATTTCTGCTCGACTACTTCGGCTTCCCCGAGAGCATATTGCCCGAGGTGGTGCCCACGTTCTCCGTGCAGAGCGTGGTGGGCAAAGCCGCAGCCGACGAACTGGGACTCAAGGAGGGCACGCCCGTCAGCTATCGCGCCGGCGACCAACCCAACAATGCCGTGAGCCTCAATGTGTTCAACCCCGGCGAGATAGCCTCCACGGCCGGCACTTCGGGTGTGGTGTATGGCGTGTTGGGCGATGTCAACTACGACCCCAAGAGCCGTGTCAACACCTTTGCCCATGCCAACTACACCACCTCGCTCGACCGCCTCGGTGTGTTGCTCTGCATCAACGGCACGGGCATCCTCAACGCATGGGTGCATCGCAATGTGGCCCCCGAGATGGGCTATGCCGAGATGAACGAACTGGCCGCCACCGTGCCCATCGGTGCGGAGGGGGTGACCGTCATCCCCTTCGGCAACGGGGCCGAGCGCGTGCTCGAGAACAAGGAAATCGGTTGCTCCGTCAACGGACTCAACTTCAACAAGCACCACCGCGCCCACCTCGTGCGCGCCGCCCAAGAGGGCATCGTGTTCAGCTTCTGCTACGGCATGGAGGTGATGAAGAAGATGGGCATGGACATCAAGAAGATACACGCCGGCAAGGCCAACATGTTCCTCAGTCCGCTCTTCCGCGACACGCTGGCCGGGGTGAGCGGAGCCACCATCGAACTCTACGAGACCGACGGCAGTGCCGGGGCGGCCAAGGGAGCGGGCATCGGTGCAGGCATCTACAAAGACCACAACGAGGCCTTCGCCACGCTCAAGAGGCTCGATGTCATTGAGCCCGACAAAGCCAACCGCGCCGCCTATCTCGCCGCCTACGCCAACTGGAAGCGGGAACTGGCCGTCCATCTCGGGGAATAGACCGGGGGAGGGAGCACCAAGACGCTTCTGCACTCCATACCCTTCCTACCGCCCCCTGACTCCCGGCTCGCGAAAGGCGTGCCGGCTGCTCACCCCTCACTTATGACTTTAAAAATCTTTCATAAACTAATAATTACAAAACTATGGCAAAAGAGTATTTTCCACAAATCGGCAAGATTCCTTTCGAAGGAACAGCAAGTAAAAATCCAATGGCTTTCCACTACTATGACCCCGAGAAAGAGGTCTGCGGAAAGAAGATGAAAGACTGGTTGAAGTTCGCCATGGCCTGGTGGCACACACTGGGCGATGCCTCCGGCGACCAGTTTGGCGGCCCCACCCGCAGCTACGAGTGGGACAAGGCAGAAGATGCCGTGCAGCGCGCCAAAGACAAGATGGATGCAGGCTTTGAAATCATGAACAAGCTCGGCATCGAATATTTCTGCTTCCACGACATCGACCTCGTGGCCGAGGGCGACACCATCGCAGAATATGAGGCCCGCATGAAGGCCATCACCGACTATGCCGAGGTGAAGATGAAGGAAGCCGGCGTGAAGCTGCTTTGGGGCACGGCCAACGTGTTCAGCCACAAGCGTTACATGAACGGTGCTGCCACCAATCCCAACTTCGACGTGGTGGCCCGCGCTGCCGTGCAAATCAAAAACGCCATCGACGCCACCATCAAGCTCGGCGGCACCAACTACGTGTTCTGGGGCGGCCGCGAAGGCTACATGAGCCTGCTCAACACCGACCAGAAGCGCGAAAAGGAGCACTTGGCACAGATGCTGAAGGCTGCCCGCGACTATGCCCGCAGCAAGGGATTCACCGGCACGTTCCTCATCGAACCGAAACCGATGGAGCCCACCAAGCATCAGTATGACGTGGACACGGAGACGGTGATCGGATTCCTCAAGGCCCACGGACTGGACAAGGACTTCAAGGTGAACATCGAGGTGAACCACGCCACGCTGGCCGGCCACACCTTCGAGCACGAACTGGCCGTGGCCGTTGACAACGGTATGCTCGGATCGATCGACGCCAACCGCGGCGATGCCCAGAACGGTTGGGACACCGACCAGTTCCCCATCGACAACTACGAGCTCACACAGGCCATGATGCAGGTCATCCGCAACGGCGGACTGGGCAACGGTGGCTCCAACTTCGATGCCAAGCTGCGTCGCAACTCCACCGATCCCGAGGACATCTTCATCGCCCACATCAGCGGTATGGACGCCATGGCCCGCGCACTCGAAAATGCTGCCGCCATCCTCACCGAGAGCGAACTGCCCAAGATGGCCAAAGAACGCTATGCCAGCTTCGATGCCGGCAAGGGCAAGGAGTTTGAAGAAGGCAAGCTCGGCCTCGAACAGCTCGTGGCCTACGCCAAGGAGAATGGCGAACCCAAGCAGACCTCCGGCAAGCAGGAGCTCTACGAGACCATCGTAGCCCTTTACGCAAAGTAAATCGGGAAGACTTTCCCCGACCCTGAAGGAGTCCCATCCATGCCCTGTTTTGGGGGAAGGATGGGGCTTTTCTTAATTTATGTTTTTAAACATGAAAAAGAATTTGCACATATTTTCAAAATGTTTTATCTTTGCATCTGTTATCCTGAATACAATCTTTTTACCTTAAAAAGACTAATACCTATTGAGATGAACGCCCTCCTTTGCGAAAAGGGGGGCGTTTCGCGTTTCCCCCATTCCCCCCGTTTGCTCCTTCGTTAATGCCTGCCGCTCTCTGCCACCTCCGCAAGATGCCGGACGGTGGCGAATAATTCCGACAAAAACACCTCCGCAAAAATACTCCAACCAGAACGGAAAGTAGCCCTTGAATCCCGGACGAAGCCTCCCGTTTCTCCCGTTCAGGCTCTCCGCGCTTGCGAAAGAGCCACAGTTGGCGGCTGAAAGGGCCCCCGTTGCGATGTCCCCGCAGCTCTTTTGCACGCCCGTTTGGGCCCTTTCAGGCCCGTTTTCGGCCTCCAAGATGTGTCAACTAAATTCAAACGGCTGATAGTCAGTGTTTTGTAAACGCCGCCAAAATCGCGCGTTTACCCCGGGCGGGCCGCTCCCGTTGCAAATATCGCAAGCAGAGAGGCCGAAAACGAATAAATAGTTTGACAATTTACAGACCCACCCCGGCAATAAAAAACCCGAGAATTGCGAGCAATTCTCGGGTAGTGGTGTAAGCCTGTTTGTTGTGACTTCGCTGGGATTCAAACCCGGAACCTTCTGATCCGTAGTCAGATGCTCTATTCAGTTGAGCTACGAAGCCATGGGCACGAGGCCTTGCAAGAACGAGTTGTGACTCCGATAGGATTCAAACCTATAACCTTCTGATCCGTAGTCAGATGCTCTATTCAGTTGAGCTACGGAGCCTCAAGTCTCATTTGCGAGTGCAAAGGTAGTGCTTTTTTCCAAAACAGCCAAATATATTCGCTGTTTTTTCAGAAAAAAGTGGGAAGCACTGTTGCTGTTGGGAGAGGAGGGAAGGGGGCAGAGGGGAGGGCAGACACGGCGTTTCGGTTTGCCGGGTGGCAGCCGGACCGAGGGCTGACGGGTGGCTGACTTGCGCTATTTTTTAGGCGTAATAGCCGGTTTGTGCTTTTTTTTTGTTAACTTTGCCCCAAAATAGTTTAAGGTAATATGGGATTATTCGGATTATTCAATAAGAACAAGAAGGAGACGCTCGACAAAGGACTCGAAAAGACGAAGGAGAGCGTATTCGGGAAATTGGCGCGTGCGGTGGCCGGAAAATCAAAGGTAGACGATGATGTGCTCGACGACTTGGAGGAGGTGCTCGTCACGTCGGATGTGGGCGTAGACACCACGCTGAAAGTCATCAGCCGCATCGAGGAGCGCGTGGCACGCGACAAATACGTGTCGACGGGCGAACTCAACGGCATCCTGCGCGACGAAATCGCCGCCCTCTTGTCTGAAAACAATTCCGATGACAATGGCAACTGGGATTTGCCCGCCGACCACCGCCCCTACGTGATACTCGTGGTGGGCGTGAACGGGGTGGGCAAGACCACCACCATAGGCAAGTTGGCCTACCAGTTTAAGAAAGCCGGAAAGAAGGTGTTTCTCGGTGCGGCCGACACTTTCCGCGCCGCCGCAGTGGAGCAAATCAGCATCTGGGGCGAGCGCGTGGGCGTGACGGTGGTGAAACAGCAGATGGGGGCCGACCCGGCTTCGGTGGCTTTCGACACGTTGCAGAGTGCCAAGGCCAACGGGGCCGACGTGGTGCTCATCGACACCGCCGGCCGGTTGCACAACAAGGTGGGGCTGATGAACGAGCTCAAGAAAATAAAAGAGGTGATGAAGAAAGTGCTCCCCGAGGCTCCCGACGAGGTGATGCTCGTGCTCGACGGCAGCACGGGGCAGAATGCCTTTGAGCAGGCCAAGCAGTTCTCGGCCGTGACCAACATCACTTCGCTGGCCATCACCAAACTCGACGGCACGGCCAAGGGCGGGGTGGTGATAGGCATCAGCGACCAGCTCAAGGTGCCCGTGAAGTATATAGGACTGGGAGAAGGGATGGAAGACTTGCAGCTCTTCGACAAACGGGAGTTTGTGGACTCGCTGTTTAAGGAAGATTAGGTGGTAGGTGTCAGATGATAGGTGATAAGTGATGAAGAAAAACCAGATAGATATTATCACGATGGGCTGCTCGAAAAACCTTGTGGACAGCGAGGTGCTCATGAAGCAGTTTGAGGCCAACGGCTACCGCTGTGTGCACGATGCCGCCCATCCCCAAGGAGAGATAGCGGTGATCAACACCTGCGGTTTCATCGAGACGGCCAAGCAGGAGAGCATCAACACCATACTGGAGTTTGTGCAGGCCAAGACCGAAGGGCGGCTCAACAAACTCTACGTGATGGGCTGCCTCTCGCAACGCTACAAGGACGAACTGGAGGCGGAGATTCCCGAGGTGGACAAGTTTTACGGCAAGTTCAACTACAAGCAGTTGCTCGCCGACCTCGGCAAGGCCGAACTCCCGTCTTGCAACGGCCGCCGGCATCTCACCACGCCGCGCCACTACGCCTATCTCAAGATAGCCGAGGGGTGCGACCGCCACTGCGCCTATTGTGCCATACCGCTCATGACAGGCCGCCACGTGAGCCGTTCGATGGATGAGATTCTCGACGAGGTGCGCGAACTTGTGGCCGGTGGCGTGAAGGAGTTTCAAGTCATCGCGCAGGAACTCACCTACTACGGCATCGACCTCGACGGCCATCATCACATCGCCGAACTCATCAGCCGCATGGCCGACATCCCCGGCGTGAAGTGGATTCGCCTGCACTATGCCTATCCCAACCAGTTTCCCATGGATTTGCTCGACGTGATGCGCGAGCGGCCCAACGTGTGCCGCTATCTCGACATCGCCCTCCAGCACATCAGCGACCATATTCTGAGCCGCATGCACCGCCACGTGACCAAGCAGGAGACCGTGGAGCTGATCAGGAAGATGCGCGAGGCTGTGCCCGGCATACACATCCGCACCACGCTGCTGGTGGGTTTCCCCGGCGAGACGGAAGACGACTTCCGCCAGCTGGTCGACTTCGTGCGGGAGGCGCGGTTCGAGCGCATGGGGGCTTTCGCCTATTCGGAGGAGGAAGGCACCTACAGCGCCGAGCACTATGAAGACGATGTGCCGGCCGACGTGAAGCAACGGCGGCTCGACGAACTCATGGCCGTGCAGCAGGAGATCAGCGCAGAGATAGAGGCCGGGAAGGTGGGACAGGTGATGCCCGTCATCATCGACCGCAAGGAGGGCAACTACTATGTGGGGCGCACAGAGTTCTGTTCGCCGGAGGTAGACCCCGAGGTGCTCATCCCGGTCGGTCGGAAACGCTTGCGCACGGGATGTTTCTATAACGTGAAAATCGTCGACTCGGAAGAGTTCGACCTTTATGGAGAGTTGGCCGATGAATAACAAGGAATATATCAACGAACTGGCCCGCCGCAGCGGTTACACGCAAGAGGTGACCCGCAAGCTGGTGCATGATGTGGTGGCCGAAATGACCGACCGCCTCGGCGAGTCGGAAACGGTGTCGATCGCCGGCTTCGGGTCTTTCGAAGTGAAGAAGAGGCTGGAGCGCATCCTCGTCAATCCATCCACCAAGCAGCGTATGCTCGTCCCCCCGAAACTGGTGTTGAGCTTCCGTCCGGTGGCCTCGGTGAAGGAAAAACTGAAGAATGGAGGGGAAGAAGATGAATAGGATAGGGATTACGGAACTGGCGCGGATGCTTTCGTCGAAGCACAATATGTCGCAGGCCGATGCCGAAAACTTTGTGCGGCTCATGTTTGCCGTGGTGGGCGATGGTCTCGAACAGGAGAAACTGGTCAAGATCAAGAGCTTCGGCACATTCAAGATGGGCAGTGTGAAAGACCGTGAGAGTGTGGATGTGAATACCGGCGAGCGCATTGTCATCGAGGGACGCAACAAAATCAACTTCACGCCCGACAACGCTCTGCGCGATTTTGTCAACCGTCCGTTTGCCCAGTTTGAAACGGTGATGATCAACGACGGTGTCGATTTCGAGGCCGTCGACAGGAAATATGAGAGCGTCGGAGACGACGCTCCCCCTTCTTCCGATACTCTCGAGCAGGCCGGCCCGATGGAAGACCAAGCGCAAAAGGCAGAGAAGCCCACGAAGGCCGGTGTAGAAGAAGCCCCGATTCAGGTCGTGGAAGAAGCTCCGGCCCCGATAGTAGAGGAGGCTCTTTCCCCGGTTACGGAAGAAGAGCCGGCTCCGATTGTTGAAGAAGGGCCTGCCCCGGTTGTTGAAGCACAGCCGGCTGTGACGGCAGAAGCCCCCGTGGAGCAAGAGCCCCGGCCCTTATCCTCCGCTTCCCCCTCTGTCCCTCCCGTTTCTCCCTTGGTCTCTTCCGAGCCCCCTTCTGCCCCTTCTGCTCCTTCGGTGTCCTCGGCAGCTGCCCGGTTCTCCCACAGGCGGGGAAGCGAGCAGAGGG
>OATU01002056.1_pt1 | contig 10663 bp, 9 predicted proteins | sample 1516711 | NCBI WGS metagenome assembly OATU01 (sample SAMEA2579971, study PRJEB22360) | human gut metagenome | biome: human gut; feature: human-associated habitat; material: faeces | place: Denmark | collected 2008/2010 | reverse complement strand
GAAAATTTTACAGCGTTGCTGTTCATCAAGCTGAATGCAGGGCGTATTGGCGGGCTTGCCATCTGGCATACCGGGAATAGGGCTGGAAATTGAAGGGGCAGTGCAACACGCCCCGCAACCCGGACGGCATTCCATACGTTGTTCTCTTAAGGTTAACCACCGGATTGATGAGCGCGCACAGTACCACCTTTTTTGCACCAGCAAAAGTGCGAATACCACTTGCCCGAAAGGCCCGTCGCGAGTACTTTGTCGCGATATTTTTGACATTTTCGACTACAGGAATTTTTCGATGCCAAGAGCGAACGAAATTAAAAAAGGTATGGTACTGAATTACAACGGCAAACTGCTGCTGGTTAAGGATATTGATATTCAGTCGCCCACTGCCCGCGGTGCCGCTACGCTGTACAAAATGCGTTTTTCTGATGTCCGTACCGGGCTGAAAGTAGAAGAGCGTTTCAAAGGAGATGATATCGTTGACACCGTGACGCTGACCCGCCGTTACGTTGACTTCTCCTATGTCGATGGCAACGAATATGTCTTTATGGATAAAGAAGACTATACCCCGTATACCTTCACCAAAGATCAGATTGAAGAAGAGTTGCTGTTTATGCCAGAGGGCGGCATGCCGGACATGCAGGTGCTGACCTGGGACGGTCAACTGCTGGCGCTTGAGCTGCCGCAGACCGTTGATCTGGAAATCGTTGAAACCGCACCTGGCATCAAAGGGGCATCTGCCAGCGCCCGTAACAAACCGGCGACATTGAGCACTGGTCTGGTGATTCAGGTACCAGAATACTTAAGCCCGGGCGAAAAAATTCGTATCCATATCGAAGAACGCCGTTATATGGGTCGTGCTGACTAACTTCAGCCGCATGCAGAAAAGGGATAGCTCAGGCTGTCCCTTTTTTAATTTATTATACCAATCTTCTATTTTGCGCTTCCTGAACACCTTACGTCCTCAATTTTCACTCGTTGATTGATCGCCCTCACACTTCATCGCATTAACAATCCAGACCAATTTCAATTGCTGTCATATAACTTTACACTGTCATTGTTAATTAATCGTTACTAAGACGTGACTCCTATGAATACAATCGCCTCCGTTACGCTCCCGCATCATGTACACGCTCCACGCTACGATCGCCAGCAGTTGCAATCACGTATCGTTCATTTTGGCTTTGGAGCCTTTCACCGCGCACATCAGGCGTTACTGACCGATCGTGTGCTGAATGCCCAGGGCGGTGACTGGGGGATCTGTGAAATCAGCTTGTTCAGCGGTGATCAACTGATGAGCCAGCTCCGCGCACAGAACCATTTATATACCGTGCTGGAGAAAGGGGCGGACGGCAATCAGGCGATAATTGTCGGTGCCGTTCACGAATGCCTTAATGCAAAACTGGATTCCTTAGCGGCAATTATTGAGAAATTTTGCGAGCCACAGGTGGCAATTGTTTCCCTGACGATTACCGAAAAAGGCTATTGTATTGACCCGGCCACCGGTGCACTCGACACCAGCAATCCGCGGATTATTCACGATCTACAAAACCCTGAAGAACCTCACTCCGCGCCGGGTATTCTCGTCGAAGCACTGAAACGACGCCGTGAACGCGGCCTTGCACCGTTTACCGTACTCTCCTGCGACAATATTCCCGACAATGGCCATGTGGTGAAAAACGCGGTGCTGGGGATGGCGGAAAAACGTTCACCAGAACTCGCCGGGTGGATAAAAGAACACGTCAGTTTTCCGGGAACCATGGTCGACCGTATTGTTCCGGCTGCACCCGACGAATCACTGGCGGAAATCAGCCAGCATCTGGGGGTGAATGATCCCTGCGCGATTAGCTGCGAACCGTTTATCCAGTGGGTGGTGGAAGATAACTTCGTCGCTGGGCGTCCTGCCTGGGAAGTCGCAGGTGTACAAATGGTGAATGATGTCCTGCCATGGGAAGAGATGAAACTGCGTATGCTTAATGGCAGCCACTCTTTTCTCGCTTATCTGGGTTACCTCTCAGGATTCGCCCATATCAGTGATTGCATGCAGGATCGCGCATTTCGCCATGCCTCCAGAACATTAATGCTGGATGAGCAAGCGCCAACATTGCGAATTAAAGATGTCGATTTAACACAATATGCGGATAAGTTAATTGCACGTTTTGCTAATCCGGCGCTGAAACATAAGACCTGGCAAATCGCGATGGATGGCAGCCAGAAATTACCGCAACGTATGCTGGCAGGTATTCGCATACATCTGGGGCGCGAAACGGACTGGTCGTTGCTGGCATTAGGCGTTGCAGGCTGGATGCGTTACGTCAGCGGCGTTGATGATGCCGGAAATGCCATTGATGTTCGCGATCCGCTTAGCGATAAAATTCGCGAACTTGTTGCGGGCAGTAGCAGTGAACAACGCGTAACCGCCCTGCTTTCCCTGCGTGAAGTTTTCGGTGATGATCTGCCAGATAACCCGCATTTTGTGCAGGCTATCGAACAAGCCTGGCAACAAATCGCACAATTCGGCGCGCATCAGGCGCTATTAAACACCCTCAAAATTTAACGATTTCTGCGGTTAAAGCGGATGAAGCTCGCCTTCGTCCGCTCCCCCCTTCTCTTTTCTGCCTTTTTTAGCCAGGATTAACGCTCAGTTAACTTACCAGAGTATTGCGGAGCCGTTGTGACCAGGACCAACCTCATCACCGGTTTTCTCGGCAGCGGGAAAACCACGTCGATTCTTCATCTGTTAGCCCATAAAGATCCCAACGAAAAATGGGCGGTACTGGTTAATGAATTTGGGGAAGTCGGAATTGATGGTGCTTTGCTCGCCGATAGCGGCGCATTGTTGAAAGAGATCCCCGGCGGCTGCATGTGCTGCGTTAATGGTTTACCCATGCAGGTAGGATTGAATACCTTACTGCGTCAGGGAAAACCAGACCGCTTGTTGATAGAGCCGACCGGACTGGGTCATCCGAAACAGATCCTAGATCTCTTAACCGCGCCCGTGTATGAACCGTGGATAGATCTGCGCGCCACGTTGTGCATTCTCGATCCACGCCTGCTGCTGGACGAAAAAAGCGCCAGCAATGAAAACTTCCGTGACCAGCTGGCTGCCGCAGACATTATTGTCGCCAATAAATCCGACCGTGCGACGCCCGAAAGTGAGCAAGCGCTACAGCGCTGGTGGCAGCAAAATGGTGGCGATCGGCAATTAATTCACAGCGAGCATGGGAAAGTTGACGGTCATCTTCTGGATTTGCCGCGTCGCAATTTAGCCGAGTTGCCCGCCAGCGCCGCACATTCTCATCATCATAGCGTGAAAAAAGGGTTAGCAGCGTTAAGCCTGCCAGAGCATCAACGCTGGCGTCGCAGTCTGAACAGCGGACAAGGGCATCAGGCCTGTGGCTGGATATTCGACGCTGATACGGTATTCGACACCATTGGCATTCTGGAATGGGCGCGACTTGCACCGGTGGAACGCGTCAAAGGCGTGATGCGTATTCCCGAAGGGCTGGTGCGAATCAACCGTCAGGGCGATGACCTGCACATTGAAACGCAAAACGTTGCGCCACCGGACAGTCGTATTGAGCTGATTTCCAGCAGCGAAGCTGACTGGAATGCCTTGCAGAGCGCGCTGTTGAAGCTTCGTTTAGCGACTACCGCGTAAGGTTGCCTGCGTTTTTCAGTAAGATAATTAGAGAAAATATGATTAAAAATTTGCCGCAAATAGTGTTGTTGAATATTGTCGGCCTCGCGCTGTTTCTTTCCTGGTATATTCCCGTTAATCATGGATTCTGGTTGCCGATTGATGCGGATATTTTTTATTTCTTTAATCAGAAACTGGTCGAAAGTAAGGCCTTTTTGTGGCTGGTTGCATTGACCAACAATCGCGCTTTCGACGGTTGTTCTCTGCTGGCGATGGGAATGTTGATGCTGAGTTTCTGGCTGAAAGAAAACGCCCCTGGCAGACGACGTATCGTGATTATTGGTCTGGTCATGCTATTAACTGCAGTGGTATTAAACCAGCTGGGTCAGGCATTAATTCCTGTAAAACGGGCCAGCCCAACATTGACTTTTACCAATATTAACCGCGTCAGCGAACTGCTCTCTGTCCCCACGAAAGATGCCTCACGAGATAGCTTTCCCGGCGATCACGGTATGATGCTGCTTATTTTTTCGGCATTCATGTGGCGTTATTTCGGCAAAGTTGCAGGCCTTATCGCCCTTATTATTTTTGTGGTTTTTGCATTTCCCAGAGTAATGATTGGCGCACACTGGTTTACTGACATCATTGTAGGTTCGATGACCGTGATATTGATCGGTTTGCCCTGGGTGTTGCTGACGCCATTAAGTGATCGATTAATCACCTTTTTTGACAAATCACTACCGGGAAAAAACAAACATTTCCAAAACAAATAACTCACAGTAATTAACATCATCAGGGTTATTTTTATAGTGAGGATAATCCTGATGATGCGCACCGTGCTTTCATCCATCGCGCGCAAAAATCATTCTCTAAGTAAATGAATGGATTGCATGCGTTTCACTCAATCGTACTTTAATTGACCAATCCCGCTTATTAACTTTCTGTATCACTTTTTCTTATAAAAAATCATGTAAAACCGCTCGCCAAGACCGCACCAATCGGGTAATCTCGAACTCGTTTTGCCTCGGCGGTAGATTATCCTCACAGCATATAATTTTGTGCGTTAGTCCACAGATTTGGCCTTAAGGAATTGTTTCAACATGCCCAGGTAATTAGTCTCGTGTCGCTTGGCATTTTTTTATAACGATATTTGTCGTTAAGGACTTCAAGGGAAAACAAACAACATGGTCAAATCTCAACCGATTTTGAGATATATCTTGCGCGGGATCCCCGCGATTGCAGTAGCGGTTCTGCTTTCTGCATGTAGTGCAAATAACACCGCAAAGAATATGCATCCTGAGACACGTGCAGTGGGTAGTGAAACATCATCACTGCAAGCTTCTCAGGATGAATTTGAAAACCTGGTTCGTAATGTCGACGTAAAATCGCGAATTATGGATCAGTATGCTGACTGGAAAGGCGTACGCTATCGTCTGGGCGGCAGCACTAAAAAAGGTATCGATTGTTCTGGTTTCGTACAGCGTACATTCCGTGAGCAATTTGGCTTAGAACTTCCGCGTTCGACTTACGAACAGCAGGAAATGGGTAAATCTGTTTCCCGCAGTAATTTGCGTACGGGTGATTTAGTTCTGTTCCGTGCCGGTTCAACGGGACGCCATGTCGGTATTTATATCGGCAACAATCAGTTTGTCCATGCTTCCACCAGCAGTGGTGTTATTATTTCCAGCATGAATGAACCGTACTGGAAGAAGCGTTACAACGAAGCACGCCGGGTTCTCAGCCGCAGCTAATAAACCGTTTGGATGCAATCCCTTGGCTATCCTGACGAGTTAACTGAAAGCACTGCTTAGGCAGTGCTTTTTTGTTTTCATTCATCAGAGAAAATGATGTTTCCGCGTCTTGATCCAGGCTATAGTCCGGTCATTGTTATCTTTTAAATGTTGTCGTAATTTCAGGAAATTAACGGAATCATGTTCATACGCGCTCCCAATTCTGGACGTAAGCTCCTGCTTACCTGCATTGTTGCAGGCGTGATGATTGCGATACTGGTGAGCTGCCTTCAGTTTTTAGTGGCCTGGCATAAGCACGAAGTCAAATACGACACACTGATTACCGACGTACAAAAGTATCTCGATACCTATTTTGCCGACCTGAAATCCACTACTGACCGGCTCCAGCCGCTGACCTTAGATACCTGCCAGCAGGCTAACCCCGAACTGACTGCCCGCGCGGCGTTTAGCATGAATGTCCGTACGTTTGTGCTGGTAAAAGATAAAAAAACATTCTGTTCATCTGCGACTGGTGAGATGGACATTCCACTCAATGAATTGATTCCGGCGCTCGACATTAATAAAAACGTCGATATGGCGATCTTACCCGGTACGCCGATGGTGCCGAACAAACCCGCAATCGTCATCTGGTATCGCAACCCTTTGCTGAAAAATAGCGGCGTCTTTGCCGCGCTGAATCTCAACCTGACGCCTTCACTCTTTTATAGTTCACGGCAGGAAGATTACGATGGCGTCGCCCTCATTATTGGCAATACTGCGCTATCTACCTTTTCTTCACGTTTGATGAACGTTAATGAATTAACCGAAATGCCGGTCCGTGAAACTAAAATTGCGGGCATTCCTCTGACCGTTCGGCTTTATGCGGATGACTGGACATGGAACGATGTGTGGTACGCATTTTTACTGGGCGGCATGAGTGGAACTGTCGTTGGCCTGCTTTGCTATTACCTGATGAGCGTACGTATGCGCCCCGGCAGAGAAATCATGACCGCCATCAAGCGCGAACAATTTTACGTGGCGTATCAACCGGTGGTGGATACACAAGCTTTGCGGGTAACGGGCCTGGAAGTACTGCTACGCTGGCGGCATCCTGTAGCGGGAGAAATTCCCCCGGATGCCTTCATTAACTTTGCCGAATCGCAAAAGATGATTGTGCCGCTGACTCAGCACCTGTTTGAGTTAATTGCCCGCGATGCCGCAGAATTAGAAAAAGTACTGCCGGTAGGCGTCAAATTTGGCATTAACATTGCGCCGGACCATCTGCACAGCGAAAGCTTTAAAGCAGATATCCAGAAACTGCTCACTTCCCTGCCCGCTCACCATTTCCAGATTGTGCTGGAAATTACCGAGCGCGATATGCTGAAAGAGCAAGAAGCCACGCAACTCTTTGCCTGGCTGCACTCGGTCGGCGTAGAAATTGCTATTGATGACTTCGGTACCGGGCACAGCGCGCTTATCTACCTTGAGCGTTTTACGCTCGATTATCTGAAAATTGACCGTGGATTTATCAACGCCATCGGTACGGAAACGATCACTTCACCCGTACTTGACGCGGTGCTGACGCTGGCGAAACGTCTCAATATGCTGACAGATGCTGAAGGGGTCGAAACGCCGGAACAGGCGCGATGGCTAAGCGAACGCGGCGTTAATTTCATGCAAGGCTACTGGATTAGTCGCCCGTTACCGCTGGACGATTTTGTCCGCTGGCTGAAGAAACCGTATACGCCGCAGTGGTAAGGTGTGCTTACGTCCCTTATTATTCATAGTGAAAGCATGCCGGATTGCGGCTAATGATGAGTAAAAGGAAATCCGTTGCAGATGATTGTGCGCATACTGCTGCTGTTTATCGCTCTGTTCACCTTTGGTGCGCAAGCGCAGGCTATCAAGGAAAGCTATGCCTTTGCCGTGCTGGGCGAACCCCGGTACGCCTTTAATTTCAACCATTTTGATTATGTGAACCCCGCCGCGCCAAAAGGTGGGCAGATAACGTTGTCAGCCCTCGGCACCTTCGATAATTTCAACCGCTATGCACTGCGCGGCAACCCGGGCGCACGCACCGAGCAGCTGTACGACACGCTATTTACGACTTCCGATGACGAACCAGGCTGTTATTACCCGCTGATTGCTGAAAGCGCACGCTATGCTGACGATTATTCCTGGGTGGAGGTCGCTATTAATCCGCGCGCCCGTTTTCATGATGGTTCTTCCATTACTGCCCGCGATGTAGAGTTTACTTTTCAAAAATTTATGACTGAAGGCGTGCCGCAATTTCGTCTGGTCTACAAAGGCACCACCGTCAAAGCCATTGCGCCGTTAACCGTGCGCATTGAGTTAGCTAAACCCGGCAAAGAAGATATGCTGAGTCTGTTTTCGCTGCCGGTATTTCCAGAAAAGTACTGGAAGAATCACAAACTTAGCGACCCGCTCGCCACGCCTCCGCTTGCCAGTGGTCCGTACCGAATTACGTCCTGGAAAATGGGGCAAAATATTGTCTATTCCCGCGTGAAAGATTACTGGGCAGCAAACTTACCGGTAAACCGTGGACGCTGGAATTTCGACACCATTCGCTACGATTATTACCTCGATGATAATGTCGCCTTTGAAGCGTTTAAAGCCGGTGCCTTTGATTTGCGTATGGAAAACGACGCCAAAAACTGGGCCACGCGCTATACCGGTAAAAATTTCGATAAGAAATACATCATCAAAGATGAGCAAAAGAACGAATCAGCCCAGGATACGCGCTGGCTGGCGTTTAATATCCAACGTCCGGTATTCAGCGATCGCCGGGTGCGGGAAGCGATCACTCTCGCCTTTGACTTTGAATGGATGAACAAAGCGTTGTTTTACAATGCCTGGAGTCGCACGAACAGTTATTTTCAGAATACCGAATACGCGGCCAGAAATTACCCCGACGCCGCGGAGCTGGTGCTTCTGGCACCAATGAAAAAAGATCTACCGCCAGAAGTCTTCACGCAAATCTACCAGCCGCCGGTATCCAAAGGCGATGGCTACGATCGTGACAACCTGTTAAAAGCCGACAAACTTCTCAACGAAGCAGGCTGGGTGCTGAAGGGTCAGCAACGCGTTAATGCCACAACGGGTCAGCCACTCAGCTTTGAATTATTGCTTCCCGCAAGCAGCAATAGTCAGTGGGTATTGCCGTTCCAGCACAGCCTGCAACGGCTGGGTATCAACATGGACATTCGCAAAGTGGATAACTCGCAAATCACCAACCGCATGCGCAGTCGCGACTATGACATGATGCCGCGCCTATGGCGGGCGATGCCGTGGCCTAGTTCCGATTTACAGATTTCCTGGTCATCGGAATATATCAATTCCACTTATAATGCCCCCGGCGTGCAAAGCCCGGTTATCGACTCGCTGATCAACCAAATTATTGCCGCGCAGGGAAATAAAGAAAAATTACTGCCGTTGGGGCGAGCACTGGATCGCGTATTAACGTGGAATTATTACATGCTGCCAATGTGGTATATGGCGGAAGACCGTCTCGCCTGGGGGGATAAATTCTCTCAACCCGCAGTGCGCCCTGTTTACAGCCTGGGTATCGATACCTGGTGGTATGACGTTAATAAAGCGGCCAAACTGCCGTCAGCCAGACAACAGGGAGAGTAGATGGGCGCTTATCTGATTCGCCGTCTGTTGCTGGTGATCCCAACGTTATGGGCGATTATCACTATCAACTTTTTCATCGTGCAAATTGCGCCTGGCGGTCCGGTCGACCAGGCCATCGCCGCCATTGAGTTTGGTAATGCCGGAGTATTACCCGGCGCAGGCGGTGAAGGTGTTCGCGCCAGCCATGCGCAAACGGGCGTCGGCAATATCAGCGACAGTAATTACCGTGGCGGACGCGGATTAGATCCAGAAGTGATCGCCGAGATCACTCATCGCTACGGTTTCGATAAGCCGATCCACGAACGTTACTTCAAAATGCTCTGGGACTACATCCGCTTTGATTTTGGCGATAGCCTGTTTCGCAGCGCCTCGGTGCTGACGCTGATTAAAGACAGTCTGCCGGTTTCCATCACCCTCGGATTGTGGAGCACGCTGATTATCTATCTGGTGTCGATTCCGTTAGGCATTCGCAAAGCTGTTTATAATGGGAGCCGCTTTGACGTCTGGAGTAGCGCATTTATCATCATCGGCTACGCCATTCCGGCCTTTTTGTTTGCCATCCTGCTGATTGTCTTCTTCGCGGGCGGCAGCTATTTCGACCTGTTCCCTCTACGCGGCCTGGTTTCCGCTAACTTTGATTCGCTGCCGTGGTATCAGAAAATCACCGATTATCTGTGGCATATCACGCTGCCGGTGCTGGCGACAGTGATTGGCGGCTTTGCGGCGCTGACCATGCTGACAAAAAACTCATTCCTTGATGAAGTGCGCAAGCAATACGTGGTGACCGCCCGTGCGAAAGGGGTAAGTGAAAAAAATATTCTCTGGAAACATGTGTTCCGCAACGCCATGCTGCTGGTGATTGCCGGTTTTCCGGCGACGTTTATCAGCATGTTTTTTACCGGCTCCCGCTGCTGATTGAAGTAATGTTTTCGCTCAATGGTCTTGGCTTACTGGGCTACGAAGCGACCGTCTCGCGCGATTATCCTGTAATGTTTGGTACTTTGTATATTTTCACCCTGATTGGCCTGCTGCTGAATATTGTCAGTGATATCAGCTATACGCTGGTCGATCCGCGTATAGATTTTGAGGGACGTTAATGTCGCGACTCAGCCCCGTCAATCAGGCCCGTTGGGCGCGTTTTCGTCATAACCGTCGCGGCTACTGGTCGTTATGGATTTTCCTCGTCTTGTTTGGTTTGAGTTTGTGTTCTGAACTTATCGCCAACGATAAACCGTTGCTGGTGCGTTATGACGGCAGTTGGTATTTCCCGTTGTTGAAAAACTACAGCGAAAGCGATTTTGGCGGTCCGCTGGCAAGTCAGGCTGATTATCAGGACCCGTGGCTGAAACAACGGCTGGAACATAACGGCTGGGTACTGTGGGCACCGATTCGCTTTGGCGCTACCAGTATCAACTTTTCTACCGACAAGCCCTTCCCCTCCCCACCCTCCCGGCAAAACTGGCTGGGAACGGATGCCAATGGCGGCGATGTGCTGGCACGTATTCTCTATGGCACGCGGATCTCAGTTCTGTTTGGCCTGATGCTGACCCTCTGCTCCAGCGTGATGGGCGTGCTGGCGGGGGCGCTACAAGGCTATTACGGTGGGAAAGGCGATCTCTGGGGGGAACGGTTTATATATGACGCA
>OATU01002053.1_pt1 | contig 10684 bp, 9 predicted proteins | sample 1516711 | NCBI WGS metagenome assembly OATU01 (sample SAMEA2579971, study PRJEB22360) | human gut metagenome | biome: human gut; feature: human-associated habitat; material: faeces | place: Denmark | collected 2008/2010 | reverse complement strand
AAAATCATCAATCCGCATTGGTAATTCTTCGGGCGGCGGTCATGGCGGAGTGGGGCAGACGGTACCCGGTACTTCGCGGCAGCGTTGCGGCAGTGCTCTTTGCCCTTACCCTGACCGGATGGGAGGTTTTTAATAGAACATTGGGCATGGATGTGGGATACGATGTGGTTGTATGGGGGTATGTGCTGATTGTGTCCATATGGGATATGATGAAGAAAGACAGATTCTGTATTCCCATACTGGCCATTGGCACGGCTGCGCAGGCGCTTGCCCGTCAGGAGACTCTTTCTTTTTTCCTTCTTCTGTCTGTTTACCTGCTGGTGAAATCCTTTGGCAGGGAGGGGACGGCGCGGGAACGGTTCATCAGGGGCAGTTGTCTGTATTCCCTGGCAGGCGTGTATCTTCTTGCAGAAGGTGCGACCGCAAACGGCGTGCTCCGGATGGTGTGGACAGCGGCGGTATACGGTCTGGAATATGCATCGGTTATCCTGCATGACCGCAGCAAAATCAGGGATAGGTTCTGGAATTGTACAGGTATGACAGTATTCCTGATGATGATGGGGGCATTTTACAGCGATCCATCTCTGGCGCTCTGGAATATGATTCTCTGCATGGCGGTATTTGCAGTCATCTATGTGATGCTTTACCGGAGCGGCTGCAGCTGGCTGCATCTTGCAGGCGCCACCGCCGAGTACATACAGCCGCAGCCGCTGTACTCCCCCTTCCCATGATAGCAACGGCAAGGTATGGTTTGAACGAAAACCAGGTATATGGCGCCACGGCGGCGCTGCTCATCCTTTCGGGGATTCTGTTCCGGCGGTTCAGACCTGTTATGGTACGCCGTGAAGGGGAGAGCGTAGGATGGGACGTGGACTGGTTCCACATCCTGGTCATCTTTGTCCTGATACCCATGGCATGGGAGGCAGGACGCGGATGGCAGTGCGCGTATATTCTTTTGACAGCTCTGTATGTACTTCAGTTTGCAGTGCTGGAACACTGGAAAAGGGCGGCGTTTACGCTGGCAGCAGCTCTGGCAGCAGCGGCATTCTGGCGCCAGCCGTTTATCCGGTGGCCGGAGATGCTAAGCCTGGAGATACAGCTGATTCCGGCTGCTGGTTTTATCTGGAGTCTGGGCCGCATATGGGGGGACAGAAAAGAGATAACAAATTTGCAGACGGTTCTCTACTGCCTGTGCCTGGGGGCCATGGCATCGGATGCCTTATCTACAGGAGCCGTATGGGATGCGCTGATACTGGAGGCTGTCAATCTGGCTGTGTTCCTCCTGGCGCATATGAGAAAATGTATGAGATGGATTCGGATTTCCGGCATCATCATGATACTGGTGGCGCTTTACATGACAAAAGATTTCTGGCTCAGCTTGTCATGGTGGGTCTATCTGCTGGCAGCCGGACTGGGACTCATTGTCTTTGCAGCGGTGAACGAAATGAAGAAGCGTTGACGGGAAGCGGTGATAGAGGAAGCGGTGATAGAGGAAGCTGCGGTAGAGGAAGCGGCGGTAGGGTAAGCGGCGGTAGGGAAAGTGACCGTCTGCAATTCTTTTGACACACAGCGGCAGAGCGGCTATAATCAAGGGTACAGGCCATGCCTGCGCCCTGTTTTGCCTTATAGGTGAAAGTAACGGGAAAACTGCCCGGAGGAGGTTTGGGATATGCTTGATATCATGCTTAGGATTGCCTATCTATCCGCCATTGGCCTGTCTCTTTACACATCAGGCTGGCTGCTGATGAAGGCAGATAAAACCAGGACCACAGGAGCTTTGGCAGCCTGTCAGCTCCTTATCATTATTTGGTGTATGCCACAGCTGTTTTCGGCTTTGCCCATGACAAAGGGGATGAAGTATCTGGCATATGGTATTTCCTACATAGGAATCAGCTTCATCGGACCGGCATGGCTGGAGTTTGCGTTTCTCTACAGCAGGAGAAAACTGGGGCATGGGGCGGAACTGTTTTTATTCGGTATTTCGGCTGTTAACTATTCGGTTCTCCTGACAAATGAATACCACCATTTATTCTATACCAGTTTCGAGGTGGCTCAGGTGGTGTACGGGCCTGTATTTTACATTCATATGGCCTATACCTATATCTGCGTCCTGGCCGGCATGGCTGTGGTGCTGGCGGCTTTTAAAAAGAACCGTGTGGCGCTGGCGCATATTGCCGTCATATTGCTGGCTGCAGCAGTGCCTCTGGCTTTTAACCTGCTCTATATGACGGGGCTTGTGAGAACAGGCTTTGACCTGACGCCTCCTGCTTTTTCCCTGACCAGCGTTCTCATGCTGCTGGCTGTGTTCCGGTATGATTTCCTGGATGTCAATACCATGGCCTTTGATAAAATATTTGATTCCATTGCAGAGGGTGTGGTGGTGTATAACAGGCGTGATAAGATTACCTACTGCAACGGGGCTGCCGTACATTGGCTGGGGCTGCAAACCGGAGATGATATGGAACCGCTCAGGCGAATCCTGGGGGAAAAGGGCGCAAAAGCAGATTGTGCGGATTCTCAGACACCTGTATTTACGCTGGAAGACAATGGTGAAAGGAGAAGGCTGGAGGTCAGGCAGTATATCCACAGGGATAAGAAGGGGGATATGGTTGCGGGAACCATTATGCTCACAGATGTGGGAAGATATTACCAGCTTTTGGAGCAGGGCAGGGAACTGGCTGTGACCAATCAGAGTCTTGCCATTGAAAAAGAGCGCAACCGCATTGCCCAGGAGGTGCATGACACCGCCGGACATACGCTGACCATGATAAATTCGCTGCTCAGGCTCATACGGATTGGATATAAGGAGGAGAGAGGACAGGAACAGGACAAGCGCATAGAGGAGTACCTGATCCAGGCCCAGGAGCTGGCCGGCAGCGGGATCCGGGAGCTGCGGTGTTCCATCAATAATCTCAGGCAGTCCGCCTCCTATGGACTTATCTCCCAGGGAGTATACCAGCTAACCGGCAGTGTGAAGGAATTTGAGGTGGAGGTGGAGATACAGGGAGAGGACAGGCAGGAATATTCCCATTTGTCTCCGGTGGTTTATGACTGCCTCAGGGAGGCCATTACCAACTGCCATAAGTATGCCCATGCAACCCACATGGATGTGATACTTAAATTCGGCGCAGACAGCCTGAGCCTGTATATGTTTGATAACGGAAAGGGATGCCTCCATATAGAGGAGGGAAACGGAATCCGCGGTATACGCCAGAGAACAGAGCAGGCAGGGGGAACAGTCCGGTTCATATCCGAATCCGGGGAAGGATTTCAGATATATATATGCCTGCCGTACGGAAACTGAGGGCGTCGTGTGCCGTGTGCCGGCAGATAAGGGATAGAGGAAAAAGGAGCAGAACCATATGATAAAAGCAGTGATTGCCGATGATATCCAGATATTGAGACAGGGGCTAAGGGCCATACTGGAGCAGGACAAAGACATACAGGTGGTGGGGCTGGCCGCTGACGGCCGGGAAGCGTGGCAGCTGTGCAGGAAGCACAGACCGGACGTGGTGCTTATGGATATGCGCATGCCGGAATACGATGGCAGCTATGGGATTACCAGAATCAAGGAGGACTATCCGGATATAAAGGTGCTGGTGCTCACTACCTTTGATGACAGGGAAACCGTGGATGCAGCCGTGGGAAGCGGTGCTGACGGGTATATCTTAAAGGAGATGGAGGATGACAAGGTCATCCAGTCCGTCAAGGCTGTATGCGCCGGGATACGGGTTTTTGGAGGAAGCGTATTTGAGGGGATGCGCCGTCAGATGGCGCCCGGCAAAATAAAGGCAGACATGGCCGGGGATTTGACGCCCAGGGAACGGGATATCATGCGGCTGGTTGCCCGGGGAATGGACAACAGGGAGATTGCGGGGGCGCTATTCCTGGCAGAGGGGACGGTGCGCAACAACATCTCCCGTCTGCTGGAAAAGCTTAAGCTAAAGGACCGGACCCAGCTGGCTGTATTTGCAGTCAAGCATAATCTGGATGAATAAAAATGGCCCTTCAGGCGCGTCCGGCCACAGCATTGACCTGGGTTTTGAAGGATTCCACCGGTATATAGTGCTTGCTGGATACCAGTATCCGGCTGTTTTCATCATATAGTGTCTCCTGGACCAGAATAAAGGAGGCGTGCTGGGAGAGCATGTACTTGACGGCTGTGAAATTGCCCGTGGTGGTGTAGGAGAGCTGGCAGGTGCTGCTGACGGCATCCTCATATACACCATGCTCCAGGTATTGGAATAAATCTTCTTTCTCCCTTAAATCTATCTGTTTCCCGGATATAACCTCGATGGGAATGAAGCTGAGGCTGTAGGCGCACGCCTTTCCGGCGCTTTTATACCAGCGGTCTGCGATCACCACCACGGCAGTTTTCCGCTTCAGGTTCTGACTGATGGATTCTGTGGGAGGTTCTATGCGAAATTCCATCTCTGTCTCGTCAATGGATCCGGACAGAGTACAGCGGACCGGGTGCTGTGTGACCTCCAGGCCCGGCATACTGGCGCCGGGATTGCGTTCGCTGATGAAGTTTCCCTTACCGCGTATGTTGATGACCAGATTGTCCTCCTGCAGCAGAGCCAGAGCCCTGCGCAGGGTCATGCGGCTTACATCCATCTGCAGGGCCAGCTCCGGTTCGGAGGGAAGCTGGCTGCCCGGAGGATACACGCCGTCCTGTATCATGGAATACAGGCGGTTATATACTTTTACATGTTTTAATTTCTTTGCTTTCTCAGATAATACATCTGCGTCCATAGGTTCACCCTTCCTGTGTGGCTGTGTCACAATTCTGGCTGTATCACAAATCTGGCTGTATCACAAAAATATACAAGTCCTTATTCAACATCATAATTCCCAAAGGCTGATTTGTCAATAAAATAGACATGTCTAGTTGTACAACAGACTAAAACCAGTAAAACACCATGAAAAACCGCATATTTATTGTCAATATACACAAAAATTGACTATGATAATTGTAAAATATTCCATCTAGAAATTATACAAGTTAAATGATATTATACAAGTAAGCAATAAACAGACAAATAAACAAACAAATAAACAAACAAACAAAAACAAAAGCGCAGATGCCGGCAGGAATGCAAGCAGATTCAGGTAAAGGCGCAAACAAAAAATCAATTAAAAGAGAGGGTAATTATTATGCAGAACTATTCAGGAGAAGAAGGATTACAGTATCATTTACAGATCAGGAAGGGAGACGTGGGACGGTATGTCATCATGCCCGGAGACCCGAAGCGCTGTGAAAAGATTGCAAAGCATTTTGACAACGCGGTACTGGTGGCGGACAGCAGGGAGTATGTTACATACACCGGTTATCTGGACGGGGAAAAGGTAAGCGTGACCTCCACGGGCATCGGCGGACCGTCTGCATCCATTGCCATGGAGGAATTGGTGCTGTGCGGGGCTGATACATTTATCCGCGTGGGAACCTGCGGCGGTATGGACATGGACGTGAAGGGCGGGGATATCGTGGTCGCCACAGGCGCCATCCGAATGGAGGGCACCAGCAGGGAATACGCACCCATCGAGTTTCCGGCCGTGGCTGACCTGGATGTGACCAATGCCCTGGTTTCCTCGGCAAAGGCGCTGGGATATACGTATCACGCGGGAGTGGTGCAGTGCAAGGATGCGTTTTACGGGCAGCATGAGCCCAAACGCATGCCGGTAAGCTATGAGCTGTTAAACAAGTGGGAGGCATGGAAGCGCATGGGCTGCAAGGCGTCTGAGATGGAATCCGCAGCCCTGTTCATTGCAGCCAGCCACCTAAGGGTGCGCTGCGGTTCTGATTTCCTGGTGGTGGGTAACCAGGAGCGCCAGGAGGCCGGACTGGATAATCCCATTGTCCACGATACAGAGGCAGCCATCAAGGTGGCGGTGGAAGCCGTCCGCAGACTGATTCAGGCAGATAAGCAGGCTTAAGGAGAAAGGTAAGGGGTGGGGACAAATGAAGATATTATTAAACCTTACAGGTATCCTTTTGGTACTGGCCATCATGTATCTGATTTCCTGGAAGAAGAAAAACATATCCGTCAAAATGCTGGTCAAGGCAGTGATTGCCCAGTTCCTGATTGCAGTGATACTGGTAAAGGTTCCGGCCGGCCGTTACGTGGTGTCCAGGGTATCGGATGCAGTGACCAGCGTCATCAACTGCGGTCAGGATGGTTTAAGCTTTGTGTTTGGTTCACTGGCAGACAGCACGGCTGCCACCGGATCCGTTTTTGCCATACAGGTCCTGGGCAACATTGTATTCCTGTCTGCCCTGGTAAGTCTTCTTTACTATATCGGAATTCTGGGATTTGTGGTAAAATGGATTGGTAAAGCAGTGGGTAAGCTTATGGGCACCTCCGAGGTGGAAAGCTTTGTGGCGGTTGCCAACATGTTCCTGGGACAGACCGACAGCCCCATTCTGGTGAGCAAGTACCTGGGCCAGATGACGGACAGCGAGGTTATGGTGGTCCTGGTTTCCGGCATGGGCAGTATGTCCGTGTCCATACTGGGCGGTTATACGGCCCTGGGTATTCCCATGGAGTATCTTCTGATTGCCAGCACACTGGTGCCGGTGGGCAGCATTATGGTGGCCAAGATGCTTCTGCCCCAGACAGAGGAGGTCCGGGAAGTGGGAAGCGTTAAGATGGACAATAAGGGGAATAATACCAACGTGATAGAGGCAGTTGCAGAGGGAGCTGTCACCGGCATGCAGATGGCGCTGTCCATCGGCGCGTCCCTGGTGGCCATGGTGGCGCTGGTGGCAGCGGTGAATGAGCTGTTAGGCGTCTGCGGTATCAGCCTTCAGCAGGTATTTTCCTATGTATTTGCCCCCTTCGGCTTCTTTATGGGCCTGGACCCTTCGGAAATACTTCTGGAAGGAAATCTCCTGGGAAGCAAGCTGGTCCTCAATGAATTCGTGGCGTTCCAGCAGCTGGGCTCCATGATATCTTCCATGGATTACAGGACAGGGATGATATGCGCCATTTCCCTGTGCGGGTTTGCCAATTTCTCCAGCCTTGGAATCTGCGTTTCAGGCATCGCGGTCCTGTGCCCTGAAAAGAAAAGCACCCTTGCCCGCCTGGTGTTCAAGGCCATGTTAGGCGGTGTGGCGGTAAGCCTGATCAGCGCCATGGTGGTGGGCCTGGTCACATTATTTTAAGGAGGTCGTAAGATGGGAAAATATAAACGTATCTTTGTTGTGGTCCTGGATTCACTTGGAATCGGGGCAGTGGAGGATTCACCGGAATATGGAGACGTGGGGGTGGACACCCTGGGACATATTGCCCGGGAGGTTCCGGGGCTTAAGATTCCGAATCTGAAAAAGCTGGGCATGGTCAACCTGCACCCCTTAGAGGGTATGGAGCCGGCAGAACACCCCTTGGGACGTTACATGCGTCTGAAGGAGAGAAGCCGTGGCAAGGACACCATGACGGGACACTGGGAGATGATGGGGCTTCTTGTGACCACGCCCTTCCAGACATTTACCAGCCACGGTTTTCCGAAGGAACTGATAGACGAGCTGGAGAAGCGGACCGGACGTAAAATCATCGGCAACAAGAGCGCCAGCGGAACGGAAATCCTGGATGAACTGGCGGAGGAGGAGATTCGGGAAGGCCATCTGATCGTGTATACTTCCGCTGATTCCGTGCTTCAGATATGCGGCAACGAGGAGACCATGGGACTTGACAACCTGTATCACTACTGCGAGATTGCCAGGGAACTGACCCTGCGGGATGAGTGGAAGGTGGGACGTGTCATTGCCAGGCCCTATACCGGCATGAAGAAGGGCGAGTTCAGGCGCACCTCCAACCGCCATGATTACGCGCTGAAGCCATATGGAAGGACTGCCCTCAACGCCCTTAAGGACGCGGGATATGATGTGGTGTCCATTGGCAAGATATACGATATTTTTGACGGCGAGGGTCTGACTCAGTCCAACCATTCCAACTCGTCTGTCCACGGCATGGAGCAGACCATCCAGTATGCTAAAACGGATTTCAACGGGCTTTGTTTTGTGAACCTGGTGGATTTTGACGCCCTGTGGGGACACCGCCGCAATCCGGAAGGGTACGGCAGGGAGCTGGAGCGCTTTGATGAAAAGCTGGGAGAGCTGCTTCCGCTTCTGGGGGAGGACGATCTTCTGATTCTCACCGCGGACCATGGAAACGACCCCACCTATACAGGCACGGACCACACCAGGGAACAGGTGCCGTTCATCGCCTATTCTCCCTCCATGGAGGGCGGAAAGGACCTGGGCAGCGCAGATACATTTGCAGTCATCGGAGCCACGGTTGCTGACAACTTTGGGGTGAAGATGCCGGAAGGCACCATAGGGACTTCGGTTCTGAACGAATTGTAATTTGGAAGAATGCCTCTTGGATTTTTCCCCGGGGGCAGCTGACTGACGGATAGAAAGGATAGAAAATAATGGATAAGAAGGACATTTTAAGCAGGGTAGACCACACGCTGTTAAAGCAGACAGCTACCTGGGAGCAGATAGAAAAGCTGTGCAGGGAAGGCTTGGAATACGCCGCCGCCTCTGTGTGCATTCCTCCCTGTTATGTGAAGCAGGCAAAGGATTTTGTGGGGGATAAGCTGGCTGTCTGCACCGTAATCGGATTTCCCAACGGCAACATGACCACCGCGGTGAAGGTGTTCGAGACAGAGGACGCGGTGAAGAACGGTGCGGACGAAATTGATATGGTCATCAACATCGGCCTTGTAAAGGCGGGACATTACGACCAGGTCCTGGATGAAATCAGACAGATTAAGGCTGCCTGCGGCGGCAGATGCCTGAAGGTCATTATCGAGACCTGCCTTCTGACAGAGGAAGAGAAGAAGGAAATGTGCCGTGTGGTCACGGAGTCAGGGGCGGATTTCATCAAGACTTCCACCGGATTTTCCACAGCCGGCGCAACGCCGGAGGACGTGGCCCTTATGAGGAAGTACTCAGGCCCCGAGGTCAAGGTCAAGGCAGCCGGCGGAATCGCATCCATTGAAGATGCACAGCGTTTCATAGAGCTGGGCGCAGACCGGCTGGGAACCAGCAGGCTGATTCCATAGGCGGCAGCCGGGCAATCAGCGGGAGTTATTCAAGAAAGTATCTGGACGCAGGAGCATTGGTGTGATAGAATTTCTACAGCAGTTTGGCTACCAATCACATAAGCGAGGATACATAAGATGAAATTGATGGAAAAACATCCATTGGTCATGATAATCATAGGAATAGCCGGTATATCATTATCGGCTATTTTTGTTAAATATTCCCAGGCTCCGTCTGTGGTCACAGCCCTTTACCGCCTGATGTGGACCGTGGCGCTGATGACGCCTGTGGTTTTGGGACGGAAGGACTGCAGGCGGGAACTGAGGGAAACGGACAGAAAGACAGTCCTGCTGTGCGGGGCCAGCGGAGTGTTCCTGGCCCTGCATTTTACGGCATGGTTCGAGTCGCTGAACCAGACTTCAGTGGCCAGTTCCACTGCCATTGTGTGCACGGAGGTTATATGGGTGGCGCTGGGATACTGTCTGTTCATGAAGGGGAAGATATCTGTGCCTGCCGGCGTAAGTATCCTTGTGACGGTGGGCGGAAGCCTTCTGATTGCCTTTTCTGACTACTCCGCCGGGGGAAACCATTTGTACGGGGATGTGCTGGCCCTTGCCGCGGCTGTATTCTGCGCCGTATACACCCTCATTGGGCGTCAGGCCAGGGGTTATATGTCCACCACGATTTATACCTACATTGTCTATGTGTTCTGCGCCCTGGCCCTGGGGCTGGCAACTGCTTTTAGCGGACTGGCCTTTACGGGATACGGAGTGAGGTCCGTGGTTGTGGGCCTGCTTCTCAGCGTGTGCTCCACTCTTTTGGGGCACAGTATTTTCAGCTGGTGCCTGAAATTCTTACAGCCGCGCTTTGTACCGCCCCCCAGGCTGGGGGAGCCTGTGGCTGCTGCTGTCTTTGCGCTTTTTCTGTTCAGGGAAGTACCCGCGCCCCTGCAGATAGCGGGGGGTGTGGTGACAATCGGGGGCGTTCTCCTTTATTCTCAGGTGGAAAAGAAAGAAAATGACGTTTTAAAAGGAAAATAGTAAGACAAAACTGCCAAAAAAGGTGGAAATTATCTGGAAAAAATTATATAATAGTGATAATAAGTAACAGTTGTAACCTCCCGGGAGGCATTTGCTGGGTTGGACTGGAAGGGGGTATCACTATGAATGAAAAAATAGCTCAGTTAAGAAAGATTCTGGATGATAGTACCTATACTGTGGCTCTCTGTGGTTCCGGTATGATGGAAGAGGGCGGTTTCATCGGTATTAAGAAGCAGGATAAGGCTTATGACATTGAGAACCGGTATGGCTACGGTGTTGAGGAAATGTATACCAGTGCATTTTATAATACCCGTCCGGAGCAGTTTTTCGAGTTCTACAAAAAGGAGATGCTTCACAACGCGCCAGGGGACACTGCTTCCGGCCCGGCCCTGGCTGCCATGGAGAGGGCCGGAAAGCTCCAATGCATCATAGACAGCAACATCTATGACAAGGCCCGCAGGGGCGGCTGCCGTCATGTCATAAACCTTCACGGAAGTATTTACCAGAACCAGTGCCCCAGATGTAAGAAAAAGTATCCCATCGGATATATGGCGGGGACAAAGCGAGGGGCAATCTGCAGGGGCTGTCCTTATCC
>OATU01002050.1_pt1 | contig 10714 bp, 9 predicted proteins | sample 1516711 | NCBI WGS metagenome assembly OATU01 (sample SAMEA2579971, study PRJEB22360) | human gut metagenome | biome: human gut; feature: human-associated habitat; material: faeces | place: Denmark | collected 2008/2010 | reverse complement strand
CGGCCGTAAACAGAGCGGCGTTGATGACGCCATGGCTGCGATTGCGGCACAAACTCCCACGGCGTCACTGCGCGGCGTGGTGGCCGATCTCAGCACCGAAGACGGCGTGACTGCGCTGATCGCTGCAGTCCCAACGGCTGATGTGCTGGTCAATAATCTGGGCATTTTCAACGATAAAGATTTCTTTAGCGTTCCGGATGATGAGTGGATGCACTTCTATAACGTCAACGTCCTTTCCGGCGTTCGTCTGGCGCGTCACTATGCGCCAGGCATGACGGAACAGGGCTGGGGGCGGATTATCTTTGTCTCGTCCGAATCCGGCGTGGCAATCCCTGGCGACATGATCAACTACGGCGTCACCAAAGCCGCGAATCTGGCGGTCTCTCATGGTCTGGCGAAACGACTGGCGGGGACCGGTGTGACCGTCAACGCCATTCTGCCAGGGCCAACCTTTACCGATGGCCTGAAAGAGATGCTGGCGGATGCCGCTGCGCAGTCGGGACGCAGTGCGCGTGAACAGGCCGATGAGTTTGTTAAAACCTCGCGTCCGAGCTCCATCATCCAGCGTGCGGCAGATGTGGAAGAAGTGGCGAATCTGGCGGTTTATCTCGCGTCACCGCTTTCCTCGGCAACCACAGGGGCAGCCCTGCGCGTCGATGGCGGCGTCGTCGACACCCTAACAATGTAACCCTATAAATTAAGAGAAAATTATCATGGCTAAAACAACTGTATCGATCGAAATTCCGGCTTCTGCCGACGCCGTATGGCAATTGATGGGCGGCTTTGATGCGCTGCCAGACTGGCTGCCGTTCATCCCGAAAAGCGTAGTGACAGAAGGCGGTCGCGTTCGTTCGCTGACAACCTCTGACGGCGGCACTGTGGTTGAACGTCTGGAAGCGTTTGATAACCGTCAACGCAGTTATACCTATTCCATTATTCAGGCACCGTTCCCGGTGGTGGATTACCTCTCCACCATTACCGTTCATGAAACCGCCGACAGCCAGGTTTCTCGTGTGGAATGGTTCGGTGAATTCACCCCGGTGAATGTGACGAACGAAGAGGCCGAAGCGCTGTTTACCGGCATCTATCGGGATGGTCTCAAGGCGCTGAAGGACAACTTTGTTGCCTGATGCAATCGACAGGCGTCGGAACGTCCGGCGTCTGATTATTAACAAAATCAGAATAGTCTATTGTCATTTGTATCATTTATGTTATCAGGCAGCAGGCGTATTCTATCCCCATCGCGTTAATAAACGCCAAACAATTAAGACACTCTGGAATATAAACATGAAAACGATCATCGCAATTTTTACAGCTTCTCTTTTCTCTGTCGCGGCGTTTAACGCATCGGCGCAAAGCGTAACAGCAACCGGTACAACACTGGATTCTGCGGAAGCAGTTATTGCGCAGAAAGCGAAAGAGATAAACGCCTCTGAATACAAAATCACCAGCGCTCGCATGGGCAATACCGTCACCATGAGTGCCGAACTGTACAAATAACCGCGCAAGGGACCCATTACGTAATTTGCTAAATATGCGCTGAATGCGTTGCCATTAAAAAACCGTATTGTAATGCCACCGATGACGCGTTCCCGCGCGGGTGACGTTGCGACTGACATAATGGCGGACTATTACGCGCAGCACGCTAGTGCAGGACTTATCATCAGCGAAGGTACGCAAATCAGCAGAAGCGCTGCGCATAATTTTCCACGGCACGCTGATTTACTCCGGTAAATACACCAAAGCGCGCGCCGAAGCGGACTGTCAGATTTGATTGCATTCTGGCTACGCAACTGGTCGGTTGGAGTATGAAGTTGCTCACGAATAGCCTTAGCATCTGCAATTTCGTAGCGGGTCACCCGTGCAGGTTCTTTCTAATCTCAACAGCCTCTTCCAGAGAGTTTTTCAACTCATCAAAAAAACTCAATTTATACCTCGCCTTTGAGCCGTTTCGTCACGGTTATCTCTGCTCGCCCATCATCTCCCGCACCAGCTCCACACAGCGCAGGAAACGGCTGTCGTAATCGTCCTCTTCAACACGCACAAATTCGATATTGTTCTCTTCCAGCATCTCCACCAGCAAGTTCTGGAACTCTTTGCGATCCACCGAACTACCGAGGCTGCGTAAACCATCCGCCACCCACGGCGTGTTGTTCTCCAGCAAGATAACCAGATCAAAACGGTATTCATCAATCAGCGCCTGCACGAACGGATGCTCACGCCCTTCGTACTTTTTGCAGAACGCCTGGGTAGTGACAAAATCAGTGTCGATAAACGCCACTTTATTGGCGTATTTCACTGCAAAATCAATATATTGCGCGTGTCCTAGCGCGATTTTATCGTAGTCGGAATACTGCAATGCGATCTCATCACCGCCAAGGTGTGAAAAGACATAATCGCGACCATATTCCCACGCACTGGTGGTATTGAAGATATTGGCAAGTTTGTTTACCAGGGTGGATTTACCGCTCGACTCGCCGCCAAGGATCGCCACGGTACGCACAAAGAACGGCTTCACTTCGGTGGGAATATATTCCCAGTAGCGGAACGGGTTTTCGCGGATCTGCGCACCGCTGATACTCATAAAGGTGCGTTTCGGATCGACCAGCACCGTTTCGATCCCCAGATGTTCCATATACTGTGGCGCATCGGCTTCTTCCGAGGTGTAGATCAGGTCCGGCTGGATCCCCTTTTCAGCCATAAACTTTTTGATGCCGTTGCTCCATACATCCCAGCCGTGCGGATATGGCTCCATGCCCTCTTCATTGAAAGCATGAATACGGATATTTTTCTGATATTTAAAGGTTTGCAATAACCAGCGCAGACGATCCGGCACCGTGGGCTGCTGCGACATGGCGCTGTCTTCAAACAACGCACGGTCACGGGTATCGTCAAAGCCCATAATGATATGCAACTCGTCAACCTGGCTACAGGCGCGCTGGATAAGGTAGATATGTCCGGTATGCAACGGGTAGAACTTACCGAATACCACGCCAATGGTTTTCTTTTGGCGGGGAAACTCAAGCCCCAAAAAACGGTGCAATGCCTCCAGTTTTTGCGCGCTGGGGCTTTTAATTTTGGCATTCAGTAACTGGCTTAAATACCCTTTGGTCATACCGCTGGCATCAGCTACCTGCTGTAGCGTGCAGCCCTGTTGCTTGATGGCAGTTTTCAGGTAATCAAATGACGACATATCTCCCTCCGTATCTCTCATTATAAGTCGTCGAACACGCTAAGCGCGTCGGAGAGTTTTTTAACGCCAAAAATCTGCATCCCTTCCGGCGCTTTTTTCGGCACATTACCCGCCGGAACAATCGCCCGCCGAAAACCGTGTTTCGCCGCTTCAGAGATTCGTTCCTGGCCGCTGGGCACCGGGCGGATCTCCCCTGCCAGCCCGACTTCACCAAACACCACCAGATCCTGTGGCAGCGGTCTGTCACGCAGGCTGGAAACCATCGCCAGCAGTAACGCTAAGTCGGCGCTGGTTTCGGTTACCTTCACGCCGCCGACCACGTTCACAAACACATCCTGATCGGCCATTTGCAGACCACCGTGACGGTGCAAGACAGCCAGCAGGATTGCCAGACGGTTTTGCTCCAGCCCTACTGCGACGCGGCGTGGATTCGCCATCATCGAGTGATCGACCAGCGCCTGGATCTCCACCAGCAGTGGACGCGTTCCTTCCCATACCACCATCACTGAGCTACCGGAGGTCACTTCATCACCGCGGCTTAAAAAGATGGCGGAAGGGTTGCTAACTTCACGCAGCCCCTGTTCGGTCATCGCGAAGACGCCCAGCTCATTCACCGCGCCGAAGCGGTTTTTATGGCTGCGCAAGGTGCGAAAACGGGAGTCGGCATCGCCATCCAAAAGCACCGAACAGTCGATACAGTGTTCCAGCACTTTAGGGCCAGCCAGCGAGCCATCTTTGGTTACGTGCCCGCCCATGACTATCGCCACGCCGGGCGTTTTGGCGAAGCGCGTCAGATAAGCCCCCGTTTCACGCACCTGCGCCACGCTACCAGGCGATGATTGTACATCCGCCATATGCATCACCTGGATCGAGTCAATTACCATCAGCTTCGGTTGCTCTTCTTCGGCAATCAGGCAGATCTGCTCGATGCTGGTTTCCGACAGCATATTAAGATTGTCAGTCGGCAGGCCAAGGCGATGAGCGCGCATTGCCACCTGTTGCAGCGACTCTTCGCCGGTGACATACAGCGTTTTCATCTGCTGCGCCAGTTTGCACAGCGTTTGCAGTAGCAACGTGGATTTCCCCGCACCAGGGTTACCGCCAATCAGAATGGCACTTCCCGGCACCACGCCGCCGCCTAATACGCGGTCGAACTCTTTAAATCCGGTGGAAAAACGCGGCAGCTCTTCAAGGCTGATGTCGGAAAGTTTCTGGACTTTTGCCACCCCGGCGCTACCGGCATAGCCGCTGAGACGCTCGTTACGCGCCACCGTTGGCGACGCTGCAAGACGCACCTCGGTGATGGTGTTCCAGGCATGACAGGCACTGCACTGCCCCTGCCAGCGCGGATAATCGGCCCCGCATTCATTACAAACAAAGGCGCGTTTTGGAGCTTTTGCCACGATGTACCTCGTTAATGCTGTGCCGCCCGCAGGATGACGGGCGGGCAATTACTTCTGATTCAGGCTGCCGGAGAGGATGCAGAATACCCCCATCAGGTCAGCGTGACGGATGGTGACTTCCGTCTTTTCATTCACTTTTGGCTTGGCATGGTAGGCAATCCCCAGCCCTGCCGCTTTGATCATCGGCAGGTCATTGGCTCCATCGCCAATCGCCACGGTCTGCGCCAGCGGGATTTCATACTCCTGCGCGAGGCGGGTCAGGGTTTTCGCTTTATATTGCGCGTCAACGATGTCGCCGATCACATTGCCGGTAAATTTACCGTCCATGATCTCCAGTTCATTGGCTACCACGGCTGTCAGGCGCAGCTTGTCGCGCAGGTATTCAGCAAAGAAAGTAAAGCCACCGGAGGCAATCGCCACTTTCCAGCCCAGCGTTTCCAGCTTGAGTACCAGCTGCGTTAAGCCTGGCATCAGCGGCAGATTTTCACGCACCTGTTGCAGAATATTGGCGTCAGCGCCTTTCAGCGTCGCCACGCGGCTGCGCAGGCTGGCGGTAAAATCGAGTTCGCCGCGCATCGCCCGTTCGGTTCCCTCCGCCACCATCTCGCCCGTTCCGGCCAGTTTGGCAATTTCATCAATACATTCAATCTGGATGGCGGTGGAATCCATGTCCATCACCAGCAAACCCGGCGTGCGCAGGTGTGGGATTTTCCCCAGCGGCGCGACATCCAGTTGCGCTTCATGGGCCAGGCGCGTAGCCCGCGCGGTGAGTGAACCTGCCAGACGAATCACCTGATAATCTTCCACGCACCAGGCGGCAACAATCACCATCGCCGCGCCCAGTTTGCTCTGGTATTGGGTCAGACGTTGTTTATCCAGCCCACGACCATACAGCAGCCAGCCGCTACGACCTGCGTGGTAATCCAGTGGCATCACTTCATCACCACTTAATGAAAGAGGCAGACCCGGCCATAAAGAGACATCTTCAGGCAGGTCGCACCAGGTAATGTTAGGCATTAAGGCTCCTGTAAAATCGTTCGAAGCAGGGAAAATAACGCATGAGGCTACCTTGTATCCATTGCTTCTGGCAACATTAAGTCTCAAATTTTCAAAGGGTGGAAGATGGCTCGCACAAAACTGAAATTCCGGCTGCATCGGGCAGTGATTGTCCTGTTCTGTCTTGCCTTGTTAGTGGCGCTGATGCAGGGGGCGTCATGGTTTAGTCAAAACCACCAGCGACAGCGTAATCCACAGCTGGAAGAACTAGCCCGCACCCTGGCGCGTCAGGTAACGCTGAACGTTGCACCGCTGATGCGTACCGACTCACCGGATGAAAAACGTATTCAGGCGATCCTCGATCAGTTAACGGATGAAAGCCGCATTCTCGACGCAGGCGTATATGATGAACAAGGCGATCTTATCGCCCGTTCTGGTGAAAGCGTCGACGTGCGCGACCGGCTGGCGCTCGACGGCAAAAAAGCGGGCGGCTATTTTAACCAGCAGATTGTCGAACCCATTGCGGGTAAAAACGGACCGCTCGGCTATCTGCGCCTGACGCTCGACACCCATACGCTCGCCACCGAAGCCCAACAGGTGGATAACACCACTAACATTTTACGCCTGATGTTGCTGCTCTCGCTGGCAATCGGCGTAGTGCTGACCCGCACGCTGCTACAGGGTAAACGCACCCGCTGGCAGCAATCGCCCTTCCTGTTAACCGCCAGCAAACCGGTGCCGGAAGAGGAAGAAAGCGAGAAAAAAGAGTGACCCATTACTACAAGAAAGGAAATCGTTATGTCCACATTACGCCTGCTCATCTCTGACTCTTACGACCCGTGGTTTAACCTGGCGGTGGAAGAGTGTATTTTTCGCCAGATGCCCGCCACGCAGCGCGTTCTGTTTCTCTGGCGCAATGCCGACACGGTAGTGATTGGTCGCGCACAGAACCCGTGGAAAGAGTGTAATACCCGGCGGATGGAAGAAGATAACGTCCGCCTGGCGCGGCGCAGCAGCGGTGGCGGCGCAGTGTTCCACGATCTCGGCAATACCTGCTTTACCTTTATGGCTGGCAAGCCGGAGTACGATAAAACCATCTCCACGTCGATTGTGCTCAATGCGCTGAACGCGCTCGGCGTCAGCGCCGAAGCGTCCGGACGTAACGATCTGGTGGTGAAAACCGCCGAAGGCGACCGCAAAGTCTCAGGCTCGGCCTATCGCGAAACCAAAGATCGCGGCTTCCACCACGGCACCTTGCTGCTCAATGCCGACCTTAGCCGCCTGGCAAACTATCTCAATCCGGATAAAAAGAAACTGGCGGCGAAAGGCATTACGTCGGTACGTTCCCGCGTGACCAATCTGACCGAATTGCTGCCGGGGATCACCCATGAGCAGGTTTGCGAGGCCATAACCGAGGCCTTTTTCGCCCATTATGGCGAGCACGTGGAAGCGGAAATCATCTCCCCGGACAAAACGCCAGACTTGCCGAACTTCGCCGAAACCTTTGCCCGTCAGAGTAGCTGGGAGTGGAACTTCGGTCAGGCTCCGGCATTCTCGCATCTGCTGGATGAACGCTTTACCTGGGGCGGCGTGGAACTGCATTTCGACGTTGAAAAAGGCCATATCACCCGCGCCCAGGTATTTACCGACAGCCTTAACCCAGCACCACTGGAAGCCCTCGCAGGACGGCTGCAAGGCTGCCTGTACCGCGCTGACATGCTGCAACAGGAGTGTGAAGCGCTGTTGGTTGACTTCCCGGAACAGGAAAAAGAGCTACGGGAGTTATCGGCATGGATAGCGGGGGCGGTACGGTAACTCGCTCATTAAAATATCCAGGGAAGGAAATATGATCGATCTGGAAAACCAGGAACGGGAGGTTATCAATTTAATGTTCAGCCAGGGTATATCCTGGCTAGCCGCCGTGCGTATCAGGCATAAATTATCGCTTGCTGAAGTAAGTAAAATGTTAGGTATCTCGATTAATTCTCTAAAACGGATCGAAAAGACGGAACGGCTTAGCTCAAACATCAAAAGAAAATGGCAGGAATTTATGGTTGTCCACCAGAGTTGCTGATATACCCTTACTGGATGACGGCTGAACATAAATGAATAGATTCATGAATGGATTTTATTTTCTATCCATATGAAAAATAATAGTAAATCTATAAATCAGTCGCTATTGATGAATAGATACTAAAAAGCCGGAGCAGTCTCCCGTTCCGGCTTCACAAGGCAATCGCCTTTCAGCGAAACACAATTACTCTTTATCGCCCAGCAGAACGGATTCCAGTGCGATTTTGATCATGTCGTTGAAGGTGGTCTGACGCTCAGCGGCAGTGGTCTGCTCGTGAGTACGGATGTGGTCAGACACGGTGCAGATGGTCAGGGCTTTCGCGCCAAATTCTGCAGCGACGCCGTAGATACCAGCCGCTTCCATTTCCACGCCGAGGATGCCGTATTTTTCCATCACGTCGAACATTTCGCCGTCCGGAGAGTAGAACAGGTCAGCGGAGAACAGGTTACCAACGCGAGCATCAATGCCCAGTGCTTTAGCTGCATCTACTGCGTTACGCACCATGTCAAAGTCAGCGATAGCGGCAAAGTCATGGTCTTTAAAACGGATGCGGTTAACTTTGGAATCGGTGCAGGCACCCATACCGATAACGACGTCGCGCAGTTTTACGTGTGGCAGAACAGCGCCACAGGAGCCTACGCGGATAATTTTCTTCACGCCGAAATCGGTGATCAGTTCTTTGGTGTAGATGGAGCAGGACGGGATACCCATACCGTGACCCATTACGGAAATTTTGCGGCCTTTGTAAGTACCGGTGAAGCCCAGCATACCGCGAACGTTGTTCACTTCACGGGCATCTTCAAGGAAAGTTTCAGCAATATACTTCGCACGCAGCGGGTCGCCTGGCATCAAAACTACGTCAGCGAAATCGCCCATTTCTGCATTAATGTGTGGGGTAGCCATTGTTTTATCCTTTTTGTGACATAACAAAGGCGGAGTCAACGCTCCGCCCAAATCCATCAGAACATGGCTTTGCCATATTCCATATCAGAAGTACCAAAATATTTTGCCAGAGTCTGGCCGATATCCGCGAAGGTTTCACGGTGACCCAGTGAGCCCGGTTTTACTTTCGGGCCGTAAACCAGTACCGGAATGTGTTCACGCGTGTGGTCAGTACCGGTCCAGGTCGGATCACAGCCGTGGTCAGCGGTGAGGATCAGGATGTCGTCATCGCGCAGCAGAGACATCAGCTCCGGCAGACGGCGGTCGAACAGTTCCAGACCCGCAGCATAACCGGCGACGTCGCGACGGTGGCCCCAGGAAGAGTCGAAGTCAACGAAGTTGGTGAAGACGATGGTGTTATCACCCGCTTCTTTCATCTCTTTGATGGTGGCGTCAAACAGCGCGTCCAGGCCAGTCGCTTTCACTTTTTTGGTGATACCGCAGTTGGCGTAGATGTCTGCAATTTTACCGACAGAAACCACCTGGCCGTGTTTTTCATCAACCAGTTTCTGCAGCACGGTCGGTGCTGGCGGTTCAACGGCCAGGTCGTGACGGTTACCGGTACGCTGGAAGTTACCGGCTTTGTCGCCGATAAACGGACGAGCGATAACACGACCGATGTTGTAGCCGCCGTTGGTCAGCTCTTCACGGGCGATTTCGCACAGTTCGTAGAGTTTATCCAGACCGAAAGTTTCTTCATGGCAGGCAATCTGGAACACGGAGTCAGCGGAGGTATAGAAAATCGGCTTGCCGGTTTTCATGTGCTCTTCGCCCAGCTGATCCAGAATGACCGTACCGGAAGAGTGGCAGTTACCGAGGTAACCCGGCAGATTAGCGCGTTCGACCAGTTTATCCAGCAGCTCTTGCGGGAAGCTGTTTTCGTGATCGGAGAAGTATCCCCACTCAAACAGAACCGGGACACCGGCGATTTCCCAGTGACCAGACGGGGTATCTTTACCGGATGACATTTCGTGCGCCCATGCGTACGCGCCGATAACTTCAGCGTTGCCGTCCATTCCCGCCGGAATGAAACCGGTAGAACCTTCGTGTGCTTTCGCCAGCCCCAGACGGGTCAGATTTGGCAGATTGAGCGGGCCTTTACGACCGTTATCAGCTTCGCCTTTGGCACAAGCTTCTGCGATATGACCCAGGGTGTCAGCCCCGACGTCACCAAAGCGTTCTGCATCTTCTGTAGCGCCGATGCCGAATGAGTCCAGCACCATAATAAATGCACGTTTCATATGTTCTCCGTACTCAGTGCTTCAAATTTAAATGATCAGATCAGTATACCGTTATTCGCTGATACGGCGATAGACAGTTGGTGTGCTTTCCGGTGCTTTATCGGCAAGTTTAATTGCCGCTTTCACCGCTTTCGCCGCTTCCTGCCAGCTGTTTTCGTCTTTCGCGTGGATAACCGCCAGCGGACGCTGACCGTCTACCTGGTCGCCCAGACGCGCCATATCAGTAAAGCCGACGCTGTAATCGATGGTGTCAGATGCCTGACGGCGTCCGCCGCCCATTGCAACCACTGCCATCCCCAGCGCGCGGGTATCCATTTCACTGACAAAACCTTCGGTATCAGCATAGACTGCTTTCGTCAGCATCGCTGTCGGCAGATACTTCGCGTAGTTCTCAACGAAGTCGGTTGGGCCTTTTTGTGCCGCTACCATACGACCAAAGACTTCTGCCGCTTTACCGTTGTCCAGCACCGCCTGCAATTTCGCGCGTGCTTCGGCGTCATCTTTCGCCAGTTTGCCGGAGATCAGCATCTCCACGCACAGCGCCATCGTGACATCAAACAGACGCGGGTTACGATATTCTCCCGTCAGGAACTGCACTGCTTCACGAACCTCAACCGCGTTACCTGCACTGGAGGCCAGTACCTGATTCATGTCGGTGAGCAGCGCGGTGGTGCGCACGCCAGCGCCGTTAGCCACGCCAACAATCGCTTCGGCAAGGGCTTCAGAGAGTTCGTAGGTCGGCATAAACGCGCCGCTACCCACTTTCACGTCCATCACCAGCGCGTCCAGACCTTCCGCCAGTTTCTTCGCCAGAATAGAGGCGGTGATCAGCGGGATTGAATCCACGGTTGCGGTAATATCGCGG
>OATU01002043.1_pt1 | contig 10770 bp, 9 predicted proteins | sample 1516711 | NCBI WGS metagenome assembly OATU01 (sample SAMEA2579971, study PRJEB22360) | human gut metagenome | biome: human gut; feature: human-associated habitat; material: faeces | place: Denmark | collected 2008/2010 | reverse complement strand
ACCGTGGACTTTGCGGCCGGACGCAACCGCTACATCGGTTATCTGATTTCCATTGCAACCCGTTCCTTTAAGAACATGAAGGTGGCCCTGGACTGTGCCAACGGCAGCGCGTCCGCCATTGCCAAGAATGTGTTTGATGCCCTGGGCGCGGAGACCCATGTGATGAACAACGATCCCAACGGCCTGAACATCAATACGGACTGCGGTTCCACCCATATCAGGTATCTGCAGAAGTTCGTGGTGGAGCAGGGATGCGACCTGGGTTTTGCCTATGACGGCGATGCGGACCGCTGCATTGCCGTGGACGGGAAGGGCAATGTAGTGGATGGCGATGTCATCATGTACATCTGCGGCAAATACATGAAGGAGCAGGGAACCCTGTTCAACAACACCGTGGTCACCACCATCATGTCCAATTTCGGGCTTTACAAGGCATTTGAAAGAGAAGGCATTGCCTATGAAAAGACGGCTGTGGGCGACAAGTACGTGTATGAGAACATGGCTGCTACCGGCAACTGCCTGGGCGGCGAACAGTCGGGCCATATCATCTTCAGCAAGCACGCAACCACAGGGGACGGTATCCTTACCTCCTTAAAGGTGATGGAAGTGGTGCTGGAGAAAAAGCAGACCCTGGAGAAGCTGGCATCAGAGGTTGATATCTATCCTCAGGTACTTAAGAACGTGCGGGTCAAGGATAAAAAGCAAGCCCAGGACGATGAGGCGGTCCAGGCAGAGGTGGCAAAAGTGGCTGAAAGCCTGGGGACTGATGGACGCATCCTCCTGCGCCAATCCGGCACCGAGCCCGTGGTGCGCGTCATGGTGGAAGCGCCGGACCTGGATACCTGCGGCCGGTTCGTGGACCAGGTGATTGATGTGATGAAGAAGCAGGGACACTGCGTATAAGGGATGGAAGGAACCTTCCTGACATGACCTGTGGACAGGATTGAAAAATGCAAATTAAAAGTTGAAGGATGGAAGGCTGCTGTGATCGTCAGGATACGGCAGCCTTTTTGCGTGCAATCCATTTTACGGTTTCAACCAAATAAATGTAGATTATTGGTAAAAATAGTGATAAAATCTAACAAAATAATCACTGAATTTTGCTAAATAATTATAAAAGTTCCACAACTAGGAGGGGGTATTTCAAATTGACTTCCACTGTCCATGACCTTAGAATGAAGGCGGAAAGAAACACTATTTTAAAGGAGGAATAAGGGCATGGATGTAACAAGAAACGATGTGGAACGGATGATTGATGCTTCTCTGGGGGCTACGCCGGCGCCTACCCTGGGGCAGGTGGAGGAGTTCGTAAGGAAGACCCTGGATTATGACTTTGCCACCACGCTGACAGAGCCGTTTTTTATCAGGGGAAACGCAGAAATCCTTCACCAGGCAGGCAAGCAGCTGGTCAGCGTCATTTCCTATCCGCTGGGAGGGATGACCCATGAAGCAAAGCTTTATCAGGCCAGGAAGGCACTTAAGGACGGGGCGGACGAACTGGATATCTCCATGGATGTCAGCGCATTTAAATCAGGCCGCTACGAATACGTGAAGGAGGAACTGAAACCATTTGTGGACATGATGGAAGGCAAGATCATGAAAATGATATATTTTGCCAGCCTTCTGACCGTGGATGAACAGCTAAGGGCGGCTGAGATGGCCATTGAACTGGGGATTCCTTATCTGAAGACCAATACCGGATTCGGTTTCGTCACCACCACGGACCAGGTAAAGCTTATTAAGGACCATTATCATGACGCAATCACGTATTCGTATCCGGGGGGCGGGAGGCCCGGGGAAGATGCGCCAGCCATGATCCGGGCGGGAGCGGAGCGGATTGCCACCAGTTCGGCATTTAAAATTGTAGACAGCTTTAATGATTGATTTGGGATTGATTGGATTGAGCCACAAGGAGGATGGAATAATGAACAGAAATGAATTGGCACGTTATATTGACCAGACCACATTGAAACCAGGCATGACCCATGAGTATGTTGCCGGCTTCTGCGAAAAGGCTAAGGAGAATCATTTTGCAAGTGTCTGCATACTGCCCAATATGATTGAGACGGCAGCCCAGGTCCTGGAGGGCTCCGATACAAAGGTATGCACCGTCATCAGTTTCCCGCTGGGATTTGACTGGCCGGATGTGAAAATCCATGAGACGGAGGACGCCCTTAATAAGGGGGCGCAGGAGATTGACCTGGTCATGAATGTTTCCGCCCTGAAGTCTGAACGATATGATATCGTGGATGAGGAATTGGAAGGTGTGGTTAAGGCAAGCCATGGCAAAGGGGCAATCGTGAAGCTTATAATTGAAACCCCGCTGCTGACAGAGGGGCAGATTGTCAAGGCATGTGAACTGGCTGAAAAGCATGGGGTGGATATTGTGAAGACATCCACCGGATTCTCAGCCATGCTGCCCCGTTCCACATCCGTGGAGGATGTAAGGCTCATACGCAGCCGCGTAAAGCCGGATACAGGCGTGAAGGCGGCCGGTGGAATCCGCACCACTGCCGATACCCTGGCCATGATTGAAGCAGGGGCTACAAGGATAGGCGCCAGTGCAGGAGAGGAAATCATTGGCGGCCTGTAAGATGGCGGAGGAATGGGAATGCAGAAACTGGTAAGTTTGGATGATATAGAATTGAATGTGTCTGCAGCAGACTGGCAGGATGCGGTGGAAAAATCAGGGACCATACTTGTAAATAACGGTTATGTGACCAGGGAGTATGTGGACGCCATGATACAGACCGTCAAGACCCTTGGACCCTATATCGTGGTTGCCCCGGGACTGGCCATGCCCCATGCAAGGAGTACCAACGGCGTCATAAAAAGCGGCATCAGTATCATGACATTATCCCGGCCCGTAACCTTTGGCAATGAGAGCAATGATCCGGTGCGTCTGCTGATTGGACTGGCAGGGAGCAATGACGATCTTCACCTCAAAATCATACAGGCAATCGCTACTATTTTTGAGGATGACAGCATGCTGGGCAGGATAACGGCCTGCGGCAGTAAGGCAGCGGTTGCCGGGATATTCAATAATGTGGAGGTGGAGGATTAATGTTACATATCGTTACAATATGCGGATGTGGAATGGGCAGCAGCGTGATTCTGAAAATGAATGCTGAGAAAGCCTTAAAGGACTTAGGGATACAGGCAAAACTGGAGGTCAGCGATATCACGACGGGGAAGGGCGCGGCCCGCACCGCGGACCTGGTGCTCATAGGCAAGGAACTGGCCTATCTGGTGCAGGATATTGACAAACCTGTCATACAGCTTACCAGCTTTGTGAATAAGCAGGAAATCAAGGACAAACTGAGGGAGTACTGCGAAGCAAACAGGATTAAGTAGGGACCAGCAGGAAGCCGGGGAGTTTTTATATAAGAAAGGATTCAGAAATGGGGAAATTTGATAATAAGGTAGTGATTGTCACAGGAGCAGGACAGGGAGCCGGCAAACAGCTGGCTATCCGGTTCTACAGGGAAGGCGCCAGCGTATGTCTACTGGATCTGAATGGAGACAACCTGGCCGCTGTGGCGGATGAGGTGAAACCGGATGAAGGGCGTTTCCTGACATATACCGTGGATGTCAGCGACAGCGCCCAGGTGAACCAGGCCATAGAGGACATAGGAACGAGGTTTGGTAAAATTGACATCCTGATTAACAATGCGGGCGTGCTTCACAAAGGCATGATAGAGGATTCCACGGATGCACATATCCAGCTCATGGTCAGCGTGAACCTGCTGGGGCCCATGTACTGCACCAGGGCCTGTGTGCCTTATATGAAGGGGGACGGGGGGAATATCGTCAATGTGGCTTCCATACTGGCAACCTTCCCCAATACCGGTTCAGGGGCTTATGGAGCTGCCAAGGCCGGAATGATGGTATTGACCAGGGTATGGGCCGCAGAGCTGGCGCCTTATCATATCCGTGTGAACTGCTATGCGCCTGGCGTGCTTAATACGCCTATGGCGGAGGACGTGATTAAGAACCGTGCAGAGAGTAAACTTTGCCAGATACCGCTGCGCAGGTTTGGGGAGCCGGATGACGCATTTGATCTGGTAAGCTTCTTCTGTTCGGGGCAGGCAGGTTATATCACAGGACAGACCATAGGACTGGATGGAGGAATCTGGGCCACACAGACGCCCACGGCTGCCTGGAAACTGTAGGGGAAGATGGAGAGGGGGATACTATGGATTTTGCAATTGATTTTATTACCAATGTACTTGGCAATCCCACGGTCATGCTGGGTATCATCGCATGTATCGGATTGATATTTTTAAGGAAAAGCGTCAGTGACATTGTTATGGGAACGGTTAAGACCATGATGGGGTATCTGATCCTGAGCGCCGGTACAACCATCATCGGGACGCCTATCACCCTGCTGACAACCCTTGTACAGAGAGGGCTGGGGGTCGATGGGGTACTGCCCCTGTACTGGGTGGTGTATTCCGAGTCCATGGCCAGGTTTGGGACAGAGGCGGCCCTGATATTCATCACTGGTTTTATCATTAATATCCTGTTGGCCAAATTCACCCCATGGAAGAATCTGGCCATGACAGTCCATCTGCAGCTGTTCTGGGCAGGCTTCATGGCAAGCATCATGGCAGGCTTCGGTTTTACCGGTGTCACGCTGATTCTTGTGGGCGGACTGATTTCCGGGGTTTACTACTGGATTGCCACTACGATTTCAGCCCACTACTTAAAGCCGGTAACCACGGAGCATGCCAACTTTGTCCCCAGTGCCGTTGCACTGGTCATAGCGGGGGAGGCGGGAAGGCTCTTTAAGAAGGGCGGGAAATCAACGGAGGAAATAGAATTCCCCAATTCCCTTAACTGGCTGAAGGACAGCATTATCGCCACCTGTATGGCTGTGCTGGCAATGAATTTTATTTTTACATTCATAGCCGGTCCTGGGGTTGTCAGGGAACTGGCAGCAGGGATGCCATGGATCCTCTATGTAATCATCCAGTCACTGACCTTTGGCGGAGGCATTGCGGTTATCCTTTACGGCGTGCGCATGATGCTGGCGGAACTGATACCTGCCTTCTCAGGCGTGGCGGAATCCCTTCTTCCCAATGCGGTGCTTGGGCTTGACTATCCAACGGTATTTCCGTATGCGGGAACCGCGGTCATGCTGGGATTCATATTCAGCCTTCTGGGTTCTATCCTGGCCACACTGGTGATGGCCTTTACCGGATTCTCACCCGTGGTGGTGCCCGGGGTCCAGATAAACTTCTTTGAGGGCGCCCTGGTAGGTGTATATGCCAATGCAAGGGGAGGGCTTAAAAACTGCATCTTCAGTGCCCTTGTCACCGGATTCATCCTGCAGTTTGCGGTTGCGCTCACCTTCCCCATGACAGGACACCTTATGGCTACCGGAGGAGCGTATGAAGCAATGGATTTCAATACGATTGGTTACCTGATTGCAAAAGTGATGTCAATCTTTCATTAAGTGAATATCTGTCTGACAGGCCATGCATTCCATTTCCAGGATGGAGTGCTGGCTTGTCTGCTTATGCAAGGAAGTGAGGGGGACAATGGAAAAGGCAATGCAGTATCTGGATTTAATCCGCAAAGATCCATTCCTTCATGCCATGCTGGCATCCTATGATAATGCCGCTGCTGCCCAGGTACAGGACTGTGTGCTGGATTATGGCTGCGGATATGGATGGGGGAGCTATATTCTCTCAGATTCCTTCCGGCATGTTACTGGATATGACCCGGACGCGGAACGGATTTCCTTTGCCCGCAGACATTTTGCCAGGAAGAATATTGCATTTACCCAGGATGGGGGATTGCTGGCCGGGCGCCGTTATGACGTTATCTGCCTTTTCATGGTCCTTCCCTATGTGGAGGACAGCGGGGAGCTGCTGGCGCGTCTTGGGATGTGCCTGAAACCGGAGGGATTCATTTGGATCAGTTACAAGTCAGCCGACACCGCGCTTTTGACCGTGATAAAAAGCTGGTCACAGCAGCGGGGATTTGTCCTGGCATGTTCTTCGTCCCGGCGTCTGTCGGACCGGGAGGAAGTGGTGGAACAATGTTACGGCAGGCACAGGGATGAGGGATGGACATATGCTTTATGAACGATGCATACATATAATTGAACTATTGATCCGGTCCAGGCAGCCCATGACAAGCAGTGAACTGGCCGGGCGGCTGTCCGTGAGCACGCGGACAATCCGCAGTGACCTGGACGTCATTGACCGGTGGCTGGCTGAATTTTCACATGAACCGGTGGTGAGGGTGCCTGGACTTGGGATACTTTTAAATGACAGCGATGGACGCATCCAAAGGGAACTGGAGGAGCCGGGCACAGGCGTATATATAATGTCCTCCAGGGAACGGGTCAGGTCCATTACCGGCTGGCTGCTGACAGAGGAACCATCCACCAGCATTGCCGGGATTGCGGACAGGCTTCAGGTAAGCGCGGCCACGGTTTCCAATGACCTGCAGAAGGTGAAAACGTGGATGAACCAGTTCTGCATCCACATGATATCCAGGCCCCACACAGGAATTGCCGTACGGGATTCGGAGAGCAATATACGCCGGGGATGTGTCATGCTTCTTCGTGAAATGCTGGAAACCGGGACGCACCAGCAGGATCTGATCGGCATGAGGTTCATCCAGGCGGAAAATGTGCTGAGAAAATACAGGATGGACGCTCTTTGTGAAGCAATCAGCATGTGGAGGGAGGACATCCTGTTCCTTATACGGCAACTGCAGGAGAGCGCCCAGGTGACCATATCGGATAACGGGTTCTGTGCAATGTTCCTGTATCTGCTCACAGCGTTCTCACGCAGGTACAGGGGGTGCAGGATTAGCGTGGGAAGACAGAATTACACACATATCAAGGCGCAGTCCGGCTTTGACTTTACCAGGATACACGACCTGATACTGGACCGGACCGGTCTGGACATGGATGAGGATGAAATGTTCTTTATCCATGCACAGTGGATGTCCCTGCGCAAGTTCGGCTCGTCCCAGGACATCAATGTGGAAAATGTCCTCATTGCCAAAGAGCTGATTGCAGAGGTAAAGGATTCCCTGGAGCTGGAGTTTGAGGAAGGGGATGACACGGTGCTGGAGCTGGCCACCCATCTGAGCGTCATGCAGTACCGGCTGTTCCTCAATATACCTGCGGAACATAACGCGGCGCTGACAGAGATAGAGGAGACCTTCCCTGACGTGTGCCAGGTGGTACGGGAGAAGCTGTGGTCCATACTGCGGATGCGCATGGAACATGTAAACCGGGAGGTATGCAGTAAGGAGGCTGTCTACATTTCCATGTATATCGTGGCCTGCATCCTCAAGAACCCGCTGGAGGATGCCGCAAAGAAAAACGTGATTATTGTGTGCAACAGCACGGTTGCCACGTCGCGGATACTGGAAAACCGCCTGGGGGCCATATTTTCTAATATTAACGTGGTCAAGGCCATTTCTTACCATGAATTTGTCAATTCCCCTGAGCCCCTGCCCTGTGACCTGATTATCTCCACCCTGCCTTTAGAGAGCAGCCACTATCCGTGCATCACGGTGAACCCCTTACTGAAACTGGAGGATATCAATAAGCTTATGGGAATGTTCATGCTGCGTATGCAGAACGTGGACCTGAATAAATATATCAGCGCAACCATCAACATCGCGGCCCGTTCCCTGGAACTGAAACCAGAGGAGCGCATCAAGCTGTCAATCGAGCTGGCAAGGGATATCAAGGATGAGGTAAAAGGGCTGGACAAAAGCAGGAAACCTGCCTTAAGGAATCTTTTGGATGAGTCCCTGATTGGGGTTAAGGTCCATGCTAAAAACTGTTATGATGCCATTCAGATAGCGGGAAACCTTCTGAAGGACCAGGGATATATCACACAGAAGCACATAGATGAAATGATACGCATCAAGCGCAGGCTGGGCGGTTACATGGTCATTGACAGGGGCGTTGCCCTTCCCCATCTGCTGGCGCCTGAACTGCCCGGGCCCTGCATGAGCGTCATCACCCTGGACAAACCGGTTAAATTCAACCATGCGGAAAACGACCCAGTAAAACTCATCGTCATGCTGCTGTCCAACCATAACACGGCCCATATCAAGGTGCTGGAGGAACTGGTGGATGTGCTGGGGGACGCCGGGAAGCGGGAAGCCATAGAGGCAGCCGCAAGCGCCTACGAGCTTTTAAGCATCATAAGTTAAGGACAGCAGCAGGCAGTCATGCAGGGAACGTGATTTTCTCCAAACGCCCCATTGTTCATAAAAAACAGGAATAAAAGGTATAACTATTGAGAATAGCCGGGGCCGGTATCCATGTTGTCAGCTATTTCTAAATGTGATATAATGAATTAACGTTGCAAAAACACAGCGATTTTAACAGTAAAGGAATGATGGGAAAATGGGGCTGAATCAGTAAGGGTAGTACTGTTCATCGTCCGCCGCTACGGTGTCATCGAGCGACTGCCCGGAACGGGCTGAGGGATTAGGACCGTAGGACTGGTATATTACTTTTAAATGATGGACAGGATTGGAGGAAAAGACATGTTAAATTATAAGAGATATAAGAGGGTCCCTGTTGTAAATTTCCCGGAGCGCACATGGCCCGGCAAGGAAATCATGAAAGCGCCCGTATGGTGCAGTGTTGACCTTAGGGACGGCAACCAGGCCCTGGTGGAACCCATGGTCGTGGAAGAGAAGGTGGAGATGTTCAACCTTCTTGTTAAACTGGGATTCAAGGAGATTGAGGTGGGTTTTCCGGCTGCTTCCCAGATTGAGTATGATTTCTTACGCACGCTGGTGGAGCGCAAGCTGATTCCGGATGATGTGGAGGTACAGGTCCTTGTACAGTGCCGCGAGCATCTGATTAAAAGGACATTTGAGGCATTAGAGGGAATTAAGAAGGCCATTGTACATATTTATAATTCCACATCCACCTTACAGCGTGATGTGGTGTTCCATAAGGATATGGAGGAAATTAAGGATATCGCGGTCATCGGCACCAAGCTGGTCCAGCGTTATGCGGCAGAGTGCGATACCCAGGTCCGCCTTGAGTACTCACCTGAGAGCTTTACCGGGACAGAGCTGGAATTTGCCCTTGATATCTGTACGGCTGTCCAGGAGACATGGGGAGCCACCAAGGAGAAACCCATTATCATCAACCTTCCGTCAACCGTAGAGATGACCACCCCCAATGTGTATGCGGACCAGATTGAATGGATGCATACGCACTTTAAGAACAGAGAGAGCATCATTTTAAGCGTACATCCCCACAATGACCGCGGCGAGGGCGTGGCTTCCACGGAACTGGCCCTTCTTGCAGGAGCGGACCGTGTGGAGGGCACATTGTTCGGCAACGGTGAGCGTACCGGCAATGTGGATATCCTGACAGTTGCCTATAACATGTTCTCACAGGGCATTAACCCTGAACTTAATATTGAGAATATACGCGAGATTGCAGAGGTCTGTGAGCGCTGTACCAAGATGGACATCCCGCCCAGGCATCCGTATGCAGGCAAGCTGGTATTCACCGCATTTTCCGGTTCCCACCAGGATGCAATCAACAAAGGCATGCAGGCGCTCCGCGAGAGGAAGGGGGAGTACTGGGAGGTTCCATATCTTCCCATCGACCCCAGCGATATCGGCAGGGAATACGAGCCGATCGTGCGTATCAACAGCCAGTCCGGCAAGGGCGGCGTGGCATTTGTCATGGACACCTTCTACGGCTTCAAGCTGCCCAAGGGGATGCACAAGGAATTTGCAGATGTCATCCAGAAGATTTCCGAGCAGCAGGGCGAGGTTGCGCCTGAGCAGATTATGGAGGAATTCAAGAAGAATTATCTGGAGCGCAAGGAACCCATGCATTTCAGGAAGTGCCGCATAACCGATACAGAGACAGGGGACGGCGAGTTTGCAACCCTTGCAAAGGTAACCTTCTCAGACCACGGCATTGAGAAAACATTTGAAGGCGTTGGAAACGGACCCATTGACGCTGTACAGAGAGGACTTGAGGATGCCCTTGGCATCCAGATTAAGGTCCTGGACTACAACGAGCACGCACTTGGTTCCGGCTCCGGTGCGGAGGCAGCTTCCTACATCCACCTGGTTGACCAGGTCACAGGCAAGGCAACCTACGGTGTGGGCATCAGTTCCAACATCACCAGGGCATCCATCCGCGGTATCTTCAGCGCGGTGAACCGTTTGTTTTATTGATAAGGCATGGAACCATTTTATTAATATAGGGTAAATCATACCGGCCAGCAGGAAATACAGCCTGCTGGCTTTTTTGTTGTTAAGGATTACGGTAATTGTGCCGATATTATGATTAGGATGTGTTCCAAAACACGTTTTCACATAATGGAGGGGGGATTGTATGTGCCGGAGGAATATAAGAAATGCCATATTAATCCTGGCTGTGATATCAGTGCTGCTGCCAGGGCCGGATCTTTCCAACGCTTACGCCAAACCATGTGCCGGGGAGATAGAGGTCCGTTCAGGAGACGGGGACCATTCCGTTGAAGCGCCTGGCATAATTGTGATACAGGAAGTATCTGAGGGGATGGAAGAACCGGAGGATAAGGAGGAGAGGGAAGGAACGGGCCATGCCATGCCGGACGGTTCACAGGAAGAATTGGGGGAATCCTGCGGCATGTTTGAAATCACCGGTTATTGCAGCTGTGAACTATGTACCGGGGACAACCAATTAACCTTTTCAGGAACAGTCCCAAGGCCAGGGCATACGGCGGCGGCCGATTTGGGTATATTTTCTTTTGATCATGTCCG
>OATU01002036.1_pt1 | contig 10811 bp, 13 predicted proteins | sample 1516711 | NCBI WGS metagenome assembly OATU01 (sample SAMEA2579971, study PRJEB22360) | human gut metagenome | biome: human gut; feature: human-associated habitat; material: faeces | place: Denmark | collected 2008/2010 | reverse complement strand
TCAGAAGAAAAAAAAAAACACCAAAAACCGCAACGCGGCTCGCCCCGCCGCCATAGGAAATTAACTGACGATCCATTAGTATGAAATGGTTATCATCTTTGTTAAGTTGTCTTGTAAGCTCGTAATTATATCTTCCTTCATTCTCGAGATTGATTTCTTTGCCATCTCGTTCTTTATAGTCGCTGGAATTGCGGTAATCTTCTTTGAACGGAATGAAAGAAGTCTTGGCCTCTTCAATACTTTCAATATCCTCATTGATTCGCTCGAGGTATTCCCGCTGAATCTCATACCATTTGCCATCACATATGCAGTACGCTTTATCGTTATAGTTCAGTTCACCCATAAGACATTCACTCGACGACCAGGTTCGCAAGATACAGCCGTCAATTCTTGAAATCGCCTTTATCTTTTTACTCTTCAACTTCTCTAGCGAATCTGGCTTCTTCTTAAACGAACGGATGACGTCACCAAGCAAAATATCATTATGAAGGCGCGGCTCTCCATGAGGATCTTTCTCATTCCCAATCTGGAATCCCTCAATATCATCCCAATTTATGACATCAGGCACTGCCATCCATAAATTATTATTGGTGTCAGCATACTCAGAAAAATGAGAAATTTGATGAAGCGCCTCGTTCCACAAGGCATTAATAAGTTCAGTGTCCTTTACGCTTGCAATACGGTCAATCCAATCAAATAATTGCTTATAGGTGTCCTTCCGATACACCTTATATAGCTCGCGAAGAAAGGCCTCCGCGTTTTCAAGATTGACTTCCTTCGTAACGGACAGAGAGTCCCTTCCCGTCATCATCCCACTCAAAAAGGTGCCATCCTCACCTTTGGCGGTAACCTGCCCCAGCAAATTACAATCCGCATCGAAAGCAAAATCGTCAATTCCGCCCGCTTTGGGCAGCTGTTCGCTGGACCGTTTCGCACTGCCTGAAACGTCGGCAAACCTGACCGCCCTCAGTGTATTAGGCTCTACAGTGTTAAGAATGCATTTCAGCCCAAAACGTTCCTCGACAGAAGATCGATTGATCAGTGCGCGTCCGTAACCGAATGTTAGGGCAAAATATCGCACATTCTGTTCCATGCCATTCGAAGAGCCATCATCGAATTCCTCATCACCAATCTCATTGCACTCGAGCAAAACCGGTATGACGAGTACGAGGCTAACATTTTCCACACTCAGACACTCTCCGTCTACTGATGAGCCAAAGAAAGACTCAACCCAAGTAGGTTTATGCTCCCCTCGCGTTCTTACCAGCAGCCTATAGTCATCATGACCTTCGACCGGCAACGTCATTATTCCCTTGTCTTCATCCGGTTCGACGGTAATCTTTTCCGGCGGAATGTCTTGCTTAATTAAATAGATGCTGAGCTTGTTCTTAGTCATCTCATTCCTCAATCAACGATTTGGCTGCTCGGTTTTTACGCCGGATCCCGCATATATGCTACAGCCATCCGACAACCCCACGAATAGATTACCTTATGTTTGACTGGAATCACCAACCCTATTAAGAGGCAATTCCAAAACCATAGGAATGGGTGCGCTCCGTCATCATTTGCTTAAGGGTTATGCCTACACTGCTTTGCCTATGCATGGCTTGTCCAATCCATTCCGTTGCTTTATCCCAGACCAGTTCGAACCAGCGGCTACGGTAGTGGCTGGCAGCTGGCTTGAATGAACTGCACCCCAAAACTTGGACTGATTAAATTAGATATTACTCCGTCAGAGACCGATTCCGGAACTCCTCCGGGGCCAGCCCATTCAAAGCGACCTGTCTTCGCCTCGTGTTCCAGTGGACGACGTACCCATCCAGATTCCGTTTGAACGAGTCGAAGTCGGGCCAGGACCGCTTCCTGAAGAACTCGTCCTTGAGATGTCCGAAGACCTGCTCCGTCGCGCCGTTGTCGAGGCAGTTGTCCTTCCTCGACTGGATTGGTAACAGTGTGTTGGACAGTTTCTTAGAGGACGAGTCCTTGTTCGGTGAATTCCTTCGGGCTCCGGTATCCGGGGGTGGAGTGGAGCCGCTGGTTGCCGGACCACCACACGTAGTCGTTGAGGTCATGCCTCGGCTGCTCGATCGTGGTGTAGTGGTTCCGGTACACGAGCTCCTTCTTCAGCAGCCTGTTCGTCGACTCGACCACGGCGTTGTCGTAGGGTCTGCCCTTGCGTGACAACGATCTTTTGATGTCGAACACGTCGAGCGGCTCGTCGATCCCCGTGTTGTCGAACTCGCTGCCCCGGTCGGTGTGGAACACCTGGACGTCCGTCAGCGGGAAGTCGAGGGTGGCGAACGCGGCCAGCACCAGGCCCGCATCCCGGGTCCGCCCGGCGGAATGGCCGGCGATGCCCCTGTTCACCAGGTCGACCAGCAGGCACACGTACGCCCAGCTGTGTGTGATCGAATAAAGGTGTTCACTGTCGGCACTTGTTCCTGAACACCCTGAGCGTTCAATTTGGACGGTGTCGGCGGTGATGGCGCCGGTGGAATGGGAATACCGGCATCGTCTGGTTCCTTGGTGGATTCCCGAGTGCCTGTCAACCAAACTGATGGTTCTCGGGGGGAAAGGAAATGACGACACCGGTGTGTGTCCGACAGCGTATCAGGCAGCTCGACCGCCAGGGCTTGAGCCACAGGGAGATATCGCGGAAACTCGGCGTATCGCGCACGACCGTGGCCAGGTACGCCAACCACGGGGATTACTCTCCCAAGCCCCTTGGCTCGGGGCATGCGGGCAGGTCGCTGGTCGACGCGGGGTATTCGGCCGTCGTGGACGGGTGGCCGGCCGCGGATCTGCGCATGCCCGTCAAGCAGCGCCACACCGCGACGCGCGTGTACGAGCGGCTCGTGGCGGAGTGCGGGTTCACGGGCTCGTATTCGTCGGTGCGGCGCTGGGTCAAGCGCTGGCGGCGGGAGCATCGCATGGAGTCGGACGGCTTCGCCGAGTTGGAGTGGGCGCCGGGAAGCGCGCAGGTCGATTTCGGCCAGGCCAGGGCCGTGATCGCCGGAGTCGAACGCGTGGCGCGTTTCCTGGTGGTGTCGTTCCCGTATTCGAACATGCGCTGGGTGGTCGCCCTTCCCGGCGAGACCGCGGAATGCGTGTGCCAGGGACTGCTGGAGGTGTTCGAGAGGACGGGCATGACGCCCGGGGTGGTGGTGTTCAACAACGCCACCGGCGTGGGCCATCGCAGGCCGGACGGCACGGCCGCCCGGACCCGCTTGTTCTCCCTGTTCTGCGCGCATTACGGGTTCGGGCCGCGGTTCCGCGACCCGTGTTCCGGCCATGAGAAGGGCAGTGTGGAGAACGCGGTCGGCTTCGTCAGGCGCAACCTGATGGTGCCGATGCCGTCGGCCGAGAGCTTCCAAACGCTGACGCGCGTATGGCTTGACGAGTGCGAACGCGTCGCCGGATCGGATCACTACCGGCATGATGTTCCGGTGATCGAACTGTTCGAGGCGGAGAAGGACCACATGCTTCCATTGCCCGGCGTGCGGTTCGACCCGTGCGACTGGAGGAGCGTGAAGGCCGACAAGACCGGCATCGTCGTCATCGACGCGAACCGGTATCCGGCCGGACCGAAATGGCGTTCCATGCGCCTGCAGGCCGGGGCGCGCGTCTTCGAGATCGAACTGCGGGGCCCCGACGGCGAAACGATCACCACGCCGGAGAGGATTTGGGGCCATTCGGCGAAAACCCAGGCGGACCCGGCGAGCCTGCTCGCGATCATCGCGCGAAAGCCCCGCATATGGGGCGAAAGCCCGATCAGGAACGATTTCCCCGAAACCGTGCGAGCCCTGCCCGACCGCATGGACGCACGCACGCGCTCCGATCTGCTCGACGACATCCGCGCCGTTGCCGCCGACTGCGGGCTCGCCGCCACGGTCAAAGCGGTGGAAACCGTCATCAACGCGGGACGGACCGTCGACCGCGCGGCGATCGGCACATGCGCCAAACGCATCCTCGAGGGTGCGGGAACCGAAGGCGGGCAGGATTTGAAGCGTTACGACAAATACATGAAGGAGGCCGAATGAGCCAGCAAAAACCGCGGCAGCGCGGCGGCCGCGTTCCTGACAAGGCCACGCCGGAACAGGTCATGGGCCTCGCCCGCAACCTGCCGTTGACACACAGCGTGCCCGGGAAGGCCCTGGAGGACGCCACGCCCGGCCAGCTCGGCTTCCTGGCCAACCTGTTCGAGAAGGAGAACGCGAGCCGGGCCGAATCCAAACGGCGGCGGCTGCCCAAACAGGCCGGGTTCCCCCAGAGCAAGACCCTGGAGGGATACGACCGGGGGCATGGCCTCGTTCCCCGCCGACCGGGGCCGCGAACAGCTGGAAAGCCTGGAATTCGTCGACCGGGCCGAGGACCTCGTGCTCTACGGCGACATCGGCCGCGGCAAGACCCACCTGGCCATCGCGATCGGCATGCTCGCATGCCAACGCATGATACCCGTGAGGTTCCTCGCCGCCTCCAGCCTGGTCATGCGCTTGAGGAAGGCCAAGGACGACAACAGATTGGACGCCGAGCTCAAGTCGATAGGCAGGGCCGGGCCGGTCATCATCGACGAGCCCGGCCACCTGCCCATCGACATCGACGGGGCCAGGCTCCTGTTCCAGGCCGGCGCGGACAGCTACGAGACACGCAGCGTCGTCTCCGCCTCGAACCTCGAGTCCGGCAGATGGGGCGACGTGTTCGGCGACGGGGACATGGCCGCCGCGGTCATCGACCGCATCGTCCACCACGGCAGGATCCTCCGCTTCCACGGCGAATCCTACCGGAACAGACACTCCCTCATGAAATAAACCAAACAAACAACAAAACAAACAACAAAACAAGGAACCAACCGCCGACGGTGTTCAAGTTGAACGCCGACGGTGTTCAGATTAAGTGCCGAACACGTCCACCTCAATTTGACGAAATACACCAAGGGGAGTTTCAGGACATCGTAGCCGTTATGGACGATGAAGTGATGGTGAGGCTTATGAACATCGCGATGATACGCAACGTTTCAATGCTGGAATTCCTGCCCCCCCCCCATTTGAAATTCTGGAGTATGCCAGTGCGCTGTGCTTGGCGTTTACGCGGTTGTCGTTCTCCGCGTCCTAGTTCTTTTTGTTCACAATTCTCCTCTAGTCTGTGGTCTCTCTTTTTTCCCCGAATCCTACATACCTAGACCGACTGGGATATTTTACGAAAAGATAAAATCGAACAAATGTTTGAGTGTGTGGTATGCTGCCGTTGAAGATTAGATAGGTGTGAGTCGGAGAATGGGGCTATTGTCTCGGCGGGGAAGAGATTAATGTATGAACTATATTCGGCAAAAGGTTGGTGGAATGATTAAAGCCATTGGAACTTTTTTGAATACCGAACATCCGGGGCTTACCAATGTTTCAGACATATTCACGGTTGGTATTTCCGTGATTTCCATCGTTATTGCTTTTATGTCATATGACTATGTGAAGAATCATGACCAGCAGATTGCCAAGTTTGAACAAGCGAATGAGATATCGTCTTGGGTGGTACATGATTCGAAAGGCGGCGTTCAGATGGTGGAGAATTCTCCATTAATGAAGGTTTCCGTCAATAATGGTTCGGATCAGCCGATCTATGATGTCGTTTTAACTTCTGGAACATATCAAGGGGCTGGTGCCGATTATTTGAGCGGGACAAATAATACTGTTTGTGTAGGTACCGTTCCTCCTGGGAGATTTACGACTTATGTTCCTTATCCGGGCGAAGGAATGCATGTTCGTGTTGAATCGGTTATTGCCTTTCGAGACAATAAGGGTAACAACTGGATTCGCAACGCCAAAGGCGTTCTTTCTGAAATCAAAACGAATTCGTATGAATATCTCAAACTAGATCTTCCTCCAGATAATTGGCAATCCCTCGAGTCGGAATGACGAGACAAAATATTGTTGATGTGCTGTCGGCGTTATCGGATCAGTTGCCCGCTTGCCGACGGTTCGTTCGGCATGTTGTTGAGTCTGACTCCGGGCGTGAACAAGCATAATGTTGCCTGGCATGTATGCGATTCAATAAAGGTGCCCAGCGGGGGCATACGCTACATCGTCGGTTCGTGCAGCACAAGGTCGACCGGCCCCATGCGAGTGCTTGGCTACCGCGCGACCGCCGAGCCATTCGCCGACGAGCCGACAAGCCTACAAGCCTGACGAAGGCGTTGCGCTTACAAATGAACAACGGGTGGCATCCATACATCATGATGAACGAGTAAGGTTGACGGGAGGGGGAACCACATGAACCAGGCATGCGTGCATAACGACACCATCGACGTGGGCAACCATCATGGCCGGCCGCAATGCCGGCCGTTCCTGCAATTTCTGACAACGCAGGAACGCAACGTCATTTGGCTGCTGCTGGCCATCGCTTTTCTTCCGGTGGACGGCACCACGCTTGGCCTGTACGCGCCGTTCTGGTCGCCAATCAGTCCGGCGCTGTTCGCCGTGTACTGCCTATGCAATTGGCGTCAACTGCGCATCGTAGCCAACCGGTACCTGCCAATGTTCCTCCTGCCGGTGGCCTGCATAATCCTGTCCATCCCGGGATGGCTGAAATTCGGCATCCATCTCAACGCCGCGTTCATGAGCATCACCGGATTATTGGGCGTGCTCGCCACTTTGGGTGCGATCGCCATTGCGTTCGACATCAAACGCATTCCGTGGCGTACGCCATTGCGGATTCTCATCGCTTCTTACTGGTTCTCCTTCGGCGTGGGCGTGGTGCAATGGCTATCCATCCATCTGCATATCAAGCCGTTGGCCGGCTATTTCGCGCACCTCATGTACCGGCAGTACATCAATGAAAGCTCGGTGTGGGGCGGTGGTCGCCCGCAGTTCCTGTTCGCGGAGCCCAGCTATATCGGCATGCATCTGTTCGGCGTATTGCTGCCGCTTATGTGGCTTATGCGTGGGCGCGACCGTATCTATGCCAAGCGGTTGCGCAACCTCATCGTTGTGTATGCGATTGGCTCTGTGCTGATGCAGGCCGGCACCCGGATCGTTCTTGATTCGGTGGTGGCGTTGCTGGTTGCCATTATTGTGCATAATTCGTGGTGCGACAAGAAACAGCGCGTGCGTGGTATTGCGCAGCTGCTGGGTGCGGTTATGCTTGGTCTGCTGGGAGTGCTTGCCGATTCCCGACTATCTTCGATTGCGGAAAACGGTGCCGAAGGAGACGGATCGTTCTTCGCGCGAATCTACCAGAGTCTTGACCCGATATGCGGGCTGCTCGCCCATCCGTGGACGGTGCTTACCGGATATGGCGCCGGCAACATCATCAACGCGGTATGGGCCGGTGCGAAGCATGCGGGACGATTGTTGAATGGCTTGGGTATGAATGGAAGTGCTGCGGTGGGATTCGCGGCTGGCATGAATGCGGACACCGTATGGACGATGTGTGCGTATACCAGCGTCGTTGCCGAATGCGGATTGGTCGGCCTGGTTCTGCTGGTCATCGCTTCCATAGTTTCCATGACGCGTGTCTTCGATACGGCAGCTGCCGAGCATGGTGTTTGGAGCAAGACTGTTGTCTGCTGGCTTGTCCTGATCGTGTACCTGTATATCCAGTGCGAGAACTACGCGTTCGCCGCGCTGCCGTTGTTTATCTCCGCGGCAAGCAAGCTGCGCAAGTAACCATATTTGACGGGATATGGATGTCTTCTTCTGGATAACTTACGGTTAGAGAAGCCGCTATCGCAAGTATTCTTTAACCTGTCCACAAGGCGGCAGGCATTAGCAATCATTTGGGTAGGTAATGTTCGACTGTTCAGTTTTCGAGCCTTGCCGCTCTGGAGCTGCCATAAGCGAAATGAGACGTGTTTCGTTGCTTAGAGTGCAGTGGTCACGGCCCGTTCGGACAGCAGCTCCTCGATACTTAATATGCAAGACGGCAGTCGATGGCCGTCTATGTTGGATGAAGTGATCTGAAGTGATTTTACGGGCTGCGGATTTGCGAGCCGAACGGCCATAGCGCTAGTTTGACCATCTTGAACGATTGAATGCCGAACGGAATACCAATGATGGTGACGCAGCCCCCTACTAAGGGGAGTTTCAGGACATCGTAGCCGTTATGGTCGATGAAGTGATGGGCGAGGATCATGAACATCGCGATGATGCGCAGCAGTTCGATGCTGGAATTCCTTCCCCCCCCCCATTTGAAATTTTGGAGTGTGCCAGTGCGCTGTGCTTAGCACTTACGCGGTTGTCGTTCTCCGCGTCCTGGTTTTCTCTCATAATTCTCTGTATCGGGCATAACCCAGAAAACTGATGCAAGACGGATTGTCATCGTTTGTTGTGGCCATATCATGCCATAGCTGTGCGCGAGTTTCTGCATACTAGAAATCCGTGTGACCATTCATCTGATCGCACGGATTTTTTAATGCCTGAATCGTAATGCGGTGCTGTTTCCGTATCTTACGAAGGCGTCACTATAGGGATTCTGCAGAGGATAGGACTTTCTCGACGATGAGATTGTCTAAAAGTCCTTCTGCATACTGTATGGGCTGCTGTGTGTCCTTGTGATAGCGCACGATGACTCTGCCGTAGAATTTGCGGTATTCGGTCAGTTCCTCTCCCTCGTAGCCGACATAGTAGGGGTCGTCGTCTTCGCTCTTTTCCTTTGGGCATTCCAATGGGTCCCCGATACGCTTGAGACATGTGAGCATCCAGAGGTCGTTGTTTTCTGGAAGACGTACCAGGCCGATCACGTTATTCCCCTTGTGCAGGTGCTCCGCATCTTTCCCGTTGTCGTTCCTTTTTCGGGACAGAAGCCAATCGGTGTTGAGCTCATCGGGGTCTCTCCTGAACACCTTGATGGGTTCGGTGCCATTGTAGTTGGTCATGAAACGGATTTTCGTCCTGCTGATCTCCTCGTCAGTGAGGCGAAGCAGGTCATTTAATTTAATATCTTCACTCATATCTACATGATAGCTCGTGAGGACGGAACCTTGCATTTGTTTTAATGCCGCTTATTGCATACAAAGTCACACTAGTTGTTGGTCTTTTTCGTCATGCGCGGAATATACGGTGAGGGGCCGCCGACATGACAAGGAAAATCAAGATTAGGGAGATGATTTCTCCTGAGCGTTGAAGCTCATCAGGATATGAAAATGAGACTGGATGCCGGAGCATACGCGAGGCTGCTTCTGATGGAGACGAATAGGGAAGTGTGCGCGAGCAGCTTCAGAGGTATTGACATAAGGAAGCAGTTTTCTTGGTCTTTTACGCCAAACCTGGAATTCGAAAAGGTGGCAACTCGGGCGTGTCATTTTCTTTGCCCTAAAATTTATAGATTTTTGAATAGTTCGTCGATTTGAGAATTTAGGCCTTTCGCTGTTTGGCGTGGGTGAATTCTGTCAGGTATGATGGTTCGTAAGTCGAGTTTGCCGCAGGTCAGATAGATCATAGTGCTGAAATAGCCCATGTTCCTGAAGCCCCTTGCGTGGGTTTCACGTTCTAGATGACGCTTCCCGGACCCTTGAGGACCGCGTTGGCGTGCCGGTGGTCGAAGTAGATGTCGTCCCCAGTGACGGCGTAGCTGCCGTGCCAACACCTTCATAAGTGTGTGTTTCTGCAAGTTGGCGTCCGCAGCCCCTTATCTATATCGGTCAATCCATGCTGTAAGAGAAGACGGAATCGCGTCAGCGGACGGCCGTGGGACGAATGTTCCGAAGCGAGTTAGGGGCGTGGGCTGGAATGCAGAAAAAAGTTCGACTGGGGTTGGCGCATCGGGTTCGAAGACATCTGCTTGTGGCAGGAGTTCATGGAACAAATCCACAACCAATCCATCAACCACGGCCGGATTCCTTGTCCCGTCGGCATTGTGAAACAACGGCTCATGATGCGCAATACGGTTCCTGCACTCGTTGATGAGACGGATTTTAGCGTTCAGGTCCGCACGATTCGTCCCGGAGGGCCACGCGTGGTGGAGGTATGGTATCCACAGAATTCTTTCGTGGGCTTTGTCGGTCAGATGCGCCCAGAATCCAAGTGGAGGGTTCGCGATCATCTTGTCCGGTTGTATGGTCTCCGTACGGGAGGGTGTGGCGTTGCGAATGCTCGTCCGGTTCAATGCGTTCGCGTCGAACGACTTTCCAGCTCTGTTATGTCGTGGTATAGGGATGTTGACAGGTGAATCGTCATCGAACAGCCAGTGCCTGGTACCGTCCCAACGCGAGTCGATTTCTCTGTTGTAGGCATTGCGTAGTGCGACTTCGAAGAACGCGATGTCCTTCATCAGGGTCTGTCCAAGATTGATATTCCATTCGTACAACCGGAGGGCGCGCTGCAGATTGTTCCCTGAAGCATCAAGATACGTTTGGAGACGTGGTGATGAGAGCCATTCGAGGACCCATGTTTCATCTGGAGCGTGGTTGTGCGCGAGGACGTCAATCATTCTTGGGACTCCTTGGCGTCGTAGGCGAACGAGTAAAGCAATGCCCCGGTGACATGGGAACCAGCGGTCAGCACGGGGCTTGTATCTATAAGTATAACAGATGTTTCGAGGTCTTTGTCTTTCCCCGTTGTCTATTTAGACGTGCAACGTCGGTCGAACGCGGCGCCAGACTGCGCGAACGGCGCGTAAGCCACGGCATCACCCAACAGCAGGTCGGCGAGGCGCTGTGCGTGCCGTCGAGCCGCATCAGCGAAATCGAACGCGGAACACGGAACCTGCCCGAACTCGAGCAACGGGCCATCCAATGGATTCACTCCATCACCAGTCCAAAACAACATGATATGGCCTGATTTTTGTTCCGCCCTTATAGTGGGGCGGAACAAAAATCAGGC